>OGZV01000195.1_pt1 | contig 66602 bp, 60 predicted proteins | sample 1576861 | NCBI WGS metagenome assembly OGZV01 (sample SAMEA3541501, study PRJEB24748) | human gut metagenome | biome: human gut; feature: human-associated habitat; material: faeces | place: China | collected 2012
CTAACTCAGACACACTTAGACTTTTCTTATTTTCGTACAACGGAACCAAAATTAACTCCGGCTTTGCGCAAGATGCCATTCACAAACCTACGACTCACCATTTGGACGGGCGATTTATTTCATAAACAAACCAGCATTTGCCGATCTATTCATAGTATGTAAATATTCAAATTAGCGTACATAATGTACTCTGTTTTCCTCATAGCGGTCTTCCTGCGGTCGCTCCTCCGCCGGATAGCCACACGGAACCAGCGCAAACGGATTTAATCCGGAAGGTATACCAAGCACTTTTCTGACCGCCTCCATACGTCCTGCATTCGGTGAAATTCCCATCCATACAGCGCCAAGTCCCTGTGCATCTGCCTCTAACAACAGATTTTCAACTGCTGCACTTAAGTCAATGTTAAAATATTCTGGTGCGATTCCCTCCGACCGGAAGCATGGAACAAAGATAACCGGCGCCTCCGCTGCACATTTTGCATATGGTGATGCCTCTGAAAGTGCTTTTATGACATCCTGATTCGTTACCACATAAAACTCCCACGGCTGCTGATTGCATGCGGACGGTGCTGCCATCGCTGCCCTTAATAGTTTTTCGATCTTTTCCCGCTCTACATCCTTTGCCTGATATTTTCTCACACTGATTCTGTGAAATATGCTGTTCATTCTTATTTCTCCCATCCTTTAAAAATCATATCTGACCACTGCACAGTTTTCCACACCAAATGCAGCATACTCTTCATTTGTCATTTCATAAAAATAGGACTGCACCACCCGCGCAATTCCATTATGTGCCACGAGGATATAAGTCTTGTCGGAAGCAGTCACCTCATCTAACAGATTATAGATACGCTGTGCCAGATGAAGCATCGACTCACCACCCGCGTAACGGTTTATAAACTGTTTTTTAGCCTCTTTAAATTCTTTTCCATCTCTCGGTGTGGACTCATATCTGCCAAAATTCTGCTCTTTCAGCCGCGCTTCCTCCCTTGCAGGAATCCCGGTAATTTCCGAAATGTGAAGTGCTGTATCTTTCGCCCTGATAAGCGGGGAATACAGGATTTCGTCTGCCATGATTCCCTGTTCTAAAATCTTTTTTCCTGTCTCGATCGCCTGTTTATGTCCAAGATCCGTGAGTGCAATATCCGTTGCTCCACAGATCTTATTTTCCACATTCCATATTGTCTGTCCATGGCGGACAAAATAAACCTGTCCCATTTTTATCTCCATTCCTGCGCTGTCCTCCAGCGCATCTTACGTTTGTGCGTAAGCACAAATCTTGTGCGTGAAAATGTATTTTTCACATTATATCCATGCATAGTCGCCGCCTGTCACAGCAAGTGAAAGAAGTGTATCCATCCGTTCAACCTCTTCGGCTCCTTTTACAACCTGGATCAATTTCGCACTTTCTGCTGCCACCGGCATTTCCTCATCCGGTCCGACCTCCATATCCGGTTCCTCCCCGCAATAAGGACATACAAGCTGTGGTCCTATCTGTAATGACAAAAACCGGTTTCCGCATTCTTTACATTCATAATATCCGCACATCTGCGTGCCATCCGGTACATAATACATTGTCTGATCCTCCATATCTGCCTACATCTCTTTCGTGGCTTTTTGTATTTCTTCCTCTGTAGCTTTCAAAAGTTTTCTTGCCTGTTCAACGGTTCCTCCGTTTTTAAGATAGTCTTTAATAATTCCAAGACGCCCCTCCGACTGTCCTTCTTTTCTACCCTCTTTGATGCCTTCTTTGATGCCTTCTTTGATTCCTTCCTCTATTCCTTGTTTACGCCCCTCTTCGCGCCCTTCTTCCAATCCTTCTTCCCTTGCCTCTTCCTTCCAGACCTTTACAGCTTCATCCATATTAAATTCTGTTGCAAACATACCCACTACCTCCGATCCCAAATAAGTTAACTGATCTGTAAGAACTCCTTCTTTGATGCATTCCCGCACTACGATATCTATCGCTTCTTTTAATTCACTTCCATTTTTACATAAGTATTTGATTTTATCAACAAAATAACTGTCTCCATTGTAAAATACCACAAACTCCGGTGCATCCAGTTCTATCCGGCGTTCTTTGTATACTGCATTTGTTGTCATCATCTGATTGTATGTCCTACCCAGATACATCAGAAAACGCAGCGGCATATTTTCATTCAATGTAGACTGATGTTCCGTCAAAACAATCACACGTTTTTTTCTGACGCGAAATGCCAGATCATTTTTCATCTGTCTTGTAAATACATCTTCAATGGTACAGTCTTCTATCTCGCTTTCATCTGTCAGACAATCATCAAATAATGCATTATACAACTCCAGCATACCCGCTTTTTCTTTGAACAGATACCGGAAAAAAGTATCCTTATACTTTGTATTGGCATACGTTTTGTCTGCAGCGTTACCTGCAGACACCCCATTCATATTTTCACTCATATATTCTTCTCCTGATTGTACGCTAAAATAACCCTATTTACAAATTTAAAATCATGATTCAACATACACCTACCGAAAAATGTAAGTGCAGTTTAACATCATATTTTACATTTGGCAAACAAAAACGTCATTTTGTACAAAAATTTTGAAGTTAAAGTATACAGTGTGCACAAAAATGTGTCATTCAAACTATACAGTATACAAAAATGGGCGATAACACACACCGTTCTGTGTATTTCGCCCGTTACACTCCTTCTTCCGTTTATCCCCATAAATTACACAGGTAAATCAGAAATGTCGGAGACAAAACCCCCTCGTCCATTCCAAGCTGCATAATCTTCATAATTTCCTCATTTCCATGTAAAAACCTCCGAACCACAAATGCTATCATCGCATTTCTTGTTTCCAAATCCACATCATACTTTATAGAATATAAAATCAGCAAGTGGGATGATACCAGATTGCACAATACGCATGCAAGATAATTTTTCAGTAATTTTCTTTCCTTCTGCGGTGCAAAAGCAGTCCGCATCCAATTATAGACAAGCATGTTTTCCCACTGCTGTTCATCTTCCTGTGCCGTCCATTTTTCTCTGGCACAATTCCATTCCTCAAACGTACATTCCCGGTTCAAATGCAATAACTGCCATATCTTATCACAAGTGCCAAATTTATCTGCAAACATTGTTCCAAGGATAATTTTTTCATAGGCATTCACTGTTCCACACAATGACTGAAACTGCTGCTCGCGGTTGACCTCCATATCCTTTATTCCCTCATACATTGCCTGATAAAATGACGGATTAAAAAAGTGCGTTATCTGCGCTTCCACCGCTTTAAAATCCTGCTGTCCTATCTGTGAACTCATTTTTTCTATCGTATAAGCCCCATAAAATTCACGAAACCATAGTGGCAGTTCTGTATTCCGTATAAAATCTGTAACTGCTTCCCTTACTACAAGATTGATTCTCATTACATCATTATATATTGGAATATTTTCCATATTAAGATCAGGATCACGCTCTGATATAAAAGTTAACTTGTCCTTTACTTCAAACAATAACTGCACTGCTTTCGGGCAGCCGAGAAATATATATTTTTCATCCGTATCATATGAACGGACTGTTTCTCTTGGAAATACCGCACAGGTACGACATAATTTTTCTGCTCCTTTATCCAATACAATTTTGCACAACTGGTCTTCATCCAGCATCGGGCACATACCATCCGTCTCCCGCAAATTTACTACACTGCCTTGCAGATTTTGATCATATTTTACACATTTTTTTGCAAATCTCCCAATCTCGCCGCCCATCATCCTGTAATCTTTTAATGTTTTCTCATCTATTACGATTGACCATCCCCCACAGCAGGTCAGTGGACACTCTGCTCCCATACAGGAAAACTCATCGTAAAACGTTGCCTTTAACAGGTTCATTTTTAACTCCTTTTCTACGAAAAATGCCCCGGAGCGTAACGCCCCAGGACATCTTTACATTGCATATAATAATTACCGTTTTGCTGAAATTACTGTAATAAGGAAAGTACACCCTGTGTAGACTGGTTCGCCTGTGCGAGCATAGACTGACCTGCCTGTGCAAGAATGTTGTTCTTGGAGTACTCAACCATCTCTTCTGCCATATCTGTATCACGGATACGGGACTCTGCAGTCTGGGTATTCTCTGCTGCTGTATCAAGGTTGCTGATGGTGTGCTCCAGACGGTTCTGGATTGCACCCATTTTACCACGCTGTGCAGATACTTTTTTGATTGCTGCATCAATGGTATCAGTTGCTTTCTGTGCGCCAGCCTGTGTGCTTAAATCAACTTTGTTGCCATCTACGCCAAGTGCTCTTGCACTCATGTTGTCGATAGAGAAACTCATGGTCTGACCTTCATTTGCACCAATCTGTAAAGTGATTCCTGCTCCTGATGCAACACTGTCATAGCCATCCTGGCTCCACATAGCCTCTGTACTTCCGACACCGGCTCCATTAGCCATTGTGATTCCTGTAAATGCGGTTGCTGAACCGGTTGCAAATACAGTATTCGGCTCATCCGGAGTTGCTCCGCTTAAAGTTACATCAAAATCAAAACCTGCAGATTTTAAGATATCTTCGATATCTTCTGCTGTGTATTCTTTTCCTGCTGCAAGATTGATGTCATACTCACCTGCTGTTACTGCATTTGCTGCATCATATTTAATTCCTGCCTTACCAGTTGCAACAGAAACATTTTCTTTTCCGGTTTCAGCACCGAATTTGATGTTAAATTTGGTTCCATTGAACTCAGTACCATATTTGTTTGCAGTAAATGAAACTTTATTTGCACCAACAAAAGTACCTGTTGCCGTTACTGCGGTAGAAGAAGCTTTCACACCAGCTTCGGTTGCATCACTGGCTTCACCATCCGTTGCTGTCATAACACCATTTTTTAAGGTAATCTTAATATCTGCCGGTGTATTTGTTGCTGAACTGTCTTCCTGTTTTGCGTTAGCTACCAGTTCATCGATCTCATCCTGTGTATACACTTTACCTGCTGCAAGATTTAACGTTAATGTTGTACCTGCATCATCCCAGATCGCTGATTCCTGTCCGGCTTTATTTGTGGCTGCTGCGGATACCGCTACCGATACTCCCGCAACATTTGAAGTAATAATTGCACCACCACCGGAAATTGCTGAATCCACAACACCAAACTTCGGACCTGAACCGGTTGAAGATGTACTTCCGCTCTGGGAACCATCCAGCAGCTTCATCGTGTTGAACTCTGTTGTCTCAGAAATTCTTGTCAGCTCTTCCTGTAACTGGGAAATCTCGTTCTGTACTGCCTCGCGGTCGTCATCTGTCTCTGTACCGTTGGCTGCCTGTACGGATAACTCTCTCATTCTCTGTAAGATAGAGTGGGATTCATTTAATGCGCCCTCAGCGGTCTGGATTAAAGAGATACCATCCTGTGCATTGTCAGATGCTTTATTTAAACCGCGGATCTGGCTTCTCATCTTCTCAGAAATAGAAAGTCCTGCTGCATCATCTGCTGCACGGTTGATCTTGTAACCGGAAGATAACTTCTCTGATGATTTTGCCTGCATTCCTGTTGTAACGCCTAAATTTCTGTTCGCATTCATTGCGGACATGTTGTGCTGTACTACCATTGCCATAATATTTACCTCCGTGTGATAAAAAATGTGTTCTGCCGTTGCCCGGCATCCGGGAATCCTTTCCCTTTTTTTCCGTGATATGCGGAAATTTTTCTTAATTTTTAAGACATACGTCTTAAAAAGATTTATAATAAGCCCGACCCCTAGGTTAGCCTGACCTTATTACCTTGCTTCTTCTGATCTGCTGCGGCGCTCTCTCATCAGAATTGCAGCAATCTCTTTCTGTGCCTGTTCCGAAATGCCCTGTTCCTTATAGTAGTGAGTGCGGTTGCTTTTTCTTTCTGCAGAACTACGCGCAATATTCATCTCTCTCGGTGCATCCACCAGAAGATGAATGTTATTTGCAGAACCGCCGGAAAAAACGACCCTGATGTTTTCACCGATGTCAATATAGTCACCGGGCTTTAACGTTAACTTGAGCATAAAATCTGTTTTCCTCCCTGATTATCTGTTTCTCCCTGAATGCAACATTCCATATAAAATGTTGCGTTTACAGGCTTGCGGTATTTTCCGCAGAAAGGAGTCATTATGGGTACAACACAACCGATCCGTGATAAGGACGAACTAAAAAATTTCATTGCATATTACGAGGCTGCACATCCGAATATCCGCAACTATACGATGATCATTCTTGGTCTCTACACCGCATTGCGCATCAGTGATGTATTGAATTTAAGATGGAAAGATGTGTATTATTTTGAGAAAGACTGTTTCTTAGATCATCTTCTGATCCATGAACAGAAAACAGGAAAGGTCAATGAGATTGCCTTAAATTCACATGTTATCAAGGCACTGGACTGTTACCGGAAAACAAGAAAACCTGACGCAGAGGATTATATTTTTTCAAAACAGACTAATCCCACGCAGCCACTCTGCCGCTCCCAGGCATATCGTATTGTACGCAGAGCAGCGGACGAAACCTTATGCGAAACGCATATCAGCTGTCATTCGCTCCGCAAGACGTTCGGTTATCATGCATGGAAACAGGGAATTTCGCCGGTTCTTCTGATGGATCTGTATAATCATTCTTCGTTTTATATCACAAAGCGTTATCTGGGAATTTCTCAGGACGAGCGGGACAGTATTTTTCATACCATTAATTTCTGAACAGATTTAAAAAAATTTAGATTTTGGGGTTAAGTTTCTTTTTGTTATGCCGAAATAATAGTTGTAAGTAAAAACGCAACATTTTATATGAAATGTTGCGTTTTTTATTTATTATGGCATAACTTTAAATTTATTATGTGTTATTGTTTGAATTATCAGACTTTGTTATAATTTTTATAAATAAAAAAGTGGATCAACTGGTCAAAGGAGTCATAGATCTTATGAAAGAAAATATTGCAACCATCCCTTTAATCAAAGCATTCAACGCCAAAGACGAATGCCCTTTCTGCAATTTAGAGCGCGAAGCCGAGCAGCATGCGGTCTCATTTATTTTAGGTTCCGCCTATATGGAGGATGATATCCGTGAAAAAACAGATGCAACCGGATTCTGCCGCCATCACTTTAAAATGATGTACGATTACGGCAATCGACTTGGAAATGCATTGATCTTAAGCACGCATTTGAAGAAACTGAATCAGGAACTCGCAAAAGAAATGTCCGATTTTGCCCCAGGCAAATCAAGTCTGTTAAAACGCATGAAACGCACAGACGCAACCGCAGAGCATGAACCGCAGACCGCGCTTGGCGCATGGATCTCCAAAAAGACGACGGACTGCTATGTCTGCGATCATTTCCGCAAAATCTATGGCAGATATCTGGATACCTTTTTCGACCTGTATCTGAAAAATGAAGAATTCCACCAGCTTTTTGAAGAGAGCAAAGGATTTTGCCTGCCTCATTTCGGGGATCTGATCGAGACTGCGGAAAACAAATTGAACGATGCGCAGAAAAGGGAATTTTACCCGAAGGCATTTGCACTGATGCAGGAAAATATGGAACGCCTGCAAAAAGAAGTCGCATGGTTTGTAGAAAAAAATGACTACCGGAACAAAGATAAAGACTGGGGAAATTCCGCTGACAGCATTCAGCGCGGCATGCAGAAATGTGCCGGCGGCTATCCGGCAGATGAAGTGTTCCGGGCAAAGTTGTAAAATGAGGTCTTTTTGATTCATGGAACATAATTCCCAATAAATCAAAAAAAGCATAATGGTTCAGGTGAAAAACATTCCTCGTCTTCCCTGAATCATTATGCCTTTTTCCCTAGAACGGAAGTCCTCCAAGACCACCCATGCCACCGGTGATTTTTGACATGGAATCCGAAGAGAACTCTTCTAACTGACGAAGTGCCTCATTGGTTGCCGCCATGATCAGATCCTCTAACATCTCGATATCATCCGGATCAACCACTTCTTCTGATAATTTTACTTTTGTTACTTCTCTCTTACCGGAAACAGTAACTTCAACAGCTCCACCACCTGCTGCTGCTGTAATCTCTTTTTCTTCTAATTCTTTCTGTGCCTCTTCCATCTGACGCTGCATTTTCTGCGCCTGTTTCATAAGGTTGTTCATGTTGCCCGGCATACCGCCCGGGAAACCGCCTCTTTTTGCCATGTGAATCCTCCTTGTTTTGCGGAGCAAAATGCGACTGCCTTTGCAGGAGCAGAGGATTTTACTCCTTGTTTTGCGGAGCAAAATGTCTGCTATGCATGCTATGCCTAATAGCTTGCATAGCATGTGCCTCTTGCAGGAGCAATGCCCAGCACACTGGGCACGATTTTACTCCTAAAAATCGTCTTCTTCTATTTCAAAATTAATCAACTGGCGCAAATCAGGGTATATCTCCCCGCTTGGCGTGCCAGTGTCATTTAATTTTACCAGAATCTCTACCTCTTTGCCAAGTCTTTCTGCAACTGCTGCCCGAAATTCATCCTGACAGTTGGAACGGTTCTCTTCTATATAAGTATACGCGTTGGCATCCTCAAATGCCAGTATCAGCGTACTGCCCTCTCCTAATGTCGGAACTGCTTTTTTGAGATAGGTTCTTGTAATTCCTGTCAGCTGTGATAAAATGCCGCTCCAGCTGCTCATGACCTGCTTAATATCTTCAGGGATTGCCTTGGGAAGTTCCTTTTTTTTTAACACTTCCGATGCGGCAGAAGAACCTGTTGTCCCCGCAGCCATCTCACCGGATGCCTGCGTTACTACGACACCCTTCTCCAGCTTTTTTTCAAGACTGTCCACGCGGTCGACCAGTGAACCATAATCTTTTTCCATCTCTGGTTTACATAATTTGATCACCGCAATCTCGATCAGTATACGCTTCTGTACGGCATAACGGATCTGATTACTCAGTTCTGAAAAAATCCGGATATAGCGCATAAGAATGTCTGTATCTACCATCTGCGCCTCTTCTTTTAACAGAGCAAGATTCTCCGTTGAAATATCGAGCACATCCTCCATATCATCCGAGCTCTGCACAAGCATGAGATTCCTCAGATACCATGTAAAATCATTGACAAACTGTCCTAATTCCCTGCCCTCAATGACCATCTCATCGATCACACCGATCGCACCGGTCACATTTTTCTCTAAAATCTGGCGGAGCAGTCTGCTGAAAATCTCGGTATCAACCGCACCAAGTGTCTCAAGCACCTTGTCGTAAGTAAGATCCTGACCAAGATAAAAAGCAATACACTGATCTAACAGACTAAGCGCATCGCGCATGGAGCCGTCCGCTGCTTTTGCGATATAGCGGATCGCGCGCTCCTCCACTGTGACATGTTCTTTCTCCATCAGCTCCATCAGTCTCGCTGAGATCGTTTCAATAGAAATACGTCTGAAATCGTATCTCTGGCAACGTGATAAGATCGTGATCGGAATCTTATGAGCCTCCGTCGTTGCAAGAATAAAGATCACATATGACGGTGGTTCTTCGAGTGTCTTTAACAGTGCATTAAACGCACCTATGGAAAGCATATGAACCTCATCGATAATATATACTTTATACTTTCCTTCCGTCGGGCGGTATTCCACCTCCTCACGGATCTGGCGGATATTATCCACACCGTTATTCGACGCCGCATCGATCTCTATCACATTCATGGAATTGCCCGCTGCAATCGCCTTACAGGTCGGACACTCTCCACATGGGCTGCCGTCTACGGGATGCTCACAGTTAACCGCTTTTGCAAATATCTTTGCAATGGTGGTCTTACCGGTTCCCCTCGTTCCACAAAACAGATATGCATGCCCGATTCTGTCTGCTTTGATCTGATTTTTTAATGTTGTAACAATATGTTCCTGTCCTTTGACGTCCTCAAACTCCTGCGGACGGAACTTTCGATATAATGCTGTATATGACATCTTAATCCCCGAAACTGATTCCGATCCGTTTTGCCTCTTTGATCATCTGGCAATCCGGATCTACTGTTTTTAATTTGCCTGCCACTTCACCTAATGGCACGCGCTTTGTCTTTCCATTGATCATGGCGATCATATTGCCGTAATCCTCATCCATAATAGCCTGTGCTGCTGCGGAACCAAGTCTGGTGCAGAGTACACGGTCATAAGGGCATGGACTTCCACCCCTTTGTGTATGTCCCGGAACAGTCACACGTACTTCCACTCCTGTTTCCTTAAAAATCTGGTCTGCAATCTCATAGGAAACGGACGGATATTTGCGTTTTGCCACTTTCTCTTTGTATTCTTTCTTGGATAATGCCGCGTCCTCCTTGGAAATTGCTCCCTCTGCAACTGCAAGGATAGTAAATCCTTTTCCTGCCTTGGTACGCTTATTGATCGCTGCAATCACTTTTTCAATATCATATGGGATCTCCGGCAGCAAAATGATATCTGCACCACCGGCAACCCCTGCATAGAGAGTCAGCCAGCCAACTTTATGTCCCATAACTTCCACGATAAATACACGGTTATGTGAAGCTGCTGTTGTGTGGATACAGTCGATCGCATCTGTTGCAATATTGATCGCACTCTGAAATCCGAATGTAACATCTGTTCCATAAATATCGTTATCAATAGTCTTCGGAAGATGAATCACGTTTAAACCTTCCTCGCGGAGCAGATTCGCTGTTTTTTCTGTCCCATTACCGCCTAAGATAACCAGACAGTCAAGTCTTAATTTATAATAGGTAGATTTCATAGCTTCTACTTTGTCTAATCCATTTGCATCCGGAACGCGCATCTGTTTAAACGGCTGTCTCGAAGATCCGAGGATCGTTCCTCCTTTGGTAAGGATTCCTGAGAAATCCGCTGATGTCAGTAATCTGTAATCTCCGTAGATCAATCCTTTATAACCATTTAAGAAACCGTAAATCTCCAGCTCATCTACGTTTTCACTCAATCCTTTTACCACACCACGCATTGCTGCATTTAATGCCTGGCAATCCCCACCGCTTGTCAACATACCGATTCTCTTCATCTGCGTTTCCTCCTGTATACCCATATTTGCATTGCACAATTTTTGCATGTGCCGACTCTGTGTCTTTCGCTCTATTTAAAATATTACCCTTTTCACAGATATTTTGCAATATTTCTGGCAAAATCAAATATCTAAAAATATATTTTTTGACTATACTAAAATTAAATTGTATTATGGATGTATAAGAATCTGCCGAAAAGGAGGTACACGCCATGTCATTATCAAAAGAAAACACTTTTACAACCAAATATATCTATTCCCTTCCAGAAGGGAAACGCGCAGAGCTGATCGATGGTGTTATTTATGATATGGCACCGCCAAACAGACTGCATCAGGAACTTGTGATGAATTTATCAGCAGAAATTCGTGATTATATCAAAAAAAATAATGGTTCCTGCAAAGTCTATCCGGCACCATTTGCCGTTTTTCTGAATCAGGACGATAAAACTTACGTTGAACCGGATATCAGCGTTATTTGTGACAAATCAAAACTTGACGACCGTGGGTGTAACGGTGCACCGGACTGGATCATTGAGATTGCATCTTCCAGCACAAAGCGCCTCGATTTTGGAATAAAATTATTCAAATACCGTTCTGCCGGAGTCCGTGAATACTGGATTGTAAATCCGCTCACCAAAACAGTAAACGTGTTTGATTTGGAAAAAGAGGAATTAAGTGACCAGTACAATTTTGACGATGATATACAGGTATGTATTTATGATGATCTGACAATTAATATTACAGAGTTGCTGAAATAAATAAAAACCGCCCCGTGCTGCCAAATCAGGAAGGCGGAATAAGCTGGCACTTTAGGCGTTAAGCTCTGGGATAGCGGTAATTTGTAGGAAATGATAAAGACTATAAATTAAACAGGGAGAACATTCATGGAAGATATAAAAAAAGATTAGTCGATAAAAGTATTGAAGCTTTCATATTAGGATTAGAAATATATAATAAACCAACCATCAAATATAGAATTGAGGGATTTTCCTTTTTTATAATTAACGCCTGGGAACTGATGTTAAAAGCTGCACTGATCAAGCGTGGAGAAAGTATCTATTTCCCTGATAAACCAGATAGAACTTTAAGCGTTGAAGTTGTTATTAGAAAAATTTATACAGACAAAAACACACGTATACGTCTTAACCTTGAAAAAATACTGGAACTCAGAAATATTAGCACACATTACATAACTGAAGATTATGAAATAAAATATGCTCCATTATTCCAATCTTGTGTTCTTAACTTTGTAAATGAAATTAAACGCTTTCATGATATAGATATAACACAGTTTATTGCACAAAATTTTCTTACTATTTCAGCAAGTTACGAACCTCTTAGCAATGAAGAAATTCGTCTTAAATATTCCCCAGAAATTGCGGAAAAACTTATCAAGCAAGGAAATGAATTAGAAGTGCTAAGTGAAGAATACCATTCTGATAAATTTGCTATTAATATCCGTCAGAATCTATATATTACAAAGAAAAAATCAGAAGCAGACTTTTGTGTAAGCATAAGTTCAGATTCCGATACAAAAGTGACTATGGTAAAAGATTTAAAAGATCCATCTGATACGCATAAATACTCTTATAACAATGTAGTTACTGCTGTTCAGGAAAGGCTGAAAAAAAAGAATATTAAATTAACATACAAATCTGGCTTTAATCCTTATGTGCTTAATTTAATTATTGAATTTTATGACATAAAACATACTCCAAAATATGCATATGAGCACGTAATTGGGAATCAACATTCATTTACTTATTCACAACAATTTGTAGATTTTATCGTTACAGAAATAGGAAAAAATCCTACTAATTTTGTTGAAAGCTTAAAAAAATCCAAAAAATAAGATAACCCCAGGCACATGGGAATGCTCAGCACTTGCCTACCCCCTTCTGGGACCCAGTGTTATTCCTTCACAAGTTATCTCATTTACATTTTATCATATGTTATAATTTTGTCAATTATGCAAAATGACAAAAACCGCCCACGCGAACCGGATACCAGCCAACAACAGGAGCAGATCCATGCCCTAAGCAAGTACATTGTATTATTCAGAGCAAAACAATAGCCGGAAAGCCTTGATTTTACTGCAAAATCTCGACTTTCCGGCTATTTTGCTTCAATCGGGGTAACAGGATTTGAACCTGCGACCTCACGGCCCCCAGCCGTGCGCGCTACCAAACTACGCCATACCCCGCAAATAACGATCCTATATTAATATATGAAGCCGTCAGAGATTCAGTATACCATATTTACATGTTTTTTTAAAGTTTGAAATGAATTTTGTATTTTTTTTATTGTTTTTACGCTTTTTTTATTTTCTGGTAGAAAAAAAATTCAGATTGTGTTAAGATTTAACCTTGCAAAAAGACTATCTATTGACATTTTTTTGCAATCAACAAATAATGATATGAATTTATATATCATAGAATTTGGAGGCTGATTTTATGAAAAAGTTACTTGCTCTTTGTGGAAGCATCGCAACTATGCTGCTTTTCACACCGCTAACGATTCTCGCAGCAGAATCCGGCGAAAGCAGTACTGCAACCGTTCCGGTATGGCTTTGTATCCCATTTGCCGGTCTGTTACTCTGTATCGCAGTACTTCCGCTTGTAAAACCGGAATGGTGGGAGAAAAACCAGCCGCTTGCCGTAGCTGCTTGGTCCCTGTTATTTATTATTCCATTTGCAGTGACCTATAGTGCCGGCGATGCGGTCGAAACAGTACTTGAGTGTATTTTAAACGATTACCTGACTTTTATCGTCCTGTTATTTGGTCTGTTCTGTGTTGCCGGTAACATCACTTTAGAAGGCGATCTCGCAGGTTCCCCGCGTGTCAACGTAATCTTCCTTGCAATCGGTACCTTACTTTCCAGCTGTATCGGTACAACGGGTGCCAGTATGTTAATGGTACGTCCGATGATCAAGATGAACTCCTGGCGTCAGCACAAGAGTCACATTATGGTATTCTTCATTTTCCTGATCTCGAATATGGGAGGATGCTTAACCCCAATCGGTGATCCGCCACTTTTAATGGGATTTATGCGTGGTGTTCCGTTCTTCTGGAGCATGCATCTGTTCCCGATTTTAATCTTTAATATGGTAATTTTACTGACTGTATTTTATCTCTTAGACCGTCACAATTACCGCAAAGATATCGCAAACGGCAGAAAACCGGATATCAGCAAAGCCGGTACTACTTTAAAAATCGATGGTCTGCACAACATCATCTTCCTGGTTATGATCGTTGCTGCCGTTATTTTAAGCGGAACACTTCCAAACCTTGCCGCATTTCAGGATGCAGCCGGAAATGTACGTGGTATCCGTATATTCCGTGAAGTAACTCTTGGTTTTCCTTCTATTATTGAGGTTGCCATCATCCTGCTTGCCGCTTTACTTTCCTTTAAAACAACAGACCCGCAGATCCGTACCAGCAACCACTTTACCTGGGGTGCGATCAAAGAAGTTGCCGTTCTCTTCATCGGTATTTTTATTACCATGCAGCCGGCGCTGATGCTTCTTAAATCCATGGGACCGGAGCTTGGGCTTTCCAAACCGCTTGAGATGTTCTGGGCAACCGGTGCACTTTCCAGTTTCCTTGATAACACACCGACCTACCTGGTATTCCTGACAACCGCAGGTACGCTTGGTTTCACACAGGGTATTGCAACCACGGTCGGAACCATTCCGGTCAAAATGCTTACCGCGATTTCCTGTGGTGCCGTATTCATGGGTGCAAATACTTATATCGGAAATGCACCAAACTTTATGGTAAAATCCATCTCTGATGAAAACGGTGTGCGCATGCCATCCTTCTTCGGATACTTATTATGGTCAATCGTATTTTTAGTTCCGGTGTTTATCATTGACACTCTGGTATTCTTTTTATAAAGGGGGGATTTCACAATGGAAAATAATATCGAAACATCACGGGCACTTGCTACCCGCATTTATGATCTCGACAGTGAAGTTTACCGTCTGGTAGGTTCTTCCCTTGGACGCACTTTTACCGGCGACAAAGAAACAAGTATTCGTAACCTGACAACCCTGATCTCTACACATCCACAGGGACATCTGCTCCGCAGTGAGATCGCTTTAATCGGTAATATGGCGCGTACGATCCGTAACAAAGAGGATCGCAGCCGTATGATGCACGAGTACAATGAGATTTTACATCAGATCGCAGAACTGCCGGAAAGTTTTGGTTCGGTTGATATCCTTGACCAGAATCTTGCTTCCTTAAATACATCCAACCTGCACCAGAAGTTTTCCAAAGACGATCATCTGATCATCTGCATCGGAAGAACACACGGAAGCGCCGGTACGGATATTGGTTTCGCGCTTGCGGATGCATTAAAGATCAACTACTACGATGTTGAAATTTTCAACCGTGTATTAGAGCGTTTAGAGGCAGAAAAAGATTCCGTCACAGACCGTGACAGCTTTACATCAAAACTTGATCAGGTTGCAAAACATGATACCAGTGCAAAACGTTTCTTAAAAGATTTCAGCCGTTATCACGGCCTGCCGAAGAAAGATGCCGTATTTTTCAACCAGAGCGATCTGATCGTGGAAATGGCAAAAAAAGAAGACTTTATCGTAATGGGCCGCTGTGCGGATGTGATTCTGACAAACAACCGTATCCCGCACATCAGTATCTTCATCACCGCTCCGTTTGAACAGCGTGTGCGCCGTATGATGGAGGTAAACAATCTTCCACTCAGGGAAGCCGTTCGCCGTTTGAAAAAGATTGATAAAGGACATGAGCAGTACTATCATTTTTATACCGGACGTAAATGGGGCGATGCCGTAAACTATGATCTTTGTATCAACAGTGCATGCTACGGTATCGAAGAATCCGTAGAACTGATTGAGCGTATGATCGACAGACATCCTGAAAAATAATACCTAAAAACAAGAGACATATTGCAAAAACCAATTAAGGTGACTGCGATATGTCTCTTTTTTATATTTTATGTATATTTTCCTTTTATTTTACATATAATTTATAATTGTGCAACAAATTTACTGTTTTCCACTATTATACACTCTTATCCACATTATCCACAGAGTTATCCACTTATTATCTAAATTTTCATTTTTATTTTATATATTGTCGCACAATTTTTATTTGCCTGTTTATCTAGGTTTTTCAATCTATAACTTCTCATACAACACGTTTATTGAGCCATTTTCCCCGCTTATACCGTATTACAAACAGGAGTGAACGGAACACCCAGTCCACATACATTCCGATCCATACACCAAGAACTCCCATTTTTAACGTACCCGCAAAGAAATAACTGCTTGCAACTCGGAATACCCACATGGAAAATACGCTGACCTCCATGGTATATTTTGCATCTCCCGCAGCACGTAGGACATTCGGCAATGCAAAACTTAATGGCCAGATCAGCATGGCACAAATGGAAAATGTCCGCAGAAGCTGCACTGTAATCGTAAATGCCTCCCCGGAAAGAGAAAAACAGCCAACCAATGGCCGAACCAGGATCAATAACGTAATGTCCGTCAGACACATGCCGCCATATGCAAGTCCCAGCAGTTTTTTACTGTACCGTTTTGCCTGTTCTTTTTCCCCTGCACCGATACATCGTCCGATTACTGTGACCATTGCAAGCCCGATGGCAATTCCCGGAATATTTGCAAAGCCTGCGATGCTGTTTGCTACAGCATTTGCTGCGATCGCAGCCGTTCCAAATGTTGCAGTCAGGCTTGATACTAAAAGTTTGCCGATCTGAAACATTCCATTTTCAATACCACTTGGAATACCGATCTTAAGAATTTTCCCGATCACGTCTTTCTTTGGACGCATACATCCCGGTGTCGTGATGCAGAGCGGATTATCTTTTTTCGACAACAACACTACCATAACAAGTGCAGATACCATTCGTGCGATCAGTGTCGCAAGCGCCGCACCTGTCACACCGATTCCAAACCCATAAATCAAAATCGCATTGCCTCCGATATTGATCACGTTCATAACAAGGCTTGTATACATGCTGATCTTACTATTCCCTATGCTTCGAAACAGTGCTGCTCCTGCATTATACACGCCGAGGAACGGATAAGATATCGCAGAGATCAGAAAATAAATCTGAGCTGCGTCCATAACATCTGCTTCGATCTGTCCGAAAATTGCACGCAATAAAAAACGGTGCAGAAACAGTACCAGTATCATCACAGTACCAGATGATGTGAGCATGATAAACATCAACTGACCCGCCGAAAGTTTTGCTTTCTCCGGCATTTTTTTACCGAGATACTGGCTGCACACAACAGCTCCACCGGTCGCAAGCGCCGACAATATCTGGATCAACAGCACACTGATACTGTCTACAAGCGATACGCCCGAAACCGCAGCTTCCCCGCAGGATGACACCATTAAAGTATCAAACAGACCAATGCTGAGTGCCAGCATCTGTTCAATGATCAGTGGTATGATCAATTTTTTTAAATCTTCTCTTGTAAAAAGCGGCTGCTCCATATTTCTCCTCATTTCCTGCATATAAAAATCTTATTTTAAAATTTATCCCCATGCAAAACGTGGCACAGCTTACGCCATGCCACGTTACTCTCTCGTCATACTGACATTTTATTTAAAATATACTGTTATGCACTGGATTGATTCATGCCAACAGTTTCTTACACATTATCTTATGCAAGTGCTGCTGTAATGATAGCCATAGAATAAACTTCTGCTGCATTACATCCACGGGACAAATCGTTGATCGGAGCATTTAATCCAAGTAAGATCGGTCCATAAGCCTCGAAGTTACCAAGACGCTGTGCAATCTTGTATCCGATATTTCCTGCATTGATATCCGGGAAGATAAATGTGTTTGCGTGACCTGCAACCGGATTACCCGGGCATTTGGTACGTGCTACACGCGGAGAAACTGCTGCGTCGAACTGAAGTTCTCCTTCAATTGGAAGATCCGGGTATTTTGCTTTTGCTTTGCTTGCTGCGTTGCGCATTTTGTCTACATCCTCACCTTTACCGGAACCGAGTGTAGAGTAGCTTAAGAATGCAACCTTAGGATCAACACCGAAAATCTTCGCACACTGTGCTGTCTCACCTGCGATCTCAACTAACTCATCCTCTGTCGGATGAATATTGATCGCACAGTCACCCATTGCAAGAACTTCGTTCTCACCGGTAGCTGCAGGACGAACCATGATAAAGCAGGAAGATACGATTGTATTGCCCGGTTTTGTTTTGATCAGCTGTAATGCCGGACGTACAGTATCTGCTGTTGAATAAGTAGCTCCACCAAGAAGTGCATCAGCAACGCCCATTTTTACAAGCATTGTTCCGAAGTAGTTTGCCTGAGAAAGGATACCTTTTGCCTGCTCCGGTGTCACACCTTTACTCTTACGAAGTTCGCAGAATAAAGAAATCATCTCATCCATTCTGTCGTAGTTAGCCGGATCAATGATCTCTGCTCCACGGATATTAAAACCGCTCTCCTCAGCCTCTACAGCGATTTTCTCCGGGCTACCGATTAAGATCGGATGAAGGAATGTTCCTGCTAACAGACGGGAAGCAGCTTCTAAAATACGAGGATCATCGCCTTCTGTAAATACGATTTTCTTAGGATCTTTTTTTAAGATGTCGATCAGTTGTCCAAATCCAAACATGATTATTTCCTCACTTTTTATATAATGTAATTGGCGCTCTCTACCAGCGCGTGTCATGTTTTCATTATATAGCAGTTTTTTTGAAATTCAATATTTGTATTCAAATAAATGCAGTTTTATTTGACATATTCTCTCAATTTTGATATACTGTCAGTATCTTTGTGAAAAAATTAACGTAAATTGTATTTTTCTTCATACAAAAATGTACCGCAGATCAGATTATGACCTGCGGTACATTTTATTTATCACATGAAAACCCGTTTACTCTTCACTGTCTGTGGATTCTCTCTCCTTTTTATTTCCTGCATTTCGGATTGCCCCAAAAAGTTCCGGCACATGCTGCTCTTTATCCGGTTTTGTTGCAAGCATGAATCTGCGGAAGAAAAATAATATTCCAATGCTGACAACTGAAAGCAGATCTTCCAGTGCTGATGTTTTCTGCACGATCATATGGCGCGCGATCAAAAAGATCAACACTTCCATGATATTCTGGGAACTCGGTTTGCAGAGCATCTTGATAAACTCCAACCCGATCACCACATCAAAAACGGCATCAAGAAAGATAAGAAACGCTTCCGCGTCCGTCCGGTTCTGCCAGTATAATAAGAGTTCCGGAAAAAGATTAAGTGTTGCAATGACCACACCGATCACGGCAACTAATGCAATGATGAGTTCTAAACCTTCACTTACCTGATACAGTCCTTTTCTGAGTTTATCCACTGTTATTCCTTTCAACTATCAAAATCAATCCAATGCACGCTCTGCGAACATTCCGATTGTCATAAATTAAAACCGAGCGCCTCCCATCGAATCCAGACCACAGACGTTACCTCCACAGTTAACTCGGCCCAGGCACCCTTACGGCACACAAGAGCTTCTGCTTAGGGCTGCTCCATTCCTGACCTGACCCGGTTCACAGATTCCTGTTGCGTAAGACCCAAACTTCAACGCCACTTATGAAGGGCAGCTCCACAATCTGACAACCCTCCGTTCGGCATCACCCCAGCTATAGCGGATTGCTGGTTCAGGGTACCGCTACCACCCCGGCTGCTCGGAGATTTAAGTATAGCCTATTTTGCCCTGTATTGTCAAGACAGATACAGCTCTTTGGACTTCTTTTTCTGGCGAAGTTCCTTGAAAAATGTGGAAAGCATTTCCGAACACTCTTCTCCTAACACTCCTTTTTCAATCTCGACCTGATGGTTGAACTGCTGCATCTGAAGCAGATTTAGCACCGAACCGGCACATCCCGCCTTCGGATTCATGCTTCCGATCACCACTTTTTTCATCCGGCTCTGAACGATCGCCCCTGCACACATCTGGCACGGCTCTAATGTCACATACATCGTACAGTCCTCTAACCGCCAGTCTCCCGTTTTCCTGCTTGCCTTACGTATGGCAGTCAGTTCCGCATGTGCTAACGTATTGCCTTCTGTATTTCTTCTGTTATACCCGCGTGCAATGATCTTATCATCCTGCACGATCACGCAGCCGATCGGTACTTCATCTAAGGCGTATGCTTTCCTTGCCTGCCGGATCGCCGCTTTCATGTATTTTTCATCCTGATTCATGGACAGTTTCCCCAAAATGTTATACTATATAATATGCAGTATTTTACCGCACTTTTTCATTTTTGTCGAGAAGGGAGCACCTTGCATGCAGCGAAAAAACGCTTCTTTAAAATATGAATTTGAGACAGAGCGCCTGTTCCTAAAAGTCCTGACTCCAAACTACGCCAATGCAGTCTTAAATTTCCAGAACCGCAACCGCGAAAGTTTTGAAGCCTATGAACCGGTTAGACCGGATAATTTTTATACTGCATCCTACCAGCAGGCTGTTTTGAAATGTGAATGGGATCTCGCCCTGAAACAGCAGTGCATCCGTTTCTATGTTTTCCGGAAAGAAGATCCCCTGACGATCATCGGAACCGTATGCCTTCATGACATCCGCTTTGCCGCATATTCCTGTACAGAAATTGGCTATAAATTTGACGCAGCATTTCGTCACATGGGGTATGCCACAGAAGCTATCAAAGGTGCTATGCGTCTTGCCTTTTATGATCTCCATCTTCACCGCGTGTTTGCTCGCGTTATGCCGGAAAATAAAGCATCCATATATCTTTTAGAATCAATTGGTTTCCAATACGAAGGTGTGGAACGCGGCTGCTTTCTTATCCAGAACCGCTGGGAAGACCATCTGCGCTACGCATACCTCAACCCATCTGATGAAAGCTAAGGATTATTTACTTATAACTATTCCTCTATAAAACGATACCAGCAGCCAAACCGGTTTTCCACCTGCTCCGGCATAAATTCCGGAAACCCAAAGATGATCGCCATAACACGCTCCTGATTCTGATAAATTCCAGGCACTCCGAGAAACCATTTATCTTCGTTATCTTCTTCTATTTTTCCAAGCACAAGATATCTGTAATTAAAAAATCCATGCAGCAAAAAACTATTATTTCCAAGATACCAGTATTTTCTCGGAAGCTCTCTGATATCCTTTAATTCAATTTTAATGCAGGTAATATTCTTTTCTGAAAAAGGCATGCTTGCCGGATGACTTTTTAAAAACTGTTCCCAGATATCCTTCCACTGGTACTGTGGAAAGAAATTACGGGCTGGAAGTTCGGTTGCTCTGAGTTCATTGTCAGATTCCCGGTCAAATTGGACGGTCTGGATTTTATTTTCCTGTTGTTTTTTTTCTGCATGCATATTTTCTTTTACATGCATATTTTCTTCTACATGCAGACTTTCTTCTGCATATATATTTTCTTCCGTCTGCTCTGCCTTCCACTCTATGAAGTGTTCCATATCCACAGTAAGTGGCTCTCCCTCTGTCCATCGGCTCATAAAAATACGTCCATCTTCACTGCACAAAAAAATTCCTTCCATCTCAAAAAAGCTAAGCAATGATGTCGATATATGTGCTGTTTTCATAATTACGCTAAAATCCCCTGCACCATTACGGACATCCATTTCTCCAATCAGGCTTCCTTCTATCCCACTGCCCTGTTTACGGAACAGATAAATCTTACAATGAGTCTGTGCCGCATAGACACCCCGCAGATGGATTTCTAATCTGCATTCTTCTCCACGCAGCTCGATTCGGGCAAATCCTGTATTTCCTGCTTTTTTTGTATTTTCATAGGCATATATATATGTAATAAACCGTTTCATTCCCGCCATAGGCACTCTCTGTTACTTTTTTTCTATTTATATGCTGATTTTTCTGTTCTATGTCAAATTATACTGTTGACTTTTTTTATTAATTATCATATGATAATTTTAGTAACAATTACTATTATTAAGAAAGGATGGCAAAATGCTGAAACGAAGTAAGCAGCGGGAATCCATCAAGAAGTTTTTAATCTCGCGTTATGACCACCCTACCGCAGAGACCGTCTATATGAATATCAAGGAAGAATTTCCGAATATCAGCCTTGGCACGGTATACCGCAATCTCTCATTGCTTGCAGATATCGGTGAGATCCAGAAGCTGTCTACAGGAATCGGACCTGATCGTTTTGACGGTAATCCAAAACCACATTACCATTTTATCTGTAAAGAATGTGGAAGCGTTCTGGATCTTAATGTAACAGGACTGGATCATATCAATGTTCTTGCCGCACAGGACTTTGACGGCGAGATTGAAGGACATGTAACATATTTTTATGGAAAATGCCCTTCCTGCAAAGGCAAAATACAGACTTCCTGATTGTTTTCCCTCAAAAACTTCAAAAATGACGTAAAAATAGTCTTGACAAAAAGAAGTTTTTCATTTAAAATCAGTAATAGTTACTGATATTAATTTAAGCACACAATAATAGATTTCAAATAAGCGGGGAAATCTATTACAGTAAACAAATAATATTTTTCAAAAAGGAGATTAAGATTATGGCAAAGTATGTATGTACAGTATGTGGTTATGTTTATGAAGGCGATGCAGCTCCGGAGATCTGCCCGGTATGTAAAGCTCCAGCTGAGAAGTTCAAATTACAGGAAGGTGAAAAAGTATGGGCTGCTGAGCACGTTGTAGGCGTTGCAAAAGGCGTAAGCGAAGATATCGTATCTGATTTAAGAGCAAACTTCGAGGGCGAGTGCTCTGAAGTTGGTATGTATCTTGCAATGGCTCGTGTTGCTTACCGTGAAGGTTATCCGGAAGTTGGTTCCTACTATGAAAAAGCTGCATGGGAAGAAGCAGAACATGCTGCTAAGTTTGCAGAGCTGCTCGGTGAAGTTGTAACAGACAGCACCAAGAAGAACCTTCAGATGAGAGTTGACGCTGAGAACGGCGCAACAGCAGGAAAAACTGATCTTGCAAAACGTGCAAAAGCTGCAAACCTTGATGCAATCCATGATACCGTTCATGAGATGGCTCGTGACGAGGCTCGTCATGGTAAAGCGTTCGAAGGATTATTAAATAGATACTTTGGCTAATTGGCGAACGCAAAAATAAGCATTTTAAGAGGAACAGGTACAAAACACCTGTTCCTCTTTTTTCGTAAGCCATTAACTATCATTCAAAATTTTCTGCATAAATGCTGTTGCAATTAAATAATAAAACTATTCCTGTTCCCCAAGTATGATCCGTATCAGATTCTTATCTAACATAATCGTCCGATTCCACGGATTTACAATGATCCCATTAACCTCTTCTGCCATGAGAACGGTGCGAAATGCCTGCTCCATCCCCGTCAAAAATGTGGACATCACACTGCCGCTGCCCTTTAATTCTTCCTCGAAACTGGTAAATGCCGCCCACCAGCGATTGCCGTCTGGTGTCTGTATTGCCTGCACCTGCATCTGATCATCGCCCTTTGGCGGTTCTACCGCTATGATAAACTGACCGCCTTCTTTCATGCGCCTGCGTATTACAGTCAGGGTATGTGCTAACATCTCCTCGCTTGGTTCCTGCTGTAATGCTGCAATCGCAGTCTCTATTTTTTCGTTTCCCTGTAATCCTTCATCAATTTTATTGTTGTCCATAAAAATCTCCATTCTTGCGCTGTCTTTTTAATAAAAACAACGTTTTTATTTGCATATCAAGTTTGTGCGTAAGCACAAATCTTGCGAGTGAAAAATGTTATTTTTCACACTGATCTCCGTGTAATTTTTTATTCAAATTGTTCCATACAGTATTTTTCCACTAATTCAATAAATTCTTACTTTATATTATACCCTCCGGTATTCCTTTTCACAATCTGATTTTAACAGCAAAATCTACAAATGCTAACGTCAAATAACAAAGTTCAAGACAAAAAGCATGGTGCCCTCCGGACATCCATGCTTTCTGGTAATTAGTTTTCATCTTTTTTCTCTTTTGCCTCGGCAAATCCGAGCACAACCTTAAACAGATCTCCATCCACATACAGACGGAATGTGCCACCCATAAGATCCATCAGACTGTTTGCAATGGAAAGTCCAAGTCCGCTTCCTTCCGTATTTCTGGATTCATCGCCTCTCACAAAACGCTCCATCAGTTCTTCGCTGCTGATATTGAGCGGGTATTTTGAAGTATTGCGGAAGGTGATGGACACCTGTGCCTCTTTTACCTCAAGGTTAATGTAGACACGCGTTCCGTTCTGGGCATATTTGCAGATATTATTCATCAGATTATCGATGACACGCCAGAAATGTCTGCTGTCTGCCATAATATAGACTGGTGTATCCGGCTTTTCGATCACAAGATCAAGTCCTGCAGCTTTTGTCTTTTCCTCAAATTCCCCGACGGTCTGCGTCATAAATATTCCGGCTTCCAACTTTTCCAAATGTACCGGAAGGTTTCCGGTAGATGCCTTTGATGCCTCGATCAGATCCTCGATCAATTTCTTTAAACGTCCTGACTGACGGTCTAATACCTCTAAATATTCCTGCGCTGTCTCGTTGTGCAGATCTTCTTTTTCCAACAGATCAACGTAATTGATGATAGATGTCAGCGGTGTCTTGATATCGTGGGAAACATTTGTGATCAGTTCTGTCTTAAACCGTTCACTCTTCATCCTCTCCTCGATCGCATGCGTCATGCCATCACTGATGTGATTGATCTGCTCTCCCTGTTCCTTAAATATACCGGTCATATGCTTTGTACCGATCTGATAGCCCGGCTCGCCGCCTGCAATTTTTTCCGTTCCGGTTTTTAACTGATTTAACTGTACGCAGTACCACAGAATGAGTGGATATAAAATCAGTTTTTCCACCAGCCAGAGAAAGAAAGCAATGCCTGTATTCAAAAACATGAGCACTGCAATTCCTTCAAGAAACGCAAGCACCAGCATGACTAAAATCACTTTCCATAAAAATCCGATATTTTCCCATATCATATGAAAAAATTTTCTGATTTTGCTGCAGATCTGGTAACACAGAGTATGTCTCCACCATTTTCCAAGTTTTACCCGCACTGCAAAACTCAATAAAAACAGTAACAGCAGCCATCCCATACAAAGACTTGCAATCGCAGTCACAAACAGGATAAATGGCAGATACATAATATCTATATTTGCCAGAAACATAAATGCCACGTAAAATATAAATACCTCTGCCAGCACAATAAGTACTGCAAAAACATCAAACCACATGTGATCCCAGACGGTCGTAACAATCTTATCTGTCCCCTTACGGTGTCCCGCTGCGCACATCAGAAATACAAACGCTGCAACTCCGATGATAAAACTGAAAAACATCACAACCAGCGCTGTATAGCGCATGCTGTATACAAAATCCAGCAGGGTATTTGCCTGTACATACCAGTCTGTGCTGTTCTTGTCTATTCCCACATTTTGCGGAAGAAGTACGATCAACTGATAAGTGATTTTTGGTGTCTTCTGCCCCATATTTACCCAGAGTGTATAATTACCATCCAGATAATAATCACCATATGTTGTATAAGAAATATCTGCATTTTCCGCGTTTTTTTCAGAGGAATCTACCCGGTCAATCTCATCCATGGATATCCCACGAACACCGTCTAACAGCAGATAATCCCAGTTTTTCACATCCCACTGTGTGCCATCAAGCATATCAAATGTGATATATTCCTGATCCAGCACATCCATTTTAATCGGTTCTTCTGTGGATTCTGCTGCAACTTTTTCGTTTTCCTTTACATCTGTAATTGCTTCTTCCGTTGACTCTGCAGAAACATACTCACCTGACACATCCGTGATGGAGGATTCTGTAGATTCTGCTATATCATACTCTCCTGTCCCATCTGTCATAAACCCGCTGTCTGTTGTCTGTGTCTGCTCATTCCAGTACATTTTTTTCTCTGCATCATAAGTAAAAATCAGATTGCCGGATTTTTCTGATTCCACCTCGATCTGCTGCACCGGGTAATACTCATTTCCTGCCAGATATACAAAAATGCCTTTCGCTTCATCATAACAGATCCGGTCCGCATAAATGCTGACATATGAATTATCCCCGGAATACATGAGTTCCACACCGCCGCCGGTCAGGAAATTTCCATTTGTATAAACGATCTGATCCTCATCCGACAGCTCCACACTGTTCGTATATACATCATCTATGCTTATCTTATCGGAAAAATTGCGGACTGCATACGATTTCTCATCGTTTAAGTCGATTCCGTCCAAGCTCTCTGCCTTGATAATTCCATATTTAAAATACGGACTTGTATCCATACCTTCTGTCCGCTCTCTCCTTAGATCATCGATTGCAGACAACCCATATTGAAAGGATACCTGTTCAAACCACTGCTTTCTTATATCATCTTTTGAATTGTTATAAACACCTTCCTCTATCATAAAAACTGAGCCTGCCGCACCAAATATAAAACAAAGTGCACTTGCACTCAGCACGATCCAGGCAATGATCTTTGCCATGATCGAACCTTTCCACTTTTTCACTTTTTACACCTGTCCTTCCATTTTATAACCACGTCCCCACACAACTTTCAGATACCGCGGCTCTGCCGGATTATATTCTACTTTTTCCCGCAGATGTCTGATATGTACTGCTACGGTATTCTCTGTTCCGTATGGATTGTCCTGCCATACCTGCTCGTAAATCTGATTCGGGGAAAACACCTCTCCGGGATGCTCCATCAGAAGTTTTAAAATATCGTATTCCGTGCGCGTCAGCGAGATTTTTTCGCCATCAAGCGACACCTCTTTGCTGCGGTCGTCAAGTTCGATCCCGCCAATTGAGAGAACATCTTTTTTGACTGCTCCGCCTCCAAGCTGCATATAGCGTCTGAGCTGTGATTTCACACGTGCCTGAACTTCCACCGGATTAAATGGTTTTGTGATATAATCATCCGCTCCGACCGTGAGTCCTAAAACTTTGTCTGTATCTTCACTTTTTGCCGTCAGTAAGATCACCGGAACATTGCTTGTTTCCCGGATTTTTACCATGGCAGAGATTCCATCCATCTCAGGCATCATGATATCCATCAGTACCAGATGGATGTCATGCGACTTTAACACCTCAAGCGCTTCTTTTCCGTTATATGCCTCAAATACCTGATAGCCATCTGCCATCAGATAGATTTTTAATGCCGAAACAATATCTTTTTCATCATCGCACACCAGTATACTGTACATGTTGTCCCCTTTTCCGCAGGTTTCTGATAGATTTTTACATAAACCTGTCTCTTTATGATCATGCTCTTATTGTAACGGAATAATTATGAATTTCCAATCAGTCAAAACATTAAGATTTGATGAAGTTACCGCTTGTGTTCCCGTAAAAGGAATGATAATATAGGAAAGTAGCGCTCCCGGAAGTTTTTAATTTTCCGGGAGTAAATTATGGAAATTTTTACAAAGGAGCTTTTATATGGAAGAAAATAAAATGGGCGTCATGCCGATTGACAAACTTATTATCTCAATGTCCCTGCCGATCATGATCTCCATGCTTGTGCAGGCACTCTACAATATTGTTGACAGTATTTTTGTTGCCATGATCAGTGAAAATGCACTGACTGCCGTATCTATGGCTTTCCCGATCCAGAACCTTATGATCGCTGTCGGTGTCGGAACCGCCGTCGGTGTCAATGCACTTTTAGCCCGCTCCTTAGGAGAAAAGGATACAGAAAAAGTGAATAAGATCGCAGAAAACGCTGTATTTTTAATTGTTGTCAGCTATCTGCTCTTTTTGATCATCGGTCTGTTTTTCGCAGAGCCGTTTTTCCGCAGCCAGACAGATATTGAAGAAATCATTGTTTACGGAAAACAGTATCTGACGATCTGCTGCTGTCTTTCTTTTGGAATCTTTACACAGCTTATGTTTGAGCGTATGCTGCAGGCAACCGGAAAAACCATTTATACCATGTATACACAGGGTGTCGGTGCGATCATCAATATCGCTCTCGATCCGGTTCTCATCTTTGGTCTGTTTGGTCTCCCGAAAATGGGCATTTCCGGTGCTGCTGCTGCAACCGTCATCGGACAGATGATTGCCGGTATTTTGGCAGTTGTTTTAAACCACACAAAAAATAAGGAAGTACAGATTGACCTGCACCATTTCCGCCCGGACAAAAATATTATCGGACAGATTTATGTGATCGGTGTTCCTTCTATTGTAATGCAGGCGATCGGTTCCGTGATGAACTACGGTATGAACCGTATCCTGATCGCGTTTTCCTCCACTGCAACCGCGGTGTTCGGCGTTTACTTTAAACTGCAGAGCTTCGTATTTATGCCGGCTTTTGGTTTAAACAACGGTGTCATCCCGGTTATGGCATACAACTACGGTGCCGGAAACAAAGAGCGTGTCACAAAAACTTTAAAACACTGCGTTGCCTACGCAGTCAGCATCATGGCAGTCGGCCTGCTTTTATTCCAGCTCTTTCCAAAGCAGCTTCTCTCCATGTTTCAGGCTTCCGACACAATGCTTTCCATCGGTGTCCCTGCGCTGCGTATCATCAGTTTAAGTTTCCTGCTTGCCGGCTTTGGAATCTCCTGCAGCAGTATTTTTCAGGCACTTGGAAAAGCAGTCTACAGTATGTGCATTTCCATTGCAAGGCAGTTAGTGATCCTGCTCCCGGCAGCATACCTGTTAGCACAGTCCGGCAATGTCAATCTGGTATGGTGGGCATTCCCGATCGCAGAACTGGTATCTGTGTGTGCAACTGCATTTTTCTTAATGAAGATCAACCGCACGATCGTAAGTAAAATTGGGCAGTAATCTTCTACGAAGTTTCGGGTGTAAAAAAGTGGTTCACTACCCTATAACAAAAAAATCCCGTGAGAAACTGATTTATAAAATCATTTCCCATGGGATTTTTTTGACCGGAAATATTTTCACTCATGGACCTAAACTTTTTATTTCTGGTTTGCCGGCTCCATATTAACGGAACGACCCTTGATCTTTGCATTTTTCATAGCTTCTAAAACTTCTTTGCCATATTCTCTCGGCACTTCCACGAATGTATATTTATCATACATATCGATCGCTCCGACAAGTTTACCCGGCATGCCGGACTCACCTGCAACAGCACCTAAAATATCGCCTGGTTTTACGCGGTCTTTTTTACCAATATTGATAAACAGACGCACCATGCCCTCTTCCGCTCCGGTATTATCAAAGTCAAAAGATTCATCTCTGTCATTATCAAGATTGATCTGACCAAGTGCCTGTTTTAAAAATGCCGCTGCAATATCCATTGCGGTATAATCGGATTCATTGATCTGCTTTTCGATGATATCGATCGTATCTTTCAAATTTTCCTCGTCGATAATTCTTCCGATTTCTTCCATGACCTTCTCAGCCTTGATCTGTGCCACATCATCCGTGGACGGGATCGGCATTGCAACGATCTTGGTCTTGCAGTAACGCATGATATCTTTTAATTTGTATACTTCTTTTCCTTTGACGAAAGTAAATGCACGTCCTGTTCTTCCGGCACGTCCTGTTCTTCCGATACGGTGTACATAATATTCATCATCCTGCGGAATATCATAATTAAATACCGCTTCCACATCATCTACATCGATGCCTCTCGCTGCAACATCAGTAGCGATCAGTATTTCTGTCTTTCCGGTACGGAAACCGCGCATTACACGATCTCGCTGTGTCTGCTTCATATCTCCGTGCAGTCCCTCAGCAAAATATCCGCGTCCCTGCAATTCCTCGGTAAGTTCATCCACCATACGTTTTGTATTACAGAACACAAGGGAAAGTTTCGGATTATAATAATCAAGAAGTCTGGTTAAAACTTCGATCTTGTCTTTTCTCTTTACGTCATAATAATACTGCTCGATATTTGGAACGGTCAGCTCTTTTTTTACTACTTTGATCGTCACCGCGTCATGCTGATATTTTTTGGTAATATCCAAGATTGGCTTTGGCATGGTAGCAGAAAATAATACTGTCTGTCTGCCTTCTTCCGGAATATACTCCAAAATTGTTTCAATGTCCTCACGGAATCCCATGTTTAACATTTCATCCGCTTCGTCAAGTACGATCGTATTCACTGCCTCACAGCGGATCGTTTTTCTTCGCAGATGATCCATGACACGTCCCGGTGTACCGATAATAATCTGTGCTCCACCCTTCAACGCTTTGATCTGACGGCTGATCTCCTGTCCGCCGTATACCGGAAGGATTTTCACTCCATGCATATATTTTGCAAGTTTACGTATCTCATCTGCCACCTGAATTGCAAGTTCTCTTGTAGGTGATAAGATGATAACCTGTGTTTTTTTATTATTCGGATCTACTTTATGCAGTACCGGGATTCCAAATGATGCTGTCTTTCCTGTTCCTGTCTGTGCCTGTCCAATGACATCCACACCGGACATCACAACTGGAATTGCCTGACTCTGTATCGGTGTTGCCTCTTCAAATCCCATTTCTGCTATTGCACGCAATACCTGCGGATATAAATCTAACTGGTCGAATCTAACTGTTTCCATATATTTCCTTTCTATAGAAACGTGCGCCATAGGCGCGCGTAAAACAAGGGGCTGATCAACAGCCCCCATAAGCGCAACAGTCTGAATGATAACACGGTGCCCGTACTTTTGTCAAGAAATTCCCCGGTTCAACGTTCATTTCAACCGCGGATTTTCGGGAATTATGTACCCCAAACCACGACATCTGGCAGAATCTGTCACAAGGCCTCTGGTCCGGGTATTACTTCCTATTTAAAAGCAATCGACAATCCTGTATCTTATCCATTCTACTGCATCAATTTTTACTTCCGGTTTTCCGTGTGAAAAACTCGATTGCGGATTTTTGTTTGTATCTGTTATATTCTATGCCGCATTTTCAGAAATGTTTCCTGTTTTATTTATCGCTTGCATCCGCTAAATATCCCATTGCAAGATCATTTCTGGATTTTTTCTTAACATGATAAAGCATTGCATCCGCCGCATGTAAAAAGTCCCAGCTTTTTGTATCATCTTTCGGAATATCATAACAGATTCCCTGGGAAATCGTCACAATAGACATTGCCTGCGAATATGCATGCCGAATCGCAAGATCCATAATCCTCTGTCTCAACCCTTCTGCCGCATGTCTGACTTCTTCTTCTGTCATGTTCTGGTAAAGGATAATAAACTCATCCCCACCATACCTTGCACAGAAAATCCTGTCATTCTGCATCATCTCAAGCTGTCCGGCAATCCGCTTAATGCACTCATCCCCTGCCTGATGTCCATAATTATCATTATACTGCTTAAAATAATCAATATCCAAAATCTCCATCGCAAGTGCTGTCTGATCCGACTGTGCCCGTTCAAATGCGTTGTCTAAATAATCATTCAGACGGAATCTGTTTGCTAAACGTGTCAGTGCATCCGTTTCTGATTTTTCCTGAAGTCTGATATTTGCTTCTTCGATCTCGCGTCTTTTTTTATTTGCACGCTCTAAAGATTCACGGACATCAAGCATATTTGCGATCATCGCCTGCTTTTCTTTTTCCATGACCTCAGACAACTCATAATACTGCCCTGCTGCCTCTAAATATGCATCATTATTTTTATGCATACGGTAAAACTTGATCTTTAAGGAAATGATCTGTCTCTGCAGATTAACAATCTTTGACTGCCACGTCAATGGCTCTAAGATTCCCATAACCCGCAAAAAAGCATCATCATTTCCTATATCAAGCAGCAGCTGGCTGATTTCATAAAGATCTCCGAAAATATCCATGATCGGAATATCTGTATTGATCTCCTCACAGATTAACCGGATACATTCATCACGTGCCTCTGCCTTTCCAGTCGCATGACATACACGTGCCTTAAAACAGCGAAAACTAAGGAGTTCTATGCCATCAATCCGACCTGCGCACTCGTCAGAAATAAGCTCCACATAATGTGCTGCCCGATCCGGCATGTCGCGGAACAAAAAACCTGTTCCCATACCAATATAAACACAGGTGATCAGACGATTGTTTCTGTCATCATTCACATATTTTTTTACATGCTGTCCGCAATGTTCAAAATATCTCTGTGCTTCTAAATATTGTCCACATGATAGATATAAATTTCCAAGATTAATATCTATCATGGTTTCCTCTTCTTTTAACTGATATTTTGTGCAGAAATTTAATCCGGTCAGATAATAGTCAAGCGCAATTGGCTCATTTCCCCGGTTGATCGCTGTAATTGCCATCAGATTATATGCACGCGCCACTAGCTTCCACTGATTGGATTCATTCAGATAAGATACGCCTTTGGTAATGCAGAAAAAGAACTTTTCACTTTCATTTAACAGATAATAGGTCTCTGCACTGTAGTAGTATGCAAATCCAAGCAATTTTGCATCGTTTTTTTTCAATGCATACTGTTCGATATCATAACAAAACTTCAATGTCCGTTTCGCATCATTTCCCCGGCTGTCGTACACTCCCTGTATCCATGCACGGACAACTTCATCATATCCGTCATATTCCATGTGCACTGCCTCCTCTCATTCCACACCAGACATTTTTTCTAAGATTTTCTCCCATAAAAAGAATACTATCTTTTATTATAAAATAGAACTGTGTCTTATTCAAGGAAGAATGCTTTTTGTTTTATTTGATTCTTTTATTCGAAATATGCGATCGGATCAACCGGTATTCCATCTTTATCAAGCTCAAAATACAGATTGCTTCCCTCTACGGTAAAGTATTTTGTCGGCTCACCGATATAACCTAATACATGTCCAGCCTCCACATAATCTCCCTCTGCAAAATTCAGTTCTTTTAACTGACCGTAAACTGCCTCATAACCATCACCCAGATCAACTGTAACCGTACAGCCTGTTACCTCATCATTTTTAATACTCTTGATCTGCCCTTTTGCAACGGCATAGACTTTATCGTTGACTTCTCCTGCGATGATCACTGCCGGATTATACTTATACTGATCCAGTGTCGGAAAATAAACTGTGGAATCCATACTGTAATTAATGACGACATTACCTTCCATCGGCCAGAGCAGTTCCTCGGAAAAATGAAGTGACTGTGCCGTATTTGCGGTCTGAACGGTCTGCTGCTCCGTCTCTTCTGACTCTTCTGTTTCTGCTGTATCATCTTCCTCTGCGATTTCTGCTGTCACTGCAGGGTCGTCTAATTCATTCTCCATCTCATCATAAGACTGTCTGGGTGGAACCAGAGCGGATGCTTCTGCAGACTGCTCCGAATCTTCCTGCGCTGCAATGTCATCTGACTGCTTCTGCATTTCTCTCGCAAGTTCTTCTTCCATCTGCTCCCGTTCTTCTTCCTGTCTGTTGCTGTATAGGGCGGTCGTTCCAACCGCTGCTAAAGCGATCAGCAATCCTGCAATTACATATTGTCTGTACCCAAAAAAACCTTTCTTTTTCATTATTTCTCACCATCCATTATTTATTTTTAACCATAGTGTTGCCACATTCCGGATGGTTTATACGATTGTTTTTTATTTCCTGTCTATAAATCCCCAGCCTGCCCGATCACGGCTCCTTTATAAAAATATTCAAGTATCTCCCGGTAAGCATACCCTTCTTTTGCGAGTTCTTCTGCTGTATTCTGACTTAAGCCAAATCCGTGCCCCATTCCCTTTGCCACGATACGTACATGACCATCCATTTCTGTGATTGAAAAACACGCCGATGGAAGCTCTAAAGCATGACGGAACTGTTCTCCATCATATGTCTCTCCGGCAACATTGATTTTTGTCACATATTCTGCTGCATCACGACTTTTGATCTCAATCTGTCCCGGTTCTGTCAGTTCTGCATCAGGATATGCTGCCCGGCATTTCTCCAGAAACTCCTCTTTTTCATAATAAAACACAGAAAGATAACCTTCCGCAGTGGTATCTGCATGACATTCTGACATAACCAGATATGGCATGTCTGCATCTTCATATAGTTCTGACATGTTGCGTGTCCGTCCGCTGCTAATTGCGTGATACGCTGCATATATGTAAGTTCCATCATATAAAAGCACCTCCCCCGCCGTTGCCTCCACGCAGGATTTTAGTTTTTGATAATTTTTATCATAATTTTCTCCCCATAATTCCTGCTGGCGCTCCGGTGTCATTTTCTCCGGCTCCTTTGTACCTGCCTGCATTGCATCATACAGATTCGTTCTGGCGATCACACACTGTGCCTTTATTGTTTCCGGCGGCTTATCGACACCAATTTCCTGTGCCACAATCTGCAAAATCTTTATCTCAACTGCGTCATCCTCTTCTTTCCTGCCATCGTCTGTCGTCTCTGTCTGTTCCGCTAATAGACTCTTCCTGTTTTCCAGATGCTGCCGGATTTCTCCCTCCATATTTTTTTCACTATCGGCTGTAGTAAAAACTCCCTGCACTCCATCTTTTCCATATATAAGATTTTCCAACTGCATTCTCTGCATCAGTGTCGTGATAAAAACCGGCAATAACAGTATCAGACAGATTCCTGTAAACCATGAATTTGTACGTTTTTTTCTTCGTCTTCCCATAAAAAAATCTCCCTGTCCATTTAATATATGAAACAGAGAGACTTCTCATTCAGATTTTTTACATCATATTCATTACAAGACCAAATGCCTGCATCATGGAAAATCCGATCTCAGCTATGATGAGTAAAGAATACAGTACTGTGTACACGATCGGAAATGCCATTTTTCGTTTCAGAAGATGTGCACGCCACACATAATATCCCGGTTTTAAAAAGATTGCAAACAAGATCAGTCCAAGTATTTTGTAATTCTGCTTATTGATCTTTACAATATCGATTACCACAAAAATAATAAATGCTGCAAGCAATGCATAACTGAGCAGGGAAAATATAACATAATTTCCACTGTACATCACATTCATATAGCTGCCATCCATAATGCTTTCATATGTCATCGACTGAAATATGGATGAGGCAGAAACCATGCTGATGATCTCCCGCAATGGCATTATGATCAGTAACAGATAACAGAAAATATCTGAAACCGGTCCATGCTGTTCCTGCGGTGCCCAGGTATTCTGGTTGTACTGCGGATTTCCATACATCTGCTGTCCATTGTTATACTGCTGGTCCCCATAGGTCTGCTGTCCATTGTTATACTGCTGGTTCCCATAAGTCTGCTGTCCATTGTTATACTGCTGGTCCCCATAAGTCTGCTGTCCATTGTTCATGTTCTGATTTTCGTCCATAATCTTCTCCTTTTTAATGCTATTTTATTTTTTCTGTCTGCTTCCAATGATATTGGAAAGTGTAGCAAACTGCTCTAATGTAAGTGCCTCCCCCCGGATCGTAAGCGGTTCACCAAGCTCTGCGATGCACTGCTGTATCTCTTCCTTGGAAAGATGTACCTGAGGCGCATTTGACAATCCATTTGCAAGTGTTTTTCTTCTCTGATTGAAAGATGCGCGGATAATGCTAAACATCAGTTTTTCATCATCCACCTGCACCGGTACTTCTTCGTGTCTGGTCAGACGGATCACCGCACTGCCGACATTTGGTCTTGGCATAAAACAGTTTGGAGGAACATTCGCAACAATCTCCGGTTTTGCATAAAACTGCACAGCCAAAGACAATGCACCGTAATCTTTTGTTCCCGGTCCTACCTGCATACGGTCTGCAACTTCCTTCTGCACCATAACCGTAATACTGTCGATCGGCACATGGCTCTCAAAAAGTCCCATGATGATCGGCGTTGTAATATAATATGGAAGATTTGCCACAACCTTGATCGGTTTTCCATCATTTCTTTCCATCGCAAGTTTTGCGATATCCAGTTTTAAAATATCCTGATTGATCACCGTCACATTATCATAAGCACTCAGTGTATCCTCTAAGATCGGGATCAGATTGGTATCGATTTCTACCGCAACCACTTCTCTGGCATTTTCACACAGATACTGCGTCATCGTACCGATACCCGGACCGATCTCAAGGACAAAATCTTCTTTTGTCACTCCTGCTGCTTCAACGATCTTCTCTAACACATGCGGATCGATCAGAAAATTCTGTCCGAATTTCTTCTGAAAATTAAAATGATATTTCTGTAAGACCGCAATCGTATTCTGCGGAATCCCTAATGTAGCCATAAAACTCCTTTCAATCTTTCCGGTTACTTAACATTTCCTCAAACAGTGTATCTAAAAACTCTGCATACAATCCGTTAAATGTCTCATGAAAAGTCTGCGCCACACTTGCGTCTCCCTGACCGGTCATCTGTGCTTCCTCAAAAAGTGCAAATGCCGTTTCATAAAGCTCCGGATTCTTATCATAAAATACTTCCGTCAGTCCATCCTGAAAAGCAAACTGCGCCTCCTGAGAAAGATTATCCTTGAAATCTTCCTTGGAAATACAGCCTTTCTCCTCATAATCAGAAAGATAAATATGTCCCTCTGCAGATTTTACAAAATCGCGAAATACCACTGCCACATCCTCGTATGTAACAGGAACATAATTCTCATTCCAGTATTTGTCAAATGTTTCCCTGTCCGGGAACTGTGAAAAAATATCGTTATCCATGTTATTCTCCATTCCTGCGTGTGAAAATTCTTATGTTTCACACTATTCTCCATTTCTGTGCATAAAATATTGTATACAATAGACTGCGCATTCCAGGGGCAGACCTATTGTCATAAATATGCAAACAGGATGCCATCACGGTCTGTCCGTCTCTGACACCCTGCCTCTCATTATATACAAAAATCATATATAAGGCAAAGATTTATTTTTCATCGTGGAACATTTCGATAACACTGTTCAGCCGTACAATATTCTCACGGTTATTGTCCACAAGTGTTTCATTTCCCTGGACAATTCCGGAAACCTCAAGTGTTTTCTGTGCGATATCCGCCACACCGTCAGCCGCCTCGGAAACCGTCGAGCTGACACCCTGCATGGCATCCGCGATTTCAACAATAGATTTTAACAGTGTATTGATCTGTCCGCTGATGGCAGACATGTCATCATCGAACACCGTCGCATCCTTTGTATACTGGTCTGCAACTCCCATAAAATCCTCATAATCTTTAAGCACTGTCTGCTCTAAGAAATCTGTACTCTCTTTTAAGCATCCTGTCATATTCGCCACAGCCTCATTGACCTCAGCTATGATCTCATTAATACTGCCGACAGTCGTGGATGACTGGGTTGCCAGTTTACCGATCTCTCCTGCAACAACTGCAAAACCTTTTCCTGCCTCTCCGGCTCTGGCTGCCTCGATCGACGCATTGAGTGCCAGCAGATTTGTCTGGCTTGAGATCTCAAGGATCGCCTGCGTAAATTGATTGATCTTTTCTACCGCCTTCGCCTGCTCCATGGCAGCCTCTGTTTTCCGCTGTACATTTTCGTACATCTGAACCGTTTTTTCGCTTGCAGCCTGTGTCTTTAATTTGAGCTGATCAGCACGCTCTTTTACCTCAACAGAGGCTTCGCGTCCTTCACTGGAATAACGTTCAATATCTGTTGCACGCTCTTTGATATCGCTGACTGTAGTATTGACTGTCTCCATTGTTGCCGCTGTCTCTTCCATTGCAGCAGCAATTTCCTGTGTTGTATCCGTGTTGACATTACTCATCTCACGCACACGCTTTGTCGTATCCGAAAGCTGTTCCGTCGTATTGTTCAGATCTGCGTATACATGGCGGATATTTCCCACCATTTCCCGCAGATTCTTGCGCATGTTATGAAGTGATATCGCCATTCTTCCGGTTTCATCTTTTCTTTTATAAAGGTGCTGGTTTGCCGGATTGCTCGCAAACTCAAATTCAGCCGTCTGTTTTACGATACCGTCGATCTGGGTGATCGGCTTTGTGATTGTAAATCCGAGTACTGTACCGATAATTATGGTAAGTATCATTGCAAAAGCAGCTCCTCCGAATATCTGTTTTGCAAGCTGTCTGGATTTTTCCTGCAGTTCAGTTTTTGGTGCCGTAAGGACAAATTTCATGCCATTTTCCAATGTCTTATAATACATGACCTTATCTTTTCCCTGATAAGTATAGGAAACGGCAGTCTCCTCCGTCTGCTCATTTCCAAGCGCATCCACTACTGACTGCAGTCCGCTGTCTGCATCCGCAAGATTACTTCCAATCTCAAGATCTTTGTGATACATGACCTCACCGGAATCATTGGCAAGGAAACCATAACCACTGTCAAATATACTTAAAGAATCAATCGTATTTGTAAATTCACTGAAATCAATATCCATTCCAATGATACCAATAGACTCGCCGTCCACCTCGATTGGAATAACGTATGAGATCATATATACACCAATGTTGGAATTTAAGTATGGTTCCATCCAGGTTTCTTTTCCATTCTGTACCGGAATATAATACCATCCGACATGCTCCACATCACTCGGATCATACATGGAAAAGTCCGTTGGCGTCACACTCTCAAACTCACTGTCACTGTTATCTCTTGTTAGAAAAAGTCCGCTTGTTGGTTCCGTAAATTCAGGATTATAACGGATATACGCCGTGAGTGCTCCCTTAGTGTTCTGTGCAGACTGCATCAAAATCGGCAGCATCTGCTTTGTATAAGTATCCACATAATCCTTGCTTGTCCGGAAAGATGCTGCATGTTCCAGTTTGGCAACTGCAATGCTGTATACCATTTCCACTGACTGTGAAACATTCTGCATCATGGTATCAAGTTCACTGCTCTGGCTCACACACTTAAGCTGCATCTCCCGCTGTGAGTCTTCATAAGAAGTACTGACTGAATTAACAATACTGATCGCCCCACAGATAAAAGTTGATACCAGCGAACAAAGTATTACAGTTACAATGATCTTGGTTTTTATTGATTTCATACAAAATTCCCCCTCTGTAAAAATTCCTCCCATTTACTCAATTTTACCATATTCGACTGTATTTTCAATAAAATGCATGCTGTTTCGTTATGTTTTCGTAGATTTTCAATCTTACACTTTTGTTTTCGCATATTTCATCGAACATATTTTCGATTTTTCTGTTGCAAATAAATCTGTCACATGTTATATTAATTTTATCGAACATTAGTTCTTGTTTGTTGATGATATGAGTCGCCCGTCCAAATGGTGTATCGCAGGCTTGTGAGTGGCATCTTGCGCAAGATGCCAGACTTCAGGTTATGAACACCATTGGGGCGGGCGGTTCATCTCAAAATCGGGGTCGTAGGTGCGGATTTTTGATATTCGCACGAATGGAAATATGCTTAAAATCCTAAGGTGTTGTATCATTGATATTCAGCCTAATGACTTCCCAGAATTTCCATCTACTACATTGTATTACATGAATTATTTCGTAAATTGTCAGACCAAATAACACAGAATATTTTTTCAAATGTGTATGGCAATAAACATAGGCATAATGGGATATATTGAGGTTTTCCAGTATTATCAAACCAATAATAATCTATTAAATATAGTTATTTGGAAATCTTTTTTTAATCAGATTCAGACACAAAACACTAAAAATTTACGCACCCCCAAGGTTGTAAAATGAGTTTCCCGGCTAAGGGTGGTTCACAACTTAGTGGCTGGCAAATCGCATCAAGCCGGGATTCGTTTTGTGACTTTGGGAGAAAATTAGGCAATCTTAGTCTGCCTGTTCGTAACACAGTGTTGTGCTGCCACGGACGGCAGCACAAGTCTTAATGCCCCCGGACGGGGCGTTTAAGACGCACACGTCACTCCGAGAAACATTAAATCAGGCTGACTTAGACTTGCCTTATTTTCGTACAACGGAACAAAACAGTCCCGGCTTGATGCAATTTGCCAATCGTAACCCCCCAGAACCACCCTACACGAGGAAACTCATGTCACCCACAAACCATCATTTGTTGGTTAACTTATATTATTTTAGATGATAAAAACGACAGCAGAAATATATATCATCAGAATGGAGAACTTTGATGTTAGGAAAGAAAAAGGGAAAGCAGCGGAACGAATATGTACCGGATTACGTGCTGTATGATCTTGAAACGACGGGGATATCGAGCCTTTATGATGAGGTTATAGAGATTTCCGCAGTAAAAGTCAGAAATGGAAAAATCGTGGACGAGTTCAGTGAACTTGTGAATCCAGGCAGACATATCCCATATGCGGCAAGCAAAGTAAATAATATTTCCGATAAAATGGTAGAAAAGGCGCTTACCTTTGAAAAAGTTTTACCGGAATTTTTGGCATTTGTTGGGGATGATGTGTTGGCAGGTCACAATATTGCAAGTTTTGATATGAAATTCTTGTACAGGGACTGCGAAAAATATTTTGGACAGACACTCACGAATGATTACATAGATACTCTTGCGATTGCGAAGCAATGCTTCCCGGAGTGGAAACACAGACGGCTTGGTGATCTGGCGGAACATTATGGCATTTCTACGAATGGGGCACACCGTGCCCTCGCTGACTGCCGGATGAATCAGCAGGTATTTGAACTTATGGCAGAGAAATTAAAAGGAACCGTAAACAAACAGACAGAGATGAAAATCTGTCCACGGTGCGGGTGCACCCTGAAAAAAAGAAACGGAAGATTTGGTGAATTCTGGGGATGCACAGGTTTCCCGGACTGCAGATATACGGAAAATATATAAAAAATAATGGTTACAAACAGAAAAAGGAGCAGGCAAAATGAAAGATTACAGTATTGCAAATACAACCAAAGAACAGCGTATTGCGCTGATCAGACAGTGGATTCCTGACGAGGACGGACTTGGTGACAGTGGAGATATGGATCTGTGGGACATTTACGCAGATTATATCAACGGAAAAAAAGAAATTGCCGAGATCAATGCAGAAATGTCAGGCACTTATTATACAGAGGAGGATTTACAGTAATGGAAACCTGGTTTTATGAAGTTGTTTCTATCGATGGAGATTATGCTAATCTGCGCAGAACAGATATCACATCGGATGATCTGAAACTTGTGGCACGTGCGCTGCTTCCTGCAGAGATTATGGAAGGCAGTAAGTTAAAATACGAGCTGATGCAGTACGAACTGATTGGGTAGAGGTTGATCCGATCGCGTGGAATCAAATAGCAAAGAATCTGGTTGAACCCAATATGTCAGCGTTGGCGATGAAAGGAAATGTTTTATATTATGGGCAACAATATGATCCGAAAAAAGATATCTGTTTATGGTTCAGTCCAGGGCGTAGGGTTTCGGTACAGGGCGGAGCATGCCGCAAACATGCTCGGCGTGACCGGCTGGGTAAGAAATGAGCCGGACGGCTCTGTATTATTAGAGATGCAGGGAACAGAAGAACAGATCGATAAAGTGCTTGCTCTGGTAAATCAGGGAACCTATGTAAACATTGACCGGATCGTGGCAAAACAGATACCGGTGGAAGAACGTGAATATGGGTTTCATGTCAGATGAGTTGCCAGTCCCGTCTGCTCCATCTAATCTTTACGGTATTTGCCTCGGAATTCTTTTGGTGACAGATGGTGTTTTGCATAAAAAAGCTTATAAAAATGAGATTTGTTTGTAAATTTCAGCTGTGCAATAATTTCGGATATGGAAAGATCCGTTTTTAAAAGATAATATTCTGCTTTGCGGAGAGAAAACGTAGTTCCATATTCGAATAAGGTCATTCCGGTATATTTTTTTGTGATCCGGTTTAAATAGTCGCCGCTGTAACTGAGCAGATCCGACAGTTCATGCCGGCTGAGCCGCCCGTCACTGTTTTCTAACAGATGTGTCAGGTTTGTAAAGATCAGAAAATCATTTCCGTAATCAATCTGAATACTTGCCAGATGAAAAAAGTCCGGATTGGAAAGCGTATCTAAAAAGCGGCAGATCAGTCCGTTGATAAAAAAGGAAGAACCAATCTGCGGAGACAGTGTGATTTTTATGATTTCTTCTGCAATCTGGTAAAGTTTCTCAAAGGCTGCCGGGTTGTGGTATGAGGGGAAAAAGTCAAGATATTCTTTTTTGGTATTATCCTCATCAGCAGCATTTTTATATAAAAAGTGAAACGCATCACTCTGCTCCATATTTGTCTCTGGCATCAGATGGAACAGATTGTCCGACTGAAACAGGGACAACAGGTAATCTTTGGATAAATTCAGAAAGAAAATCCGAAAATCATGTGAGAGAAGTTCCACATGTCTTAAATTACAGTTCACAATACATCCGGTTCCGGATGGGTAAACCCGTTTTGTATTTTCAATTTTAACGATCGCTTCTCCCTGCAGAACAAACATGATTTCAAAAAAATCGTGCTGGTGCAGAGGGCGGTTTTTCATTTTTTCCAAAAGTTCCGTGGCATCGATCAGAGAATGGCTGGTGTGCTCTGGGGAAAAACTTGAAATTTTAAAATAAGGCATATCCAGATCACAGCGGTAGGTTTCAATGACGGCATTATAAGGGGAAGTCAGGTGATAGTACTGGTTAAAACTGCTGTTTACATTCTGGATCTCAAAAAAATTGTTTTTTAAAGTATCAATGGATGACTGGTTCATTGGATTCTCCCGTTGGAACTTTTTGTGATAGTCGCGAATATGTTACTAAATGATGGATGTTGTGTCTAATTATAGCATTGAAGGGAAAAAAAGCAAAGTGATAGAATAAATGCAACAACATTCGAATGTAAAAAAGTGATTCTGATCGCACATTATGTGTGGACAGGCAGCAAAAAAGACGAGAAGGAAGAGGAAAAAATGAATGATAAAAAATATTTAAAATGGTATCAGAAACTTGCATATGGTTCGGGGGATCTGGCATCAAACTGCAGCTATGGACTGGTTTCAAGTTTCCTGCTTTTGTATCTTTCAGATATCATGGGATTAAAGACCAGCATCATCGGAACGTTAATGCTGGTGTCAAAGATTTTTGATGGAGTAACGGATGTTTTCTTTGGTAATATGATCGACAGGACAAAAAGCAGACTCGGAAAAGCAAGACCGTGGATGCTGTATGCACAGATCGGTGTGTCGTTATGTCTGGTATTGCTGTTCTCAATCCCGAATATGGGACAAACTGCACAGTATGCATATTTCTTTGCATTTTATACCTGCCTGAATGCAATTTTTTACACGGCAAACGGTGTTGCATATTCCACATTATCCGCACTGATCACCAATAACCCGCAGGAGAGAGTACAGCTTGGTTCGATTCGTTTTATGTTTGCAGTCGTAACCAACATTGTTATGGGATTTGCCGTAACAGGCGGTGTGGAGGCTTTTGGCGGCGGTGCAGCCGGATGGAGAGCGGTAGCGATCATCTGTGCACTGATCGGTCTGGTGGTCAACACGATCAGCTGTCTTGCGGTAAAAGAGGTAGAACCGGATGAGTCGGTAAGAAAGACAGACGAGTCAAAACCGCAGGATGATAAACTTGGTTTTTGGGAAAGCATGAAATTTTTATTTACCAATAAATATTATGTTTTGATTCTTGTTTTGTATATTGTATATTACATAATGAGCAACATTACGACAGGCAGCGGCGTTTATTTTACAAAATATGTACTTGGAGATGCATCTTTACTTGGTATGTTCCAGATGATGAAAATGTTCCCAGTAATCATTGCACTGATCTTTACACCAATGCTTGTGAAAAAGACTGGAAGCATGCAGAAAGTGAATTTCTGGGGATATGCGATCAACTGTGTACTCAGTGTATTTTTTATCTATTTTGCATACCAGAGAAATGTTAAACTGATGCTGTTATTCATGTTTATCAAAGGTATTTTTGCAGGAACTTTAAGCGGAACTTTAAATGCGCTGATTGCGGAGATCAGTGGTTATACTTATCGTACGAAGGGCGTGCGGATGGATGGAACAATGTTCAGCTGTTCTTCTTTAGGTATCAAGATCGGCGGTGGAATCGGAACTGCAGCAGTGGGCTGGCTGTTAGACTTAGGCGGTTATATCGGAACTGCAGCAGAGCAGACAGAAGGTGCGATCAATATGATCTTTGCTATGTATATCGTGATTCCGGTAATACTCAGTGTTGCTATTACAGTGATTCTTGGACTGTTAAATGTGGAGAAAGCAAACAAAAAATGGGATGAAGAACACGCAAAGGAAGTATAGGAATGATAAAGGCAGATTTTAATGCAAAATGGCAGTTTGTAAAAGGATATGTGCCGTCCTTAAAAGTGCTTCAGATGTATGGAAAAAAGGCACAGGAAGTTACACTTCCACATGATGCCATGATACATGAGACGCGGGATGAAAATACAAAAAACGGAGGCGCTACCGGATTTTATCCGGGCGGTATGTATACCTATTTCAAAACATTTTCCGTACCGGAAGACTGGGAAGAAAAAACAGTCTTACTGGAATTTGAAGGTGTGTATGAGACAGCCATGGTCTACATCAATGGTGCGCTGGCAAAGACCAACAGAAATGGATACACAAATTTCTATGTGGATATTGCGAGATATTTAAACTTTGGGGAAGAAAATGAGATCAAAGTTGTCGCAGACAATTCCGCAGAAGAAAACAGCAGATGGTACTCCGGAAGCGGCATTTACCGGGGAGTCAGCCTGTATGTCGGAGAGCCGGTGCAGATTCCATTAAATGGAGTACGTATTACAACAGAAGAAGCAGATAAAGATGTTGCGGTTGTCGAGATTTCAACGAAAGTTTTAAACCGTTCCAGAAAAAAAGAAAAACTGACTATTATAGCAAAACTGGAGAATGAAAAACACCGGGTATATGAGGACAGAGTCCATCTGACTGGTTTTGCGGAATCTGAGAATACTGTGCATCAGCAGATCGCGATAGAACATCCGATGCTGTGGAATTGTGATACGCCGCATCTGTATCAGTGTACAGTCCAGATTTATGCAGGAGATAAGCTGTTGGATGAGCAGACGATTTCCTATGGAATCCGCAAGATCACGCTGGATGCCCTGCGTGGGTTAAGGATCAACGGTGAACCGGTGAAGCTGCGCGGAACCTGTGTACATCATGACCACGGAATCCTTGGTGCAGCAGCATATGAAGATGCTGAACTCCGAAAATGCAGGCTGATCAAAGAAGCCGGGTTTAACAGTATCAGAAGTGCACATCATCCGGCAGGCAAGGCATTTTTAGATGCCTGTGATAAGGTGGGACTGCTTGTGATGGATGAACTGACAGATATGTGGACGGTACATAAAAATAACCACGATTTTGCTTTTTCATTTCTGGATGAATACCAGAATATGATAAAAAATATGGTGGAGAAAGATTATAACCATGCCTGTGTTATTTTGTATTCGGTTGGAAATGAGATTCAGGAAATCGGCACGGAGCGGGGAGCTGAGCTCAACCGCATGCTCTGTAACGCTTTTAAAGAACTGGATTCGACAAGATTTACCACAAACGGCATGAATGCCTTAAATGCAGCAGGGGCAAAAGTATATCCGATCATGCAGGAACTTGCACCGCTGATCCGCAAAGATGCCGAAAAAGTCGGGACAAATGATAACTCCGGAAGTAATGCGATCAACAGTTTTATGAAGCTGATGGAAGGCGAAGCGGGAGACGCATTTGCAGCGCATCTGATCATCACGGAAGTGTTAGAGGAGAGCAGCGAGTCCATGGATATCATCGGTTTAAATTATCTGACAGGCAGACATTTGTTAGAGGGAGAACTTCATCCAAATAAATGCGTGCTTGGGACAGAGACATTCCCGGCGGATATTGCAAGGTTATGGAAAGTGGTCAATTCTTCTGACCGCGTGCTGGGTGATTTTACCTGGACTGGTTACGACTATCTGGGAGAGGCAGGATGCGGAATCTTTTATTATGATGGAAAGAGCAATTTTGGAAGTCACTACCCGGACAGAACAGCCTATATCGGTGATATCGATCTTGCAGGTTATCGCAGACCGGTCAGTTTTTTCCGGGAGATCGTATATGGTCTGCGGACAGAGCCTTATATTGCGGTGGAACGCGTTGATAAATATGGGAAAAAATGTTCAAAGACGCCGTGGATGTTCAAAGATAATATTGCAAGCTGGACGTGGCGTGGATATGAGGAGAAACCTGCGGTTGTGGATGTGTATTCGAATGCACCGGAGGTAGAACTTTTCTTAAATGGGCGGTCACTCGGACGAAAACCTGCCGGAGCAGAACATGGATTTACAGCGACATTTGAACTTAATTATGAACCTGGCGTATTGGAGGCAGCCAGCTATCAAAATGGCATGGAAACCGGCAGATGCCAGCTTGGTACAGCAGATGAGGATGTACAGATTCATGTAGAAGCAGATAAAAAAGAACTGCAGGCAAATGGAGAGGATCTTTGTTTCCTTACCATGAATCTTTGCGATGCAAAAGGAACTGCAAATCTGTATGAAAAGAGACGCATCCATATAGAAATAGAAGGGGAAGGAATCCTTGCTGCATTTGGAAATGCCGATCCGCAGTCCATCGAAAGCTATGATGCGTCATGCTGGGAAACTTATGACGGGTATGCGCTTGCAGCAGTCCGTGCAGGCGACAAAAAGGGAGCGGTTTCTGTGACAGTCTGGATGGAAGGGAAGGAAGAACAGAAACAGAAGATTACGATTCCGGTAAATTAAAAAATGATGGCAATGTAACTAGCGGAGCATTCATGCGGTAGCGGATGAACTGTAAAATAAAAGAATACATATGAGCTCTGGCGGATAGTGAAAATTCATTATCCGCATTTTTTGTCAAAAAAAGCAGGATAAAGTCGTCAAACCGTTAAATTTATACACTTGTAATTGACACACATTTTATAAACTACTAAAATAAAAATGGCAGATCAGACAAAGAAGAACAGTATAAAAAGGAATGATAATTTGAAAAAGTACATTGCGGTGATATTTGTATGTGTTACGATGCTTGGAATGGCATGCGGTCAGAAACCGGATTCCGGGAAAGAGAGAGAGGAACTTCCACAGCTTATCATAGGAAGTGATAATTATGAGCCGTACAATTATCTCGATGATGACGGTAATCCTGCCGGAATCGATGTGGAACTGGCAGAAGCGGTGTGTGACAAGCTGGGTTATACGCCGGTGTTTTTGCGTATTACATGGGATAAAAAGGATGAATATTTAGACAATGGTGAGGTGGACTGTCTGTGGGGATCCTTTACCATGAATGACAGAGAAAATCAGTATCAGTGGGCTGGACCATATCTTTACAGCAGACAGGTCGTTGCAGTGCAGAAAAACAGCGGGATTACAAAAATATCTGATCTGGAAGGAAAACGAATTGCAGTTCAGGCGACAACGAAACCGGAGGAGATTTTGCTCAAAGGGAGTTTTCCGGGAATCCCGGAAGTAGAAAGGGTATACAGTATGTCCGGTATGGATGAGATCTACGCAAGTCTCAGAAAAGGGTATGTGGATGCGATTGCCGGACATGAGAGTGCATTAGAGAGATTTGTGCAGAGTGCACCGGATACATATTGTATGCTGGATGAGAGTCTGTATATTTCAGAGCTTGGGGTTGCTTTTAAAAAGGATACCCATCAGGAACTGGCACAGAAGATGACACAGATATTAGAGCAGATGCAGGAGGATGGAACACTTGGCGGTATTGTAGAAAAATACGGTCTGGATGTCCAAAAAGCATTGGGGGTCACAAATGCTGAATAAAGAAAATTGGACTGGGTTTATCTCACATAAATATATATGGATGCCGTTTGTGGCAGGTATTTTTATAGTAATGATATGTTTTGGCGTTTTTACCGGATATGACAGGACACGGGTCGGAAAAATCGCAGACAGGACGCTCGATTTCATGCAGAGCCGCGTGAAACAATATGATAATTACAAAAATAACGATAAAGTAAAGAGTCTTTACCGTCTGGCAGATAAGACACTGGAGCTTAGTCAGCGGCTGGAAGAGGAAAATACGGATCAGGAAACAATGATCATCCGCTATATGAAAGATCAGAGATTGGATGGAGTACTGGTATTAGATGACAAGTTAAATTGTGTGTGCCAGATTGGGGATGCGTGGGAAGAAAAAAACTTCTGGCAGGATGAGATGAAGAAACCAGTGGTAGAAGATACGCTGGATTATCCGCAAAAAGCATATATCACACGGCTGGATAAAGAGGGCGAAGTCTATGATTTTGCGGTGGTTTCCCAAGGAAATAAAAAAGGACTGATTGCTGCCTATATCAAAAAAGATAATTGCATGGAGGACAATGGTGACATATCCTTCTATTCGTTGTTTACAGGACTTACATTTGAGAAAAATGGAATTGTTGCGGTGACAGATGGAAAACAGATTTTAAGTTCCAATTCGGAGGAACTGCTCGCAGTAAAATCAGAAGAATATCAGGATATTTTTATCCCGGATATCGATACCGGGGATGAGAAAAAAATGATTCATTTAAAAAGCACGGGAGGATGCTGGTACGGAGAAAGCAAGCAGATGGGGGACTACACGTTATATGTTTTTTTTCCAACAAAATCTGTATTTGCACTGCGCACAAAAGCTGTAATCTGTGTGGCTGTAATCTACATACTGTGCTGGATGACGTTTATGCTGATCCGTGGATATGTGGCAGAGTTAAATATGCGTCAGACAGAAAAGCAATATCATATCATCCGTTCCGTCAGCAGTGTATTTTCCGTGTGTATGCTGTTTGATCTCAAAAAAGATACATGGGAAATTATCAAAGCATCTGATCGTATAAAGGAAATAATTGGCAATGAAAAGAGTACTGCAAAAATGATGAAGTACTTTTGTAAAAATGCGGTTGCGCAACAGGAGTGGCAGAAATTCCTTGATTTTGTGAATCCTGATACTATTTCAGACAGGCTGGTGGGAAAAGACTATGTTAACTGCAAAACGGAAAGCGCGAAAGGTGAATGGTTTACAGTCATGCTGGTGCCCCAGCATTATGATTCACAGGGAAATGTGGAAGCAGCACTTTTTCTGAGCAGAAATATCACAGACGAAAAGATGCGTGAGCTGGATTATCAGAAAAAACTGGAAAAGTCCGTAGAACAGGCAGAGCAGGCAAATGTTGCAAAAACAGATTTCCTGCGAAGAATGAGCCATGATATACGTACACCGATCAATGGCATCCGCGGAATGGTGGATATTTGCCGGTATAATATCGGAAATCAGAAAAAACAGGAAGAATGTTTGGACAAGATCATGCTTTCGTCGACATTCCTGATGGAACTGGTCAATGATGTCCTTGATATGAATAAATTGGAATCCGGTCAGATCAGACTTGAGGAAAAGCCATTTTCAATCCACGAAATATTAAAAGAAGTGGAAACGGTAGTCGGAATGGCTGCAACAGAGCATGGAATCACACTTACCGTAAAAATGGGAGAAATCATCCACGAAAATCTGCTTGGCAGTTCCCTTCATATCCGGCAGATATTACAGAATATTGCATCAAACGCAGTGAAATATAATAAAACAAATGGAAAAGTTGTTTTAGAGTGCAGGGAACTGCCGTCGGAAAATGAAAAAGCGGTGTTTGAATTTGTATGTACTGACACAGGGATTGGAATGAGTCCGGAATTTCAGAAACATGCATTTGAACCGTTTGCGCAGGAAAAGACTTCAGCGCGTACTTCCTATGCCGGGACCGGACTTGGGCTTGCGATTGTAAAAAAGCTGGTAGAACAGATGGAAGGCACGATTCGTTTTGTGAGTAAACCCGGAGAAGGAACACAGTTTACGATTGTGATACCATTTCTTGTGGATCGTACCATGGAAAAGGAAACAGAGGATGAACAGGGTACGGATGAGAAAAAGGGAATAAAAAATGATAAGATTCTTCTGGTGGAAGATTATGAGATAAACATGGAAATCGCTAAATTTGTTCTGGAAAATGAGGGGGCAAAGGTAAAAGAAGCCTGGAATGGAAAAGAAGCTGTCGATATATTTGCAGCATCAGAACCGGGCGAATATGATGTGATCCTGATGGATCTGATGATGCCTGTCATGGGAGGCTTAGAGGCATCACAGCGTATCCGGATGATGTCAAGAGAAGATGCAAAAACAATTCCGATCATTGCAATGACAGCAAATGCATTTGCGGATGATGAAGAAAGAAGTTTATCAGCCGGTATGGATGCACATATATCAAAACCATTAGATGCGGAACAGTTCATACAGGTGATCTCTGATATATGCAGAAAACGGAAAAATCATATTACATAAAAGTACTTTATTATCGGAAAAAGATGTAGTATACTTCTTCTGCATTGAACTGGAATAATCTATGGAATGTTTCATTCAATAGAAGTGTATAAAGAGCGAGGACAAAAGAAATGCAGAAGAATCTTGGAAAGATCAAACGTACTGTGGAAGAGTATATGGTACTGACCGTTGCAACACTGATTCTTGTTGTAGGAGTATATGTGTTTAAATTTCCAAATAATTTTTCTTTTGGAGGAGTAACAGGTATGGCGGTCGTATTAGGTGCCATACTCCCAACATCACCGGGAAATCTTACTTTTATCATCAATATGCTGTTACTGGTACTTGGATTTATCTTCCTTGGAAAAGGATTTGGAGTTAAAACCGTTTATGTAAGCGTACTGACATCTGTGGGATTAAGTTTTGCTGAAAGAGTATTTCCAATGGATGGACCATTGACCGGACAGCCTGTATTAGAGCTTATCTATGCGATCGTATTACCGGCATTTTCGTCAGCAATCCTGTTTAATATCGGAGCATCCGGCGGTGGAACAGATATCGTGGCGATGATCTTAAAGAAATACACAAAGTTAAATATAGGTGCGGCATTGTTTTTGGTTGATCTTGGAATCGTCATTGCATCATGCCTCGTGTTTGATGCACAGACAGGTCTCTGTTCCCTGTGCGGACTTCTGGCAAAATCACTGGTAGTCGATAATGTGATCGAGAGTATTAACCTGTGTAAATATTTTACGATCGTCTGCAATGATCCGGAGCCGATCTGTGATTTTATCACGAAGGAACTGAACCGCAGTGCAACGGTTTATCAGGCAGAAGGTGCCTACCAGCACAATCAGAAAACAGTTATACTGACAGTCATGAAGCGAAGCCAGGCGGTGGAACTCCGTAATTTTATCCGGTTGAATCAGCCGTCTGCATTCATTGCGATCACAAACAGCAGCGAGATCATCGGAAAGGGATTCCGTGGTTTCAACTAAGGTTTGGTTGCATGAAAGAACTGTCTATTATATAATAGGGAGAGCAGATTGTATACAATCAGGAAATGTAAGTGGCTGAAATCGTATGTATACAAATCGGTATTGCAATTATTTTAAAATACAGAATGGAGAAGAGAATGAAAATTTGGGAAGATGATAACCAGAAATACATCAAAGCGATGATGGAGAAAAATACCACGGAGCAGAATGGGGAGCTGACAAAGCGTTTAGAGAAAATCGATTTTTCTGTGTTAGAGCATATTGAAAGAAAAGAAACGGTCAATGAGCGGGGGGTATTTGCGCCGTTAGATGCCGTGGAAGTTGGCGAGATCGAGGCAAGGGGAGAAGAATTTAAAGAAACCGGCTTAAAGGCGATCCGTGAGGGAAAAGTCGGAGCCGTACTTTTAGCAGGTGGACAGGGAACCCGTCTCGGACTTGACAGACCGAAGGGTACGTTAAATATTGGAATTGACCGTGAATTATATTTGTTTGAGCAGTTACTGCGCAATCTGATGGACGTTACGGATGAGGCGGGAGTATATGTTCCTCTTTATATTATGACAAGTAACATCAATCATGCAGATACAACTGCATTTTTCAAGGAACATGATTATTTCGGTTATCCGAAAGACTATGTGAAGTTTTTTGTACAGGAAATGGTGCCGGCATGTGATTATGAGGGAAGAATTTATATGGAATCCCAGACCGAAGTTGCTATGTCACCAAATGGCAATGGAGGCTGGTTCTCATCCATGGTAAATGCGGGACTGCTCGCTGATATTAAAGCAAGAGGTATCGAGTGGATCAATGTATTTGCAGTAGATAACTGCTTACAGCGCATCGCAGATCCGAAGTTTGTTGGTGCTACGATCACTTATGGCTGTGAAAGTGGAGCAAAAGTGGTACGAAAAGCAGCACCGGATGAACGTGTCGGCGTACTTTGCACTGAAGATGGTAAACCTTCTATCGCAGAATACTATGAGATGACAGAAGAGATGGCAACAGCACGCAAGGAAAACGGTGATTTAAAATATGGTTTTGGTGTTATCTTAAATTATCTGTTTTCCGAAAAGAAACTGGAGCAGATCGCAGATGCAAGAATGCCGATTCATGTGGTAGAGAAAAAAATCCCATACATGGATGTGGACGGTACATTTGTGAAACCGGAGCAGCCAAACGGTTACAAATTTGAGACATTAGTACTTGATATGGTACACATGATGGATGATTGTATCCCTTATGAGGTAGTGCGTGAAAAAGAGTTTGCACCGATCAAAAACCTTCATGGTGTGGATTCCTTAGATTCCGCAAGAGAGCTGATGAAAGGCTGCGGTATCGAATTATAGGAAAATAGCTGGAAAATAAAACCCTGTTTTTAAATTGTTTATAAATATTTCATACAGACTTTATGCCGTTTTGGGCGGTATCTGTTATACTAATATTTATAGTGTGAGATAGTTACGCCCGACGGAAGTCATTGGAAAAAGACGGTGTAACAATGAAGATGAAAACAATTTAGAAACGGGGTTTTTGTTATGATACAGAGACAGACAATCATACAGGATGAGAAACAGCAGGAGCAGTATCAGGCTTCTGTGGAAGTGGAAGATACGGAAGAAACGTTGGATGCAGATGCAATGCAGGAAAACAGCCTGATGTTGGTGCGTGGTATGGTGGATGATGATATGGAGCATATTGCAGACATGAAAGAGCAGTTTTCCCAGACGATTGATCCAATCTTACGTATGTATAATGCAGCGATGTGTGCGACGACCGCACGCCTTGAGATCATAGAGGACGAGTTTAAATACCGCAAACTGCGCTGCCCGATCCATCATATTGATACCAGGTTAAAATCAGCGAAAAGCATTTTAGGAAAACTCCAGAAGAAAGATCTTGATCTGACGCTTAGTGCAGCCTGCAATAATATTTATGATATCGCCGGAGTGCGTGTGGTCTGTTCCTATATCAAGGATGTCTATCTGATCCGGGATCGTCTGATGGCACAGGACGACATACATATCATGGAAGTTAAGGATTATATTGAACAGCCGAAGGGCAATGGTTATCGAAGCCTGCACATCATTATCCGCGTGCCGGTCTACTTTATGAACAAAAAGCAGATGGTGCCGGTCGAACTGCAGATCCGTACGCTTGCCATGGATCTCTGGGCGAGCTTGGAGCATGACATCAAGTACAAATCGCTTTATCAGGATGTCACGATGGATTTTTCGGATGAGTTAAAAGAATGCAGCCGCCTGATCTATGAGGCGGAGGAGAAGATGGAAGTCATGAATGCGGCGTTGGAGGAGTAAGACGGGATTCAAAACGGATCAGTGCAGTTGTATCAAATCTGATCAATATAGAATAATCCGAAATAACGCTCTCTAAAAAATATAAAAAAGTTATTGACAAATAACAAAAGTTAGTGTAATCTAACTATCAGAAAAGGAAATGAGTTCTCGCAACTCTTTCTTTTTTAAACAGGAGTTAGGAAAAACTAACTATACATGTTATGACGATGGATCATAAATTCATCGATCTATGGGAGATGACCATGAGCAGGGAAGTGTTAGAGATTCTGGAGAAGATGGATAAAAAAGAATTAAAGACTCAACTGGCACTGCAATGTGCCCCGCTTCTTACGGGAATTAAACTGTCAAATCTTCTTACGGTGACAAAAAGCAACGAAGAAGATGTGAGAGATTTGTTCCGTAATACAGAAATTACTGTACATACACTCTACCAGACAAAACATCGGACGATATTCCTGCTTTTTCGTGAAAAACAACTACTCGCTTATCTGAACGAAGAAGATGTGAAGGAAACGATGAGATTGTTTGGGTATCAGACATTACGCCTTATCGACATTTTTGAAAAACTGTGTGCCCGCTATCAAAAATATATGAAGGATCATCTGTCTTTTCCACATGAGCTTGGACTGCTCTTGGGTTATCCTGTAGAAGATGTATTGGGGTTTATCCGAAACGAAGGACGCAATTACCTGTATTGCGGCTACTGGAAAGTATACGGAGATGTGAATGCGGCAAGAATAACATTTGACCGCTACAATCAGGCAAAAGAAGATGCAATCCGCCTGATATCATCCGGAATGGAAATCCATGAACTTTTGCTTTATGGCAAAATGCTGGAATCAGCATAAATGGATCAAAAGTCAGATATGTAAAAAACGGATACCATCCGGTCAGCTCTGGCAAAGGCGTTGGAACTGAATCGGCGATCCGCTTGTATAAAATGAATGTGTAAAAATAAGCACAGGAATGGAGGAAATATGAGTAAGATTATCGTGGCATACTGGTCCCAGACGGGAAATACTGAGGCAATGGCAAATGCAGTCGGAGAGGGAATCAAAGCAGCAGGAGGAGAAGCAGATGTTGTTCCGGTATCTGCAGTATCCGTAGATGAATTAAAAGCTGCATCCTCATTTGCATTAGGCTGCCCGGCAATGGGAGCTGAGGTATTAGAGGAGAGCGAGATGGAGCCGTTTGTAGAAGAGGTAGAAGGCTTTGCAGCAGGCAAAAAGATCGCGTTATTTGGCTCTTATGGATGGGGCGATGGACAGTGGATGCGTGATTGGGAAGAACGCATGAATGCAGCCGGAGCAGTTGTTGTAAACGGTGAAGGTGTGACTGCACATGAAGCACCGGATGATGATGCATTAGAGGCTTGCAGAAGTCTTGGTAAAGCACTCGTATAAGAAAAAACAGTAAGATTTAAATGAATAAAAAGATTGAGTCAGGCAGGTCATAAAAGACCTGCCTGTTTGCGTGTAATTCATAATAATAGAATATCACGTTACGGACATTCTATTATTTGCCCTATGATATTTTATGGAAAAATGATATAATCCAGTAGTTGATAAACAATAATATTTTTCAAACACAAGTTTGTTAAAAAACTGGAATGAGCAAAGATAAGCACAGGAATGGGGATTAAGATGTTAAAAAAATTTGCAAAATATGTTTCTCAGAACATGCTTGGCATGGTAGGTATGTCGGTTTATATTCTGGCAGATACCTACTTTATTTCTGTTGCGGTGGGGACAGATGGTATCACGGCACTCAATCTGGTATTGCCGGTGTATAATTTAATTTTTGCCGTCGGCGCAATGATGGGAGTCGGTTCCGCAATCCGGTTGGTGATCGAACGGAACCAGAAAAATCCGGATGCAGACGGATATTTTTTTCATGCACTGTTGTGGGCATTTATCGTTAGCCTGCTGTTTATGTTTGTCGGCATATTCCTGCCGGATAAACTGATTGCCCTGCTTGGCGGAGATGCAAAGATCATTGCGGTCGGAAAAAATTATACGCGCATTTTTATGAGTTTTGCGCCGCTTTTTATGTGGAATTATATCTGCAATGCATTTGTGCGTAACGATGGAAATCCGTCGATTGCAATGGCAGCGACTTTATTCAGCAGTCTGTTTAACATCGTATTTGACTATGTACTGATGTTTCCGCTGGGACTTTCCATGGAGGGAGCTGCGCTTGCGACAGCACTTTCCCCGGTTGTGGGTATTCTGATCTGCTGTATTCATTTCCGGTCGGAAAAATGTACTATAAAACTAAAACCCGTGCTGCCGTCTGTGCGAAAAATATTTTTTTGCTGTAAGTATGGTGTCTCATCCTTTGTAGGTGAAATTTCATCCGGAGTGATCACAATTGTTTTTAACATGATCATCCTTGGACTTGCCGGAAATACCGGAGTGGCTGCTTATGGAGTGGTCGCAAATGCGTCACTTGTTGCAGTCGCTTTATTTAATGGGGTGGCGCAGGGCTCCCAACCGCTGATCAGCGAGGCATATGGTAAGGATATTCATAAAGATGTGAAAACGTATTTGAAAATGGCAGTTACGACTGCGATAGGGGTTTCTGTCCTTTTGCTTATTTTTATTTATCTGTTCGCACCAGTGGTGACGGCTGTATTTAATGGAGAACATAATCAGATGCTTGCAGATTATGCGGAAAACGGACTGCGGCTTTACTTTATAGGTTTTTTATTTGCCGGGATCAATATTGTAGGAACATCCATATTAAGCGCGGTTGAATCTACGGGATATGCATTTGCTGCGTCAATTTCCCGTGGATTTGTTGTAATTATTTTCTTTGCATTTTTACTGTCAACATTGTTTGGGTTAAATGGAGTCTGGCTGGCATTTCCGGCAGCAGAATTTGTGACAATGCTGATTACGATAAAAGGCTTATGGATGATCCGGTTTGTTGATAAAAATTCCTGATAACTGAAAATCTCTTGACAAAGTGTATATCATGATGTAAATTCAAGATACCCAATAGGAGTATATGGTATATACCGATGAAAAGCCGTGATAAAAAATCAAAAACAGCACAGACTATACAGACCGGAGGTAGACAGATGGCATGTGAAAAATGCAGTGCGAATGGAGATAATGTGAAGCATAAGCAGCGTGAGAGTGCAGAAAAGAAAGCGCTGTTAACGAGACTTTCCCGGATAGAAGGACAGGTGCGGGGAGTGCGTGCCATGGTGGAGGATGACAGATATTGTGTAGATATCGTCACACAGGTATCTTCTATTCAGGCGGCATTAAACGGATTTAACAAAGAACTTTTAGCACGCCATATCAAGACCTGTGTTTCCGAAGATATCAAAGAGGGTAATGAGCAGGCTGTCGACGAACTCTGTGAACTGTTAAAGAAGCTGATGAAATAACGGTTTGTATTTTATACAATAGGAGATTGACATGAAGGAAAAGTTTGACGTAACAGGCATGAGCTGTTCGGCATGTTCCTCCCATGTGGAAAAAAGTGTTTCCAAATTAGAGGGCGTACATGCAGTCAGCGTGAATCTGCTGACGAACAGTATGCAGGTTGAGTATGATGAGACAAAACTGGGCACAGAAAACATTATAGAAGCGGTAGAGCATGCCGGATATGGTGCCTCAGTAAAAAATGAAGCAAAGGCGGCAGCAAAGACAGGGGAGACGGAGGATGCGGTTTCCATCCAGCAGAAAAATATCAAAAATATGAAGATCAGACTGATCGTATCTGTGATATTTCTGATACCGTTAATGTATGTATCAATGGGGCATATGATCTACAATGCGCTTGGTGTTCCTATGCCGCCGGTTACCATGAAGTTTTTTCATGGAAGTGAAAATGCGGTTATTTACGCATTTACGCAGTTTTTACTGTTACTTCCGATCCTGTTTGCAAATCAGAAATACTTCCGGAACGGATTTGCAACATTAGCACGCAGGAGCCCGAATATGGACAGCCTGATCGCGATGGGAGCAACAGCGGCGACGGTATACGGTATTTTTGCAATTTACCGGATCGGCTGGGGATTTTCTACCGGAAACATGGAGCTTGTACACCAGTATAGTCATGATCTTTATTTTGAATCGGCCGGAACAATTCTTACACTGATCACAGTTGGAAAGTACCTTGAGACAAAGTCAAAAGGAAAGACGAGCGAGGCAATCACAAAACTGATGAACTTAGCACCAAAGACAGTGACGGTAGTGCGCGATGGAAAAGAGCAGGTCATCGATGCTGCTGACGTGGTACAGGGTGATATTTTTGTGATCAAACCCGGAGAATCGGTTGCAGTGGATGGTGTGATCGTAGAAGGGAAATCTTCCTTTGATGAATCAGCGATCACCGGAGAGAGTATTCCTGTGTTAAAACAGGAAGGGGACAAGGTCATATCAGCATCTATCAATAAAGCAGGACTGATCCATGCGCGGGCAACACGTGTCGGCAAAGATACAACAATCGCACAGATCATAAGTCTTGTGGAGGAAGCATCTTCAAGTAAGGCACCGATCGCACGTCTCGCCGATAAGATCGCAGGTGTTTTTGTCCCGACAGTGATCGGGATCGCGATCGTCACATTCATTGTCTGGCTGGCAAGCGGAGCAGATTTCGAGTTTGCAATGTCCTGTGGAATCGCAGTTCTTGTTATTTCCTGTCCGTGTGCGCTTGGACTGGCAACGCCGGTGGCGATTATGGTCGGAACCGGAAAAGGTGCAGAAAACGGTATTCTGATCAAGTCGGGAGAAGCATTAGAGACAGCGCATATTGTTGATACTGTTGTGATGGACAAGACAGGAACGATCACTTATGGAAACCCGGCTGTGACGGATATACGGACATATGCGGGAATTTCAGAAAATGACCTGTTAAAAGCTGCCGGCAGCCTGGAAAAGGGCAGTGAGCACCCATTGGCAGAAGCAATCGTTTCAGATTGTGAGAAAAAGAATATCATTCCGGAAAAAGTAAACGACTTTGAGGCGCTGTTTGGAAAAGGAATTAAAGGCAGGTTATCTTCTGGAAAACTTTACTATGCCGGAAATGAAAAACTGATGGATGAGGCACACATTGCTATATCTTCAGAAATAAAAAAAGAGATAGAACAGTTTGCAAAACAGGGGAAAACTCCTTTACTGTTTGCAGATGAGACACAGATCATAGGAATGATCGCCGTTGCAGATGTGGTAAAACCGACCAGCCGTGAGGCAGTCAGACAATTTAAAGAATACGGAGTCCATGTCATTATGCTTACCGGTGATAATGAAGTGACGGCACAGGCGATCAAAGATCAGGTGGGTATCGATGAAGTCATTGCGGGGGTGCTTCCGACGCAGAAGGAAGAAAAGATATCTGCCTTAAAGAACAGCGGACACAAAGTTGCAATGATCGGAGACGGTATCAATGATGCTCCGGCACTTGCATCCGCAGACGTTGGAATTGCCATCGGTGCAGGTACGGATGTCGCAATTGAGAGCGCGGATATTGTGCTGATGAAAAATGACCTGCTTGATGCAGTCGGAGCAATCCGTTTAAGCAAGGCGGTTATCCGCAATATCAAGGAAAACCTGTTCTGGGCATTTTTCTATAACAGCATTGGTATACCGCTTGCCGCAGGACTTTTATATCCGATCTGGGGATTAAAATTAAACCCGATGTTTGGTGCGGCAGCCATGAGTTTAAGCAGTGTCTGTGTGGTAAGTAACGCGCTGCGTTTAAGATGGGTAAAACTTGGAAAAAAATCTTCATCCGAAAATGGAACAGATAATATGGAACAGGAGAGTGCGGTCTGTGAAAACAGAACGGTCACTTCTGAAATAAAGAGTGATGTAACAGAAAGCGAGGAAAAAACAATGAAAACAACATTAAGTATTGAAGGAATGATGTGCGGACACTGCCAGGCAACTGTCGAGAAGGCTTTAAAAGGAGTACAGGGTGTGTCTGAGGTAGTGGTAAGTTTAGAGGACAAAAATGCAGTTGTTACCGCAGATGAATCAGTCAGTGCAGATACATTAAAAAATGCCGTTGTAGATGCCGGCTATGAAGTAACCGATATTCAGTAAGGAATAGTTGCGGGTGCAGCAGTTATATTTTGCTGATTAAAAATGAAAAGAATGAAAAGAAGGGGAAACCGTGATCAACCGGCTTCTCCTTCTTCTACGATCTGCTCTAATACGCGGATAAGATCCTGCATGTTATTAAGCTGTACATTACGCTCTAAGATCAGGTTCTTCAGATCCGTTGAAAGTGTTTCAAATTTGTCTTTGATCATGGGTGATACATAAGATGCCATAGAGTTCTCCTTTTATTACTGTTAACAGATTTGCCTGCGAAATATGCTGTCTGTTGTTTTTATGTGGTTACCAGTTTATCATGTACAAAAAATCAGAAAAATATGCAGTGAAAAACACTTCTTGTAAAAATTGCCGTTATCCTTTAATATAAAGGAGGCATATGACAAAGAAGATCAGATGTCATTGTATAAGAAGTAATTTATATATTATAAATGAAAGAATGGAAACACCATGGATTACTACAGCAGTCAGATCAGCAAGTTAATACAGGAATTATCGTCCCTTCCGGGAATCGGTGCAAAATCTGCACAGCGTCTGGCATTTCATATTTTAAATATGCCGGTAGAGCAGGTCGAAGAACTTTCGGCTGCGATCGTGGATGCCAGAAAAAACGTCCGTTACTGCAAGGAATGTTTTACACTGACGGATGATGAATTATGTCCGATCTGTAAAGATGCCGGGCGTAATCATAAGACGATCATGGTTGTGGAGGATACCAGAGACCTTGCAGCGTATGAAAAAACAGGTAAATACGATGGTGTTTATCATGTTCTTCATGGTGCAATCTCGCCAATGCTTGGAATCGGGCCCGCAGATATTAAGTTAAAAGAGCTGATGCAGCGTCTGCAAAAGGATGTTGACGAGGTCATTATTGCGACGAACTCAAGTCTTGAGGGGGAAACGACTGCAATGTATATCAGCAAACTGATCAAACCTACCGGGATTAAAGTGACAAGGATCGCAAGCGGTGTTCCGGTCGGCGGAGATTTAGAGTATATTGATGAGGTAACACTGCTCCGTGCCTTAGAAGGCAGAACGGAGATTTAATAAAAGAAACAGAAAGGAACATGACTAGACTATGACAAATCTGGAACTCGAAAAAACAGCGAACGAAGTCCGCAAAAGTATTGTAACTGCAGTACACAGCGCAAAAGCCGGACATCCGGGCGGATCACTCTCCGCAGCAGATATTTTTACTTATCTGTACTTTGAGGAGTTAAATATTGACCCGAAAAATCCTAAGATGGCAGACCGCGACCGTTTTGTACTTTCTAAAGGTCATACGGCTCCGGGACTTTATGCAGTTCTGGCAGAACGTGGATTTTTCCCGAAGGAGGATCTTGTTACACTGCGTCATACAGGATCTTATCTGCAGGGACATCCGGATATGAAGCATATTCCTGGTATTGATATGTCATCCGGTTCTTTGGGACAGGGACTCTCCGCGGCGGCAGGAATGGCAGCAGCAGGAAAGTTTGACAAAAAAGATTACCGTGTTTATGCACTTTGCGGAGACGGCGAGATTCAGGAAGGACAGATCTGGGAAGCTGCTATGTGGGCAGGATTCCGCAAGCTGGATAATCTGGTCGTGATCGTTGATAATAATAATCTTCAGATTGACGGAACTATTGATGAAGTATGTTCTCCTTATCCGATCGACAAAAAGTTTGAGGCATTCAATTTCCATACAATCAACATTAATGGAAATGATTTTGATGAGATCCGTGCAGCATTCAAAGAGGCACGCGAAACAAAAGGAATGCCGACTGCGATCATTGCAAAGACATTAAAAGGAAAAGGTGTATCCTTTATGGAGAATGCCGTAGACTGGCATGGAAAAGCTCCGAACGACGAGCAGTATGAGATCGCAATGAAAGACCTGGAGAAAGTGGGGGAAGCATTATGTCAGAAATAAAGAAAATCGCAACAAGGGAAAGTTATGGAAATGCTCTGGTAGAAGTGGGAAAAGAGCATGAAGATCTGATCGTATTAGATGCAGACCTTGCAGGTGCGACCAAGACCGGAATTTTTAAGAAAGCATTTCCGGAACGCCATTGGGATGTTGGTATCGCAGAAGCAAACATGACAGGTATCGCAGCAGGACTTGCAACTTGTGGAAAAGTACCGTTTATCAGCTCTTTTGCAATGTTTGCAGCAGGCAGAAACTTTGAGCAGGTGCGCAACTCCATCGGATATCCGCATCTGAATGTCAAGATCGGCGCAACACACGCAGGTATCTCTGTTGGTGAAGATGGTGCGACTCATCAGTGCTTAGAAGATATCGCTTTAATGCGTACGATACCAGGCATGGTAGTGATCAATCCGGCAGATGATGTTGAGGCAAGAGCAGCAGTACACGCTGCATACGATCATGTAGGACCGGTTTACCTTCGTTTTGGACGTCTTGCAGTTCCGGTATTCAATGATGAGGCAACTTACAAATTTGAGATCGGCAAAGGAATTGTTTTAAAAGAAGGAAAAGATGTGACAATTTTTGCAACCGGACTTTGTGTAAATGAGACGGTAGAGGCAGAAAAGCTGCTTGCAAAAGATGGCATTGATGCAGAGATTATCAATATCCATACTATCAAACCGATCGACCGTGAACTGGTTGTAAAATCAGCATTAAAGACCGGAAAAGTTGTTACAGTTGAGGAACATTCCGTGATCGGAGGACTTGGAAGTGCAGTATGTGATGTGCTTTGCGAGGAGGCACCTACTAAAGTATTAAAGATTGGTGTTAATGACGTATTCGGTGAATCCGGACCGGCATTAGAACTGCTTCATAAATATGAGCTCGATGCAGAAGGCATCTACAAAAAAGTAAAAGCATTTGTAAAATAATCAGACATAAAAAGACTGCTGTTATTACGGTAAAACGTATGCAGCAGTTTTTTTGCGTCTTTTTCTGTCGAAAAGTTTTTGGAAAACTGCCCATAAAACCACAAAAAAATCGGACATGCTGTGATACGATTGCAAAATAAAAAGTGATTTTGAATGTAAACACCGGCGTCTTTGCGCTGTAAGATCGCGTGAAAACAAATTTTTGCGCACAGGAATGGAGGATTGGAATGATAGAGATTATCCGGGAAGAAAATTGGGATGATACGAAAGAAAAAAAACTGCCAAAAGATATCAGACAGATTGGGAGACCGGATGTTGGGGAGAGAATATACATAGAGGATGAGGTATATAAGTATCTGCACCCATATGAAAGCGACTGTGAAAAACTTGTATATGTTTTACTTGGAAGATTTGAAAATTACAGCGGAAGACAGTGCACATTTGTTGAGGCAGCAATACAACTGGAATATTTAGAATTTGATGGTGAAATTCCAAGATGGAGCGACCGTGAATGGGCGTATATATATAAACGATTAAAGAATGAATATGACAGTATGGTCATTGTTGGATGGGCATTGGATCACAGAGGGTGCCTTCCGAATATGACAAAACAGATTGAACAATTTCATCAGACTCATTTTGGAGGCATCCATCAGACATTATTTCTGATGGATAGTCTGGAAAAGGAGGAAACATTTTTTAGCATCCGGAACGGACATCTGTACCGGAGAGAAGGATTTTACATTTATTATGACAAGCATGCCCTGACCAGATCAAAAAAGGTGGAACTTCAGGAGGAAAAAAAGGAAGAAGTTAATTTGCCCAAGACCGATGAAATCGTGTTTGCGAAGCAGGACGAGCCTGTACCTGCAATGAAAGAAAAAGAGAACCTGAATGATATTCTGGAAGAAGAACTGTATCTGGAGGAGAGTATGCAGCAGGATGAACCGGAACCGGTTCCACAGACGGAATTAAAAAGTAAGGGACGGTATCGGAAACAGCTTGAAGAAGCGGAAAAAACAGAAGAAGCAAAGATTCCGGTATATTCTTCGCTTGTGCTGGCTGTTGTGGTGCTTACACTTGGATTTACCGCCTATCAGAATCATAAGAAAATGAATGAAATGGAAAATACTCTGGCACAGATGAACCAGGTGCATATTGTGACAGAGATGCAGGAAACAGAAAAAAAAGCTGATACCGGGATCGTGGTGGAAAATATTGCGGGAGAAGTAGAAAAAACGGAGGCGTCTGCGACGACGGAAACATCGGATATGCAGGCAGAAACAAAAATGCCAGAAACAGCAGAGACACAGGCAGGTGCAGAGAAAAAGGCAGACACAGAAACAGCAGAGGCACAGGCTAAAACAGAAATGTCAGAGACGACAGAGGCACGGGCTAAAACAGAAATGCCAGAAACGACAGAGGCGCAGGATAAAACAGAAATGCCAGAAACAACGGGAGCGCAGGCAGGCACACCGGATGAAACGAATAAAAATAAGGAAGACGTTAAAGAAACAGCAGCACAGGCAGATGAGGCACAGACATATTTAAAACAGGGATATTATGTGGTACAAAAGGGGGATAATCTGGCGGCAATATGCCGAAAAGTATATAAGACAACAGCTATGATGGACAAGGTGTGCCAGGCCAACGGAATCGATGATCCTGATGCAATATATGCAGGGCAATACCTGACGCTTCCAAATTGATGAAGCTGCCAGCTCTAAAAATAAGATGAAACATCCGGAGAATAATGCTATAATATCGAAAGATTAAGAGGAAAGTGAGATTAGTATGGCGGAAAAAAACAAGAGGGGATTTCATACGGTAGAAGAACCGGATATGGAAGAATATGAACGCAAACTGCGTGGGCATCGCATAAAGGTGGTCAGAAGGACGGCTATTCTGATCATTACTGTGCTGGCAGTTTCTGCAGGACTCTGGGTGTTTATGGCACTGCGCCATTATGAGAATTTTGATGTGACATCATCTGTTGACAGGGCTGATACGGAAGCAACAAAGTTTGCAGATTTTGGGGGGAATATTTTAAAATACAGCAATGACGGAGCATTTTATACGGATACAGCAAATGAACTGATCTGGAATCAGACTTATGAGATGGCGGATCCACAGATTGATATTTGTGAAGATTACCTGACTATCTATGACAGAAAAGGAACGATGATCTATATCATGACAAAGGAGGGAATCTTAGGCGGAATTGAAACGACGATGCCAATCCAGCAGGTACGTGTGGCAGCGCAGGGAACGGTGGCAGTTCTGATGAAAAAAGATGCCGCCGGTTATCTTGCAATGTACGATAAGACAGGTGAAAAACTGACAGAAGGAGAAATTCACGGTGCCAAGAAAGGCTATCCGATCGCAATTGCATTATCTTCAGATGCTTTAAGGCTTGCCGTTGCCATGTTAGATATTAATGATGGAAGTATAAAAAGCACCATTGCCTTTTACAATTTTGGAACAGCGGGAGAAAGCGAGATCGATCATGTGGTTGGAGCACAGACATTTCCGGATACAGTGATACCGGAAATTGTCTATCTGGCAGATAACAGACTTGCGGCGTTTTCAGATACCGGGGTTATCCTGTTTGAAGGATCGCAGAAACCAAAACAGTCCGGTACGATTCCTTTTGAAAAAGAAGTGAAGAGCATTTTTTATAATGATAATTATATTGGCTGTGTGACCGGCAATGATGATGAGGCAGTGACACATCATATAAGTGTCTATGATCTGGAAGGAAAAAGTGTTCTGGAAAAAGATTTTACAATGGAGTACACCGGCGTAGAATTTCTTGCAGATAATGAAATCTGTATTATAAATGAAAATGCATGTGATATATATACCATACATGGCATATATAAGTTCCACCATGAGTTCGAACAAACACTTTATAAGGTCATTTCAGGGGGTGGTGCACTGAATTATACATTTATACTGGAAGATACAACGGAAAAAATAAGACTGAAATAAGGAGCATACATATGAACTGGGTTTTGTTACTGGTATTACTGATACTGGGGTATAATATTATAAGAGGCTACAGAAAAGGATTTTTGCGAATTGTATATTCTCTGGTATCGTGGGTCATAGTACTTACTTTTGTTACTGTTACAACTCCGTACATTAATACATATCTGATGGAATACACAACGTTATACGAACAGATTGAGAAACAGTGCAGTGAACAGATAAAAAAATCAGTAGAGGAAAAACAGAAATCCGTTCAGAGTGAAAATAGTCTGGATAATCAGGAACTGTCACAGTTTGGAATTATGCTGCCAGACTCGGTAGTAAATGATATTTTTGATAAGACAGGGAATGTGGCAGGAGAGATTATGGCACAAAGTGGTCTTTATGATGAGATTGCGAAACAGATTGCAGAATTTGTTGTAGAGGGAATAGCATTTTTAATTGCGCTGGTTGCAGCGTGGACGATCGTTCATATAATAGCGCGTATGTTAAGAATTGTCTCACGAATCCCGGTATTGAGCGGTGTGAATCGTACGCTGGGGGTATTTGCCGGTGGAATATACGGGGTGATACTGGTGTGGATCGGGTTTTATATTGTAGCAGTGACAAGCACAAGTGAACTGGGTGGTATGCTCGTTACATATATATATCAGAGCAGCCTGTTAAAGTATTTATATGAAAACAACGCTATTCTGACGATTGTTATGAATTTTCTATAGTTTGTAAAAAGTTAGTAAAAAAGTGTTGACATATCAAAACAATAATGGTAGTATAAAAGTCCACTGCGAAAGACAAGTGCTTTTACAGCGGCGAAAAAAGATGCTTGATTGCTTATCTTTTGGAAAATAAAAAAAGTTGTTGACAAACAGAACAACACATGATAAAATATCAGAGTTGTCGCGTTTGAGATAACAAATCGGACATAACCGATTGAAAGAAAATCTTTCAAAAAAATGAAAAAAGTTCTTGACAAGCCAGTCTTGATAAGATATAATAAACAAGCTGTCGCCGAGAACGACAACAAAACAAAGAACCTTGATAACTGAACAGTGAAATAACCTTGAAAGATTCAATGAATTTCAGGGTGTTGTGAATAACAACACACGAACGTTTCTATAAAGAAACAACCTTAAAACAGTAAATACGCTCAATAAAATTGAGCGGGATAAATCGGAGATTTATCCGGTTTATTGGAAGCCAGATTTGACTGGCAGGATGAAAACTTTTAAACATGAGAGTTTGATCCTGGCTCAGGATGAACGCTGGCGGCGTGCTTAACACA
>OGZV01000213.1_pt1 | contig 64503 bp, 62 predicted proteins | sample 1576861 | NCBI WGS metagenome assembly OGZV01 (sample SAMEA3541501, study PRJEB24748) | human gut metagenome | biome: human gut; feature: human-associated habitat; material: faeces | place: China | collected 2012
AATTCCATCCCATTGCGGATACAGTCAATGATGCTTCGGATAGCGGGCTTTGCGTTCTCGACAATCGCTTTTGCTTCCTGCTTATCCGGTACCGGGAACAAAGCAATATAATTCTCCGGCATAACGATTTGGGCCGTGCCCATGTAGGTAAGGGCTTTCTGTGCGGCAAGCTCCCGGTTGTATTTTGCTGCATTGCCGATCTCGCTGCCGCAATCCATCACGAACCAGATGCGCTTTGCACCAACCAATTCCGCTTTTCCAAGCCAGCCGGAAACAATATGCGGAATACGCCAAGCATAGGTGGGCGTGACCAATATTACATTTTCCTCTGTCTGAACAGACGAGGTGTCTTCCGCCTTGATGCGCTCATTAAGATTGAGGCAATCTGTTTCGAGCGCAGATGCGATACATTTTGCAATATATTTGCTGTTGCTCGTGCCGGAATAGTACAGAACCATGTTCAATCTGCCTCCATATCTCCGCACAAACGGTCTGTCACAAGCGCCTTGCAGCGTTCCCGGTGGGCAATATGCAGCGGATGATTTTGAAATGCTTGTAAAGCATCTGCATCCCGCAACTCGGAATAGAACACGAGGTCATACTCCCCGCCGGCAGTGTTTGCATTGATTTCTGCGCAGCGGAGGCCATCAATATGACCGACCATTGTCGCAACGGATTTTTGCAGGAACGCCAGTGCTTCCGCTTCTTTGTGTTCCGCTTTAACCGTGTCAGTGTATTTCCAAAATAAAATGTGACGGATCATAGCAATTTCACTCCACAAATTTAGCCATGTACTTCAGATTTCGAACAAAATGTCCCTTGTTCTTTGGAAAACAATCACGAATATCCGTGGTTGGGCTGTCTGCAAACTTGTCTCCTCTACCAGCACTTTCCTAAATCTGACGCAATGTAAGAGTCCACATACGCACCATCTTTCAAAGAAACCATATACAAATTTCCATGAATTCCAATGATCGTTCCCTCTTGACCACGATACCGAACCCGGACGTGATCGCCGACGCTAAATTGCAAGCCCGACATTTTACCAGAATCTTTATCCGTAAGCGCACCGAAGAATAACGCACTTAAAAGACCGGGGTGCTTATGTTTGCGTTGTGGTGTAATTTCCTCTGATTCTTCATCACACACTCTCTGCAAACGAATCCCCTGATTTCGAGCAATTTCAAGTATCTTTCGGCGAACATTGTCATTGCCGGTTTCAAAGTAAATATCATCCAACTGCGTTTGCGAAAAAGTACACGAAGAAGTTTCCAGAATCATATACAGCCCTTCATCGGCTTCGCATTGGGAAAGTTCCAGAATTTGCTCAGCGGTGAATTGGATACCGGCATTGGCAGCTCGTTTCATTAAGCGCCCGGCTGCTTTTTCATCCAAAATATCCCGCGCAACATCTACAATTTCTGCCGGGTTCACATCCGCATTCAGCATTGCATAGGGCAGCCTTTTGATTTGGGTAAAAGTAGCCCAGCCGTAAAATTTACTGTAATATTCTTCCCATGTCATAATCTGCCCGCTTTCTGCGCTTATTCAACCCCCAGCGCCTTAAACACTGCATCCTCAGCATTCTGGTATGGAATCAGCTGGAAGGCCGTCATCAAATCTGCCGGCACCGTAGCGAAGTCCACCATAGACACAGCCGGCAGCAGCACTTTCTTCGCACCGCAGTCTGCACAAGCCTGCAAGGTGTTGGCCAGTTCATCTACTTTAATCAGCGTGCCTCCGATGGAAATATCGCCCAGCACAGCAAGACTGCTCAGCGTCGGGCGTCCGATGGCAATGGAGCACAGTGCGATCACCGTGGGCAATGCCAACTTTTCCGTCATGCCGATACCCTGCAGATCCTGATAGTTGACGATGTAATCCTTTGCCGTGGTGCTGATGTTGCCGCTGATATGCCGTGCATTGGCTTTCAGGAAGTTGAAGGCAGTGTTGGCGGCTTCCTTCGCCTTGCCATCACTGCCAAGGCCGGTCTTATCAAACTTGCCGCTGCCGGGCAGCATCTGACTTTCCAGACGGAACGCGCCGATCATGCCGGACTTGCCGCGAGAAATCGTGTATAACTGGCCCGGCGCACCCATGCCTTCAGGAATCAGCGTATCGCCGCCCTGCTCCGGCACAGAAACATACTTTTCCTCAAAGGTTTCGTTATCAATGTAGGAGAAGTTCACATCATAGAACTCCATGCCGCCCAGCTTCTTCAACTGCTCCTTGACACGACGGCGCATCTCCAGCGAGAGACGCAGCACTTCTTCCAACTCGTCTTTGCTGAACTCGCCGTTGGGGTACATCAGCTTTAAGTAGCCATCCACCATGCGGCGCACGGCAATCGTATCACGCTGGTTCAGGTTCTTGCCCAGCTTGAAATACTTATCCAGCGCATCGCCATATTGCACCTTGCGCAGCTCGCGGATGAATTCCGCCATGTAGTCGCTGATAAAGCCGTAGCTGTTGGTGAAATGCTCCGGACGGAATTTCGGGATTTCCCAGCCGGGCAGGTAGCAGTGAATACGGTCAAGGAATGCCGTGTCGGTGCCCATCTCCGGCGGGAACGGCTCAAACAGCGTGGAGGTTTTCAACACAACGTCCACGCTCTGGTTGATATTGCCCACAAATACCATGGATGCTGAGGCAGCCTTCTCCTCTTTGCCGCGCGCAAAGGAGCCGGACGCCATGTAGTCCTTCATGATCTGCACGCCGTCTTTGTCCTTGAACTTAATGCCGGCAACCTCGTCAAAGGCAACACAGTCCCACAAACCGACCAAGCCCACGGTCTTGCGCCCCATGTTATAGAACAGGTTGGCCACGGTGGTCTGACCGCCGGAAACCAAGATACTGTTGGGCGAAATTTCCTTATAGATATGGGATTTACCGGTGCTGCGAGGGCCAAGCTCACACAGGTTGAAGTTATTCTCTATCAACGGAATCATACGGGTCAGCAGCAGCCACTGTTCACGATAGGTAAGCGATTCAGGCTCATAACCGGCAGAACGCAGCATCAGGCCCAGCCATTCTTCCTTGCTGAATGCCTTGCGTCCTTGCCTGATCTCATCCAGATCGACATGGGGCATCTGGATAGGTGTCACGCGGTTGATGCGGATCGGCGCAGACTTTTTATCTTCCTCGATAAATTCATAGCTCAGCTGCACAATGCACCAGATGCCGCCGCAGAGCAGGCGGTCATACTTCTGCGGGTATTCGTCCTCAATAGGAATATCCTTCACGCCCAAGTTCGAGAACTCGGCCAGATACACATCCTTGCGCATATCCAGATGCACCGTAACCATATCAATAATGGTATGGCTGCCGTTCATCTTCAGCAAGGAAAGAATCTTCTGTGCTTCATCCGGGCGTACAAAGTTGTCAGAAAGAATCTTCTTTACCGTTTCAACGCCGGTTTCAATAATAGCCGGGTCATCACTGCTGCAATACTGCCCCAGCAGGAATTCCAGCACATAGACGGGCACATTCGCGCCCTCTTTGATTTTCTTTGTTAAATCCTTGCGGACGATGCGGCCTTGGAACACCGATTTCAGCCGTTGCTCATAACTCAGCCCCGCCATGCTATCGCCGCCAAGATCATACATGGCACGCTGCACTTCATCGAACAGGGTTTCATAGGCATGCTGAATTTTTTTGAACTTCTCGTCTGCATCCGCATCACTGCTTACATCAGGGTGGTACTCCTTTGCCAGGCGGCGGTAAGCAGACTTGATCTCATCCGAGGAGGCCGTTTTGCTGACGCACAGCACCGCATACAGATCCGCATTATCGCTGAAATCCGGCTGCGGTTCCTTGGTTGCACCGGCAGCGTTATCCTGTGTGGGTTCGTCGTTGCCAATCTCGCGGCTGAATTCACTGTATTTATCATCCAAATCAGGCATTGTACTATCCTCCGTCAATTTTTCGGTGCTTCAGCAGGCATCAGGGTCTTTAAGTAGGGCAGCAGCTTTTCGCGGTCATAGCCGCCGTTCGGGTATTTTTTCATAATCTCCGAAACAAAGCAATAAGCAAAACCCATAAACTCCTGAATCAAATTATCAAGCTCATCCTTGCAGTTGCCCTTGATGGACATAATCTGCGCAATCTGCCAGAACATTGGCGGCTGGTCCCCCTGTGGCGTCATCATCTGGCTGACCAGCTTCCATGCTTCACCATGGTTTGCCATATCCAGCACAAATTCTTTAGCGGTTGTTCCAAGCTCCAGGCGGTTTTCGGCAAAGACCATTTCAACTTCCAACAACTTATCTTTTGCAGGAATGTTCCCGTACATGATAATATCCGTAATCGTTTTCCCTATCAGCATGGATAATAACAGCTGCGGGTCATCAATTTCCCGCCCGCCATCGCTGCTGTTCAAAAGGTGATCCCAGATCACCTTCATTTTCTGGATGTGTTCCATAGAGCTTCCGCTGCCCCAAACATCCACCTTGGGCGGTGGGGCATGCATTGCGCGCTCAACCCCATCTGATGCCCGGCTCAAAAATCGCGTGCCGATGGTTTCTACACTGGATTGCAGCGGCCCGCAGAATGCAAAAGCCGCAATAAATCTTTGCAAGGGCGTGGTCAATTCATCGTATTTGCTTTGCGGAGTCCGGCATTTTTTCAGGCAGCGGCCCAGGCAAGTCCAGAATTCACCACACTCATCAACATCAACCCACCCCAGCGGGATCAGCTTCCTTACGTCTGCATCGGCACCGGTGGCCGCTTTAAAATCAGAAAACCACACACCGTCCGTGCCGCTGTTGATGATGTAATCCACCAAAATTTTCCGGTGGTCGTTCCAGGTATGGTCATTGCGGTAGATCTCCGCACAAACAGCCAACAACACCTGGGTTGCACCGTAATAAAGTTCTTTGGGGTAATGCACCCCATACGAACTTTCAGCAAATTTGCGCACACTCTTAATCCATTGTTCTGCGGCCTTTTGTGCTGCTTTATAGTTCTTTACCTCAAAATTTTGGATTTCCGTTTTTTTCTTTTTCTTTGCCTTAAAGTAATCGTGAACCAGGTGGTAGGTCATATAGTTCCACATGTTAAATCCACGGCTCATAATCGTTCCTTCCTTGCATCAGAAGCCAAATCCAAAGTCGTCCGCCATCGCAATGTCCATGACGACCTGACGGCGCAGCACCTCAACCGAATTTTTATCATCGTAGGCTACCAGATAATACGGCTTTTTGTTGTCGTATTTCTGGTTCTTGAAGCTGAACCGCAGGCGGAACATCCGCTCCGCCGCCGTCTCGCCGCGCTTGTCAGCCACCACGATATTCTCATTGGAGATGCGCTCGTTATCTTCTCCCACAAAGTACACGCGGAAGGTCGTCTCGCGCACAGTATCGCTGATCGGTTCATTCTGCATAAAGTCCAGCGCGGTGATCAGGTTCGTGATCTTCTTCAAAATGCTCACCAGCGTCAGCTGCACCGTCGTGGTCTCCATGCGGCCTTTCTCCATCCGCACGTCCAGCACAGGCACGATCATCTCCTGCGGGCTGGAGCCGCCGTGGACGTAGTTCTCGCCGCCGCCCGCCACCTTGAACACATTGGCCGCTGTCGGGTAGGACACCGTCAGCGTGTTCGTCTTGGTGTTCAGCACCGTGGCCATCGGCAGGCTGGCGACACCGGGCTGCGCAATGGGGTCAGCGTCCACAATAAAGCGGCGGTTCACAAACGCCGTTTTCGGGGCAGTGTTGGGAATCTTATCGCTCTCCGCCAGCGCGTGGCGCTTGTACAGGAAGCCGTGATCCGCCGTGACGATAAAGTGCAGCGTGTTCGCGCTGCCCGCAATGCGGCGGATCATGGCAGCGATCTCCTCCACAGCCTCGCGGCAGGCAGCAAAGACTTCGTCCTCGGTGTTGGGCTTGTCGCCACGCACGTCAATTTGGTTATGGTAAATGTACACGACTTGCTTGCCGGTAAAAACCGCCCGCAGGTCGTCTTTTTTCATGGATTTCAGGTCGTCAAACTGGATGCACCCGCTCTGCGGCACGCGCTTTTGCAGCACAGCCTGCCGTTGCGCCAGGTTCTCGCAGGGCATATCGTCGATCAGCACCTGATACTCCGGCGTCATCTCCATCCGCGTATGGGGCAGCAACGCCGCCATGCCCAACCGCGTGTAGGACGGCAGCACGCCCAGCCGGGGTGTCAGCTGCACAGTAGACTTCGGGTCCTCGGCCAGCAGGGCAGCAAGCTCCGCGCCCACTTCATAGCGCATGGCGTCGGAAATAATCACCACGGTGCGCTCCTTGTTGCCGGCCACACACTCCGAGAAAAAGTTCCGCTGCAGCGCCATTCTGCCCATGCCGGGCTCCTGCGGGAAATCCGTATTCCACGCAGGGATGATTTTTGCCAGATACTCCGTGTTGTAGATATTCTCAACCAGTCCCTGCAATTTGTCGTAGGCGGCTGGCTCGTCCAGCTTGTCGTAGGCCGTGTAAAACGCACGGTACTGCGCGTCAATTTTGTAATCCTCGCGGTAATACTGCGCCCAGACGTGCTCATAATCCGCCGGGGCGCGGTAGTGGGCAGCGCTGACGATATGCCACGCGCTTTCCAGCATGGCATACTGCACCGCCAGCTTGCGGCCAAAGTGGGTCTTGGCGCGGCGCTGGCACAGCTCCGGGATGTTCTCGCCGTTCAGCGCGGCGGTCACGTCCTCGGCTTGCAGGCGCTCGGTCATCCACCCGGTCAGCAGGTCATCCACGCAGGGCAGGCACTCGCAGTCGGTCAGCAGGTCATGGGGCAGCTTGGCCAGCGCAGTCTTGGCGTGCAGCGTCTCCTGCACAGCGGCGGCCATTGCGTCAAAGGCATCGCCGTAGTTGACATTGTTCATCATGCCGTCCATAAAGGCCAGCACACTGCCGGGCTTGGCGGCGGCAAACGGCTGCCATGCGTCCGGGATGACCTTCACGCTGTGGGCAAGGCTTGTCACAAACAGGCTGATTTTCAGCTTGTCCACATTCGGCGCGGGCACGGCAAAGCCCAGCTCTGACTCACAGTGCTTCCAAAACACCTCATCCAGCTTGTACTTTGCCAGCTCGTCCAGCTTGGGGTTGGCGTCCGGGGTGTCGGCCAGCAGGATTTCCCGCAGTGCGTCCTCAAACTGCGCGGTGCGGCACTTGCAGACGGTGCAGAGCAGCGCTGTCTCCACGGCATCCACCGTGTACGCTGCCAGCTTGTAATCACAGAACCGCTGCTTGCGGGTCTGCTCGCCGACGACCTTGGCGTATTTCTGCAAGACGGCCTTGCCCTCGGCCCCGATGCCCAGATCGGAGCACAGCAGCGAGATTGGGTCGGCGTGGAACTGCTTGGAGTACAAAATCGTATCCTCCAAGTGGTTCTGCTCCACGGGGGGCTTGGGGAACGGTGCATAGATCAGGTAATTGCTCTGCGGATCCTCGCGTTCCAGCAAAATCTTGGTTCTGAACTGGTTGGTAGGCGTCAGATGCCAGATTTTTGCATTTTGCAGCGGCATAGCGTCCACATCATCGGCAAAATAGCCGTTGTCATCGTACCAGAACACCAGCCTGCGCCCCTCGGACGCAAACTCGGTGTTCAGCTTATCCACGATTTGATTGTATTTCAGTTCAGACATAGATTTTTCCTCTTGCTGTGTGTATTTTCAGGCGCAGATTTGCCCTTCCTTGTAGCACTCGTAAATATATTCCCGCGACTGATAGTAAACATCCGTGTTGTAGTTGCAAAGCACGGCATCGATCCATGAGGTATAAACTTCCACAAGGCGGTCAACCACATGGTCGTAGTCGTCATCGCAGACATCCTCGATCAGACTGCAAGTGTAGAACAGGTCATTGTTGTTTTTCATAGTTTCTCTCAAATCTTCGCCAGAATTGCCTGCTTCTTGCCGTCGGCGCCGGTTTGGACTTTGTCGTAGTTGACTTTTACGCCGTCGTCGAGGTCGATGGGGATGCGGGCGAGGGCGATGTGGCCGAGACGATCGTCGTAGTCTTTGCACTCTTTCAGCTGCTTGACGAGCTTTTCCTTGCGCTTGGTGGCTTGGGCAACCTCGCGGCTGGCGCCGTTGGCGATGGCATCGTCCATGCGGGCGATCTCGCTCTCGTAGACCTGCTCCATCTTGTACAGGTAGTCGGCGCGGACAAGACCGGAGGTGTCGGCGTTGTAGCGGTGCATATAGATCAGCGCCTTGAAGCCGTTCTGCTTGCCGCTGTCGTACAGCCAGTAGATGGGGCGTTTCTGGTAGATTTTTACATGGTCGGCGTAGAAGCCGTTTAAGAAATAATTACGGATGACGGCGCGGGGGCTGGTGCCCTTGGTGCCGAGCGCCTTGGCGATGAAGGCAAGGTTATCTTCCAGGGTATCGGTACCGTACACGACTTTTACAAACTCCACAAAGCGGCCAACAATATCATCGGTGAAGTATTCTTCGTCGGTGATGGGCAGCACGTTGTCTGCGTCCGGGATAAAGGTTGTATATTTGCTGTCATCCCACTTACCGCCAGCATAGGCAAGGCCGTCCACATCCAGAGAGTAGCGGCCAAACATACAGCCAACCGCATAAGAAAGCAGGCTTTTGATCTCCCGCGTCAGGTCAGCGCGGCGCACGGTAACATCCTTATCCTCCACTTCGGGGGTCAGTTCATCCTGCAAGCCGTAAATATCAATAAAGATGCGGTTCAGCTCTTCCTCATTGGCTTTGAGCTGGTTAAAACGCTGGTCGCACTCTGCTTCCCAAGCGGCGAATTTATCAGAAATTAGGGTTCCCATAATCCTTTTCATCTCTTTTCTTTATTGTCATTGTTGGTTCCACATCATAAAAAACAATATGTCTTCTGTATTTTCTTTGCATTAGCTTACAATTCGATAAGAATAGTTCGTACTCTATTTTATTTTTCAAATCGTTATCCATATCACTTCCAAAATAAACAGCGCAAATATATTTCGCTACATCTTTAGGTATTGCTTCGTCATGATTGAACACGTTAGGTTTGATAAAACGCCACTCGCGCTCCGCTTGCCACTTCATACTTTTTCTCATAAAAAGATACGGCGTTGACATAGCAATTTTATTATCGGTACACCGAAACCCTATGGGGGAATATTGTATTGGATATAGCTCTTCAAGCAGATCTTTCGGAGCATAACGGAAATCATATGCAACACACATTCCAGCAAAATTTTCTGCGTAATTCACCCACATGTATTCACTATTTCCATCCTCAGAGAAACTTTTTAGATATACATGTTTTTGCATCAGTTCTTTATATTCTCGGTTTTCTTCCTTATCAAAGATTGAATGCCATACTTCACCTTCATGTGCATCGTTCATCCGTTCTGCGGACACAAGGTATACATTACCTTCTATAAGCCCTGAAACATTATACTCATCTGCTGGCGAATAACGATACAAAACCGGAAGAAATTTTCGATTTTCAAAAACAAACTCGTTAATAATTCCAACTTTATTTTCTTTTGATTCAAGACTCGGAAGTATTCCGGTTTTCAGTGGGATACATTCGTCTAATTTTTCATGAAAAATTTGACTGTTTCTTTCTATTTCATTATTTCCCATTATATTCTTGTCTCCTTAAACTAGCGGGTGACGCTTAAAGTCCCACGAGGTCTCGAAGGAGTCCCAGTCGGTTTTTGAAAGAGAGATACACTCTTTGCAAATATCAATAACATCTTCTGACGCCTTAATATAAGGAAGATTGTTTAAACCACTTATATTGTAATCAATTGTAGGAGAAAGAATTTCAAGAAACTTTTGTACAACACAACTATTAAGAAATGCAGTTAGAGCATAAATATCCTGTCCTCGCTTTGCAAATCCCATTGACCCTTTACTATCAAAAATGCATCCACGTGGAGAGTATCTAATCGAGATAAGCCCGGATGATAGTGTAGACCAAGTCATTCCCTCTTGAAAATATTTGTCCTCATTTCGGACTTCCTTGGTGTAGCTACCTCCCCCATAGCATTTTACAACATTGTCTTTAAGCTCTTTACCATCGTCAAACCAATTTATAAGATAATCACGATTTCCGTACCACCTACGATAGTTGCCACCCTTATTATATGCAAACCATTTTTTATGAGATTGCCTCCCATCAGTTGCACTTAATGCTGAAACACAGACCTTTGTCCAGTCAACTTCATCCCAGAATCTAAGGAAACGACCGTTATCCATAGTAGCAAGGCCTTTGCAAAAATCCGCAGAAGAAGAAAGCGGCGGTCGTTTTGCAAAAAGCATATAATAAATATCGCTAAGCCAATACGCCACCGGGCTGCCCGGAATTTTGGAGAAGTTGTCCTGCTCTGCCACATAGCGGTTCTCGCCGCTGACAAACATATCCGCTTTTGCCTTTTCACTGTCGCCGTCAATCAAACGGCAGTACGTGCCTTTATAACCCTTTGTATGGCTGCTGCGCATAACAAAGCTGGTGGTCTGCACCACCTCGCCGCCGATTTCATCAAAGCCACGTGCGCCAAGGTGCGCCATATTGACCGTGTCAATCAGCTGCAATTTTGCCCGCAGCTTTTCAAAGCTGGAAAGGAACATCCAAGCGTGCTGGGTAATCATTGCCTGATACCCGCCGCGCTTGTCCATTTGGGCGCAGCGTTCAATAAACACCGCAAACAAATCGCTCTTGCTGTCGGGGTAATATTTCTTTACATAGTCGGACAGCCGCGCGTTCATGCCGCTGCCGCCCATATACGGCGGGTTCGTCACGACTACATCATATTTCTGCACCAGCATCCGGGCCTGCTCAATCAGCGGATACAGCACATTTACAATCTGCCCGGCCACAAGCTGGTCTGTCAGACTGCCCATGTCGGACACACCGTCCACTTCCCGCAGCTGCTCCTGCAAGGCGTCCAGCTCTGCCTGTGTGACTTTCGGCTGCAAAATGCTGCCGTACTCTTTCGCGTTCTTAAACCCATCCAGCAGGGCGCGGGCGGTGGATTCCTGTTTACCAAGGCGACCCAGTGCGTCAGTGGTCAGTTCTCCGCTCTCCTGTATCGCATAAACGTGCGGGTTCAGGTGCCGCCGCAGGAAACGGCTGTCGTAGTGGCAGCCCTTCATCATCACGACAAAATAGGCCATCTGCGCGGCGCGGTCGTCAATATCCAGACCGTAGAGGTTATGCTCCACAATGCTGGCGGTGGCATCACGGTCGGTATAGCCCGCGCTGCGGTAAATCTGCATCAGCACATCAAACAGATACGCCAGAATATGCCCGCTGCCCATGCAGGGGTCGATGCACTTTATGTCCTCCGGCGTCAGGGCGGCGTAGCCCTTGCGCAGCTCGGCCAGCTGCTGCGCCACCTGCGGCTCCTGCGGGGCTTCGTCCAGATAATACTTCCAGTTGGATTTGTCAAAATCGGGGTGTCCCTCGCTCCACAAGCGACCCAAGCTGTTTTCCACCATGTACCGCACGATCCAGTCCGGCGTAAACAGCTGCGTGGCGGCGGGGATGTTCTCTTTGCTGATTTTGATGTTCTTTTTCAGGTTGGCGAACACCTGCTCCTTCGGCTCGGTGTTGTAATACTGGTACAGCCAGCCAACAATCTGCACAGCATCCTGCCAATCGGTTTCGGGGATGTCGTTTACCAGATGGCAGACCACGCCGTCCTTATCCGTGAAGGAGAGCGCCAGCAGCAGCGGCATATAGTCGTCCACCTGCTCAAACAGGCGGGGCAGGCAGTCGCCCAGCGCGGCACACTGCTTTAAGAACAGCAGCCGGAACACCTCGTCCAGCTTATTGTCGTTTTTGAGCGCGACAATTTGCTGCTGTTCTGCCGGGGTGTAGTCCAGCACCGCGTCAAACGGGGTGGTTACGATCTGCGGCTCGGCGCGTCCGTCCGCGCTGGACAAAACCCGCGTGCGGCTGGGCAGCAGGTCGTTGACCTCCATATACCGCACCGCAATCAGCCGGTTGAACCATGTGTAGGCAACCTTATCCACCACAGTCTGGTACGCCGCCGTGTAGCTGCCCTGCTTGGCGGTCTCCTTATTCAGCTCCGCCACAAAGCGCTGCCGCTGGGCGACGGCGTCACCCTCGATGCGGTAGGGCTGCGGCAGGCCAACGTCAAAGAACTGCACACTCTCATTAGACTGTGGCAGCGGCTCGGCAACAGCGGTTTCCGTCACGCCAACCAGCCCGGCGCGGTATTTGGTATCGGCAATCAGCTTCTTGCGCGCCCAGATAGCAAACTTTTTGATTGCGGGTTTGTCCATGGTATACATCTCCTATGTTTTAGGATTGATTTTGTAGGGTGGGGCGGGCGAATGCGAGCATCCGCCCCTACGGTTGGATTAGTTCTAAGTTATACGCAAGTTGATTCCAAGTTAGTTCCAAGTTAGTTCCAAGTTGGTTCCAAGTTGGTTCCAAGTTTGGCATAATGTTAGCTTTGCGCCATAATACATCAGTTGTTAATATGCCACCTTGCAGCGCTCGTTTTTCCATCACAATGCACCTTGTCATTGTCTTTGAGTTCTTTCATCAATGCTTTTATCTGATTGCGACTAAGGCTTGGCAAAACTTGCTGCAATTCTTTGAACGGAGTTCCAACAGCATTGTTTTGACGTATATGTTTCAGCAGCAGCTCCTTGTTAGTGTCACGATCCAAACCGACACGCCGTGTATGGATGCCGGATTTACCCGTGGCTGCATAAAGACTTCTTGCAAGAATATATTTCTTGCGTCCAATATGCTCAACAATACCCATGCCTGTCAATCTATCCAAGCGGGATTGCATTTTTGGCGTGAGTGTACGCTCGTGGTACAGCGCGTCAATGGTCAGGAAATCCTCGGTGGACAGAAGTTCGCCACAGTTTTCACTGATTCGGTTGATAACAGAAAGCATTGCTTTATCAAGAATCAGTCCGTTCAGCGTGACAATCACAAAAAAATCGTCCGTTCCTGTAAAATCGGGAAGGGGTTTTGCCTCCTGCACACTCAACTCGAACATCAGATTCATGCCTTGTCCGGAGCGCTCCACCATGCCGCATAGGGCAAAAATTTCAGCGATGCAACGATTGCGCGGCAGCTGGCGATCCAGTACATTATCAAGTGTTATGCCAAACGGGAAACCTCCGGGGCTTTCCACAACCAGTCTATCACGGTACTGGCGCACAAATATACTGCTGCCATACTGATAATTGCGGTGGCTTACTGCATTCAGGATTGCTTCGCGCACGACACGTTCATTGAAGGTAAAAATGTCAAATATAAAGAAACCTTCCTGATAATGCTGTTTATCATTCCGCAAGTTGACAAGCTCCCAAATGCGGTCATAACAGGCAAAGAATCCGACACGAAACTCTTCTCTCTGGTTTGCGGGGCCGGACGCTTCGGATGAGCGGTATTCAAAAATGATTTCTGCCTGCGGCAAAAACTTTGTGAGCGCCGCTCTTTTTCCGAACAGAACCAGTGCGGCATAGGTTAAGCCCTCGTCCGTAATTGCGCCGCAATCGTGGAGAAGCTGCTCTTTGGAAAGTGTCGCAAGCTGCTTTTTCTTGCTCTTTGCAATCCACATTGCTCGGAAGTTTTCAATGGCGGATTCGTCTAAGTCGTCCACCGTTGCACCTGTGCAGATTGTTGCGGAGAAATCGCCGCCTGTTTCTTCGTAGATATTGCGACGCATATCCTCCGGCATGGGCTTTAGTTCATCCGCCTCGTAAATCCACGCCACACCACCATATTGTACCGGCAAACCAATCGGACGACTCTTTACATCAAATACAAGAACCCTTTTCCCATCATAGGTGAAAAGTCGGAAATCGATGTTGATTTTCAGTTTTTCAATCAAACCCATGCGTGTGCGCTCTGGCTGGTCGAAGGCGGCACTGCCGACCACTTTACGGGGTCTTTTATCCGTGATGCCAAATACCAATGCGCCACCACCATTGTTTGCCAAAGCGCAGCAACACTTTGCTGCTTCACCAAAATCAAAACGATTTTTTGCTTCCTTAAATTGGACGTGTTCGCCCTCTTTGGCCTCTAAAAGTTCTTGAACACTTTCAAAATAGGTCATAAGATTTCTCCTTAGTTTAGAACTCCACGTTCACAATCGTGTCGGGGTCAAGTTCGGATTCAAGGCGGCGGCGCAGGGCGGCGAGGTAGGCGTCAATGTCGGCATCGCTCTCGATGCGCCAGCTGGTGGTCTGGGTCAGGGATTTGATGGCGAGGTTCTTGCGGCGCTTGGCGGGGCGTACCGGCGGGGTCGGCGGGGTGACCGGGGGGTCACCGGGCTGAACCGGGGGCGTCGGCGGGGGGGCGAGTTCGGCATCCCGCTTATCCATCTCGTTCAGCAGGCGGATGCGCACGGCATCGGCTTGGTCGGCGTAGCTGCGCAGGATGGTGACATTATTGCAGGTTTCCGCCTTTTTCTTCAGCTCGTCAAACTGCGCGGCGTAGGCGTTGCCGTACTGCGCCTTGTAGGGCTTTTCGTCCAGCACTTCCAGCACGCGGGCGCGGTCCGCTGCAATTGTGGAAAGCACCGGCTTGGTGGCTGCTTCCAGCACTTCAACATAGGCTTCGTTGTACTGGTCCAACAGGGCGGGCAGCTTCTGAATTTGCTGGTACGGCTTGGCAGCGCGGAGGATGGCGTAAATCTCTTTGACCGTGTTTTCGACTTTGTCGTTGACGATAAAGCTCTTGCTGTCCTCATAAATGCGCATCAAATCCAGCGCTTTATCAAAGATTTCTTTCTGCACGCCGGCAAAGAACGCCTTGACGGGGTCGTAATCCTCGGCAAAATCGAGGAAGTCGTCCTGCCGCTGGTACATCTGCTTGTAGAACTCCATCGGGTCGTTCCACTGTGCCACGGGGCGCAGCAGTGCAAGGCCGCTGTCGATGACTGCCTTGCCGGGGTAGGGCTTGACGTAATCGTACTGCTTGCGGTTGGCCAGCGTGGCGGCAAGGTCGGCGCAGGCTTTGCGGCAGGCGCGCATCAGGCCGTCCTCGTCCTCGGTGGGGGCGTTGTTGCCGAACAGCTCACGCATGATTTCGCGCACCATGCGCACCCATTCGGGCTTCGGGTGCTCCTTGCGGCTCGTCAACAGCTTGTCGAGGAACTCGCGCTTGGTAATATAGCGGGCGATCTCGTCGCCGTTGGCGGCGCTCAGGGTCAGCACTGCGCCGTTCAGCGTCAGGCTGATCTGCCCCTTTTTGAACAGGTGGGCGACGATCCACTCCACGTCATCATCCACAAAGCCGTAGGGCGCTTTGGTGAAGCGGTCTTTCAGCGACTTCATGGAGGTGTTGGCGTGCAGGGCGGAGTTGTTGTCAATGTAGGCCAGCACATCGTCCTGCGCGGGGGCGTTCGGCTCGGCGGAGGTAACGGCGTTCAGGCTCATCTGGTGGTTGGGGCGGAACTCCTTGACGACATCGTCCTCGGTAAAGGCGGTGTCGATGTAGGTCAGCTTGTGGTAGACCGTGTCCACAAGGCGGGCGAGGGCTTCGCCGATGCGCCCCTGCACGTCCTTGGCGGACAGCTGGGCAATATCGCCGTTGACGTAGATTGTGGCGGATTTCAGCGCATCGACCAAGTAGATTTTGGCGTTGCTCAGGCGGGTGCGCATCTCCTTGGTCTTATTCTCGCAGATGGCCTCGTAGCGCTCGATTTGGGAAGCTGCGTTGGTGCGCAGATACTTCTCGATCTTCATTGCCTGACTGATCTCGTTGAGGAACTCGCGGTCATCGGGCAAGACAACGAGCACTTCCCTGCCCTGCCCGGACATCAGGCGCAGGCGCTGCTCATCGGTGCCATCACTGTAATAGGGGGTCAGCACGCGGACGCCGATGTCATAATTCTGGTTGACCTTGAACGGCTGGTCGTCCACCTGCTGGTTGTAACTGAACGTATAGCGGCCATTGAACTTGGGGTACTTGTATTTGGATTCGGTCAGGATCTGGGTGTAGATCATGTCCGCCGTGCGGTGAATGATGTCGGTCATTTCCACGTTCTGGCGGTTGATGTCGCGGCCAATTTCCTGCTCTTCCTCGGTCAGGAATACGTAGACATCACCGTTTTTCTGCACAAGCGTTTCGTGGATCAGCACGTCCAGCGCGTCCTGCACCTTCTGGGTCAGGGCAAGGCGATCCTCGTCCATGTCGGAGATGAGCAGCGTCGTCAGGTTGGTGACAGTGGCTTTCTGGAACTCCTTGACATATTTGACGAGGAACAGGGCTTTCAGCACGCTGACGGCAAAGCAGTCGTCGCCGCCGTCCGGGTTGATGTTCTTGTTGTCCAGCGCCTGCATGATGACGCGGCGGTGGGCGGCATCGAGGAATTCATCCAGCGCGTCATAGAACAGGCTGAACGGCACGAGTGCGCCGTCAGACTTGTTTTGCAGCGCTTCGGCGGACTCCTTGAACAGCGCCAGCATCGAGCGTTCGCCCTCAGACAGATGCTTGCCGGACGCGCCATACTGGCGGATGGAGGTCAGCACGCTGCCCAGCAGCTTGAACTGGTAGGGGATGAACGGGTAGACATCCACGAAGTCGCGGGTGTCATCATAGAGCTTCATCTCCGGCAGATCCTCAAATTTCAGCTTGTTCTTCAGGGGCGTGGCTTTCTGCTCATACAGCACACGCAGGGTCTGGTCGGCGGTGTCGGTCTTGGCAAGGATACGCTTTTTGATGACCTCGTCCACGTTGGCGCTGGACAGCGACAGGCGGGTGTCGAACCGGCCCTGAATCTTGGAGAAGTCGTTGCCCTTGACCTGTGTGATGGAATCCACATCCTGCTGGCTTGTAACGATGACCCACGCCTTGCCCTTGCACTCCTTGCCCAGTTCCTCGCGGATGGTTTGCAGGTTGAGCATCAGGCGGGAATCGTCGCCGATGTACTGGCCGACCTCGTCCACGAGGAAGCAGACGTGATGATTGTGACCCTTTTTCTCGATGTACTCGCGCACCATGCGGGCGAAGTTTTCGATGCTGATCTGGTAAGGCTCAGCGGCCTTTTCGCACCAGTTACGGGCGGCTGGTTCGCTCATGTAGTCCATATCCACCAGAACATCCACGATGTCATCTTGGATGAAATCGAACTTGCGGCGGGAATCCTCCCAGCTTTTGCCGGTGGTGGCGGCGAACTCCTGCTTGAACTCATTGTAGCGGCCATCCTCGGACAGTTGGCGTTCGAGGTCGGCCACATAGGGCATCGAGCCGTAGAAGCCCTGCATCTCGTTGAACACCTTTAGAAAAACCGTAACGATGGCATCCTTGGACTGCTTGCCAGTCTGCTCGCTCTTGGAGTCGATGTTGAACAGGACAACGTCCGTGGGAGTGTCGGCAGCCAGCTTCATGTCTGCCAGCACCATGGCATCCTCAATCTTATGATCGTCAATGAAATAGTCCACGGCGCGCTTGCCGCCGATGAACTTTTGCCCGTCCAGCAGGTAGGAGAGGATTTTCAGGAAGTGCGATTTACCACTGCCGAAGAAGCCGGAGATCCAGACGCCGGTTTTGGTGGTCTCGCCCACGATGCCCTTTTTGTAGTTGTCGAAGAATTCGCGGAAGTGCTTGGACAGTTCGCGGGTGACAACGTATTCTTCCAGTTCCTGCTTGGCGTTGCTGTCCTCGCCTTCGCCGACAACGATAACGCCCTTGATGTCACGGTCAATAGGCTTTTTGAACATATCTTTGATTAACACGGGAACTTCCTCCTTACGGTTTTACAAGTCGAAACGCGCGGTAGTAGTTGTCATCTTTCAGTTCATCAAATAGGATCAGGGATTGTTCATCATACGTGCCGGGGAAGAACAGCACCACCGGCACGCGGCCAAAGGATTGGCTGAGATTGTTCAGTACCTTGTGGGAGCGCAGCAGCGGATAGCACTTGCCGATGCCGGTCAGGAACACGATGGCGTTTTCCGGGGTGTTTTCCTCGATATGGCGGACGATCAGGCTGTCGTCATCGTTGACGCAGAGCAGGTTGCCCACGGCTTTGACAATGCGGTCAATGCCGCGGCGATCCTCAAAACGGTAGCACTGGTCGAGGAAGCCTTCTTTCTCCAGCGTGTCGATGATGTAGTCGTATAAATCAAAGACGACGAGTTTGAAATCGTCGTTGCCTGTGGCATTCTTTTGCTGCATCCGTTCGATGCGGGCGCGGACTTCCAGCTCTTTTTCGGGTGGGTAGTCGAACACCCAGTAGTTGACCTCGTTAGCGCGGCCACGGTTCTTACGGAAAATCGGTTTGCGAATTTCCAGCTCCATGGCATCGAGGCGTTCTTCAAATGTCATATCAGTTTTCCCCCGTCAGCGCGGCATACATAGGCTGCAAGCCGTTGTCTTTCATCCAGTATTCCAGTTCACGGTCAATGATGGGCTTGGCGTAGCGGCGCTCGGTTTTGCTGTGGTCGGTGAGCCCAGCTTCATACAGCAGATTTTTGTAATAGTTGCCAAGGCGCTTGAGCGTGTAGTCCGTCCACTCGGCCACTTTTTCATCCTGTGACTGCTTATCCTTGAAGAAAAGGCGGATGTCGGCATCCGAAAAAGCGTTGACACCAAGCTGAACTTTCTCGCGGATGACCTCATAGCAGAAATCGAAAAAGAGCGTGTCGTTGCCCATGCAACCCAGCAGACAAAACAGCTTTTGCGTGGCCGGGTCGCCAAAGACGAACATCGGCAGGAAACTGTCCGGCAGCGTTTGCATCCGGGCTTCCACCGTGTTGCAGGTCATCTCGGCGCGGGCCGGCGAAGCGGCAGAAAAGAGGTTTTCCTCACGACTGCGGGTGCGGAGTTTCTCCCACGTTACGCCCTGATCGCGCAGGATGGCGGCTTTTTTGAATTCCAAAAACCAGAACGGGTGCTTGACGCCACCTGCACTGTATTCTTTACGCACCATGAGTGGTCTCTCCTTTGTCATCCGGGATGATTTCCATAATGTCACCCACATCAGCGTCAAGTGCAAAGCAGATGCGCGCCAGCACATCCGTGGTAACATTATCGCCGTGGGTGAGCTTATTCATTGTATAGTGGCTGACCTGTGCAGCCTTTTCCAAATCGCGCTTTTTCATGTCGTGATCAATCAACAGTTTCCATAGTTTTTTATAACTCACAGGCATAGATTGGTCCTCCCTGTTGTGCAAGCTAGTATTGTACCGAGTATACCACATTCTTTCTGGAAATTAAACACAAATGTTTTCTTTCGCTAACATTATGTTTGGGTTATTTCAGGTGTTTTCTCCATGAGTTTCATCCACAGATCAACAAGCATATCGACTATACGTTGATTCTCTTTGCGGTTCAAAATCGTTGCTTTCTCTTTCGTCAATCTGCATAACAAGCCAATGAATATTTCTACGTGTTGAACACTGTTAAACAATCGCTTTGATTCATGTAAAAATTCATTTCCGTACTTTTATTCTACATCTAAGCCTATACCATAATTGGTACTTCTTCAGCTTTCAATGAAAATTCATCAGCTTATCTAAATTGGATTCGGTGTAATTGTGCATTATGAACATCTTCTTTACAAATAATAAACGGCGGGGGAGAATATGTCTCCCTCGCCGAAATTTTCCTTCGGAAATTGCTGCGGTTTTGTCTGTCAAGACTGGCGATAGGCTCTCAAAACCGTACCGCCAGTGGTGAAAATTCACGCTGCAACAAAAAAGCGCATCCTGCTTTTCGGCAGGATGCGCGCAAAATCGCTTGTGGATATTTTCAGGCAAATGGGATAAATTTGGTACATTTCGCCCCAAAATTGCCTGTTTTTTGTAATTTTATATCGTAGCTACGACATAAAATTAGTCAATCGGCTTCATCGTGGGGATAAGATTCCTCACATGGAATAGCTGTGTAGAAGCCCTGTTAATACTGTGCTTTGCTTACAGGTCACATTTTCCCGTGTGTGATAACTCTGTACATTTCCCTGCTGAAAGCATACACCATAGTGGTGCTCCAAGTGGTGTATGTGGTGCAACTCCAACCTTTCGCACCTCCGAAAGATTGTAGTTAATATTATAACAGTAGAATCTCAGAATTTCAATGGGGTTCAGGTCGTCCCGTAAGGAATCCAGAAAAAACTTCAATACTCTGCTTACATTCACTCTTTATATTGTGCCTGTCTAAAGCGTGGTTATAAACGGATATGCAAAGTTCAATCCCGTACTACGCCACGCCGTTAATCCTCTATCACAAGACAATTTACCTTTCCACTGAACGCTGTACAGGCATCTATGGCAATAATTCCGGGGCCATAATAGGGAGAGAAGTCCGCATCTTCTCCAAACTCGGTCCCCTTGTGTTCGTATTTGCTATGGCCATACGAAGTATGCCAGTGTCCGCAAACAATGGTCTTATTCTCATCTGCGGTCTGTGCTGCATCCATGCCATTGAACCATCTTGCTTGATTCCATTGCTCACGGTCTGCTTCTCTCCAAGAAGAAATATAGCTGTAGCTTTTATCCCTGTTCGGAATGCTTGGTATCCAGCCATGCGTGAAAACATAGTGTTCCGTCTCAAAGTAATCAAGCATCGCTGGGATAATCTCTTTGTAAAACGGTGTGTCTTTCGCTGCATCGGAAAAATCATAATGGCGTATAGATGCCATCACTGGATCAAAGCCCGTCAACTGGAGTGCAGTATCATAAGTTCCGTTTGATTTGTGATAGCTATATGGCATCCCTGCATCCGTGGTCACAAGCTCCACAAATAGGTCCTCATGGTTTCCACGAATGAGAATTATCTTGTCTTGCTCCATCTGCTCCAATATGAACCGCTGAAGCTGTTTCGCCTCATACCCTCGATCAAATAAATCTCCGAGCATGATTAACTTATGAGGAGTTGTATCGGAAAAGAAGCCTGCCTTTTCCAAAGCAGACTTCATCTGCGTATAGTATCCGTGAACATCGGAGATAACATAGTAGCGCATAATCCCTTATTCTTCGCCTCTGTTTTCCTTGGATAGTCTGTCGGCCAGAATCAGCTCTTTCATCTTAAAGCAGAGCCATTCATCAATGGTCAGATCAAGCTCGGCAAGGGCAATCACCAGCCGCTTCAGCTCATTCTTATCAATTCCAAAGTCAATGCTAATTGTATCGTAGTTCTTCGGAAGCTGCAAGATATATCGTGCCTCGTTGCGTTCATATCGCCTGAGTAATTCAGGCTGATCCTCAAAAAACTCTCTGACGAAATCGTTCATGACTGCGCCATCCCTTTTTGTGTACGAAGACTGACGCCCTCAACTAACGAGAATACTGCTGTATTCTTCTCTTCCAGAAACTCGCCGGATAAAACATATGTCTTTGAAGTGTCCATCTGGTTTGTCCGCATGATTCCATGAACAAATTGCTTGCTGTTGATCCTCATGACGCATCTGTGATCGGTGAACAGTTTCAGCGGAACTCGGAAAGCCATCACATCATCCTCATCACAGGGGAAAACGCTCAAAGAATCATGGTTGTCTGAAATTTTAATTGAGACATGGCTCGGCTTTCCCAAGGCTTTTATAACGCCCTTGCCGATACTGATACAGCAGCGAGCGCCTTGCAGCGTCATTTCGATTGGATACATTCTATCCTCATTCGTTGTTTCGGACATCATCGTCGCCTCCATTTCCAATAATCGTGCCAAACAAAGTCTCCCGTTTTCTCTCCTGCTCCTGCATACTGAGGGAAGCAGCCAGCTCTTCAGAAACCGTAGCGGGAACAGCGCCACCGCTGGTATCCATGTATCCGGATAATGATTCGAAGCTGCTTCGTTGCTGAAGGGCTTCATAATCAGAATAGCTTCTGCCCAACTTCATGCGGATCTCATCAGGATAGTATTTAACAATGCGTTTCTTCATTTTGCCGGTGTGCTTGTCAAAGTACTCCTCCGGCAGCGGATCAAACATAACAGCGGATGCAAGATCAAATACCAGAACCAGCCCTCGCTCAGAATTGGCAAGCCGTCCATAGATCTTGTACCGACACTCCTTGTTCCAGTTCATCATCTTATAAATGCTTTGGACATATTCCGGGCAGGATATAGAACGGTTGACCCACTTATCTTTCTTTAGTCTTGCCCATTCAATCGAAGAGATTTCTTCTTCCGCACAGATGGCCACAACCATTCGCTTTTTATTCTCACTGAGCATAGGAAGGACGTGCTGTACTCCCTCAAACAGCCGGATCGCTGACATACTAAATTCCATTCTGTTTGCACGAATACTCACTGCTGGCTTCTTGATCATGGAGAAGAACATTTTGGGCGGAACGACATAGTCATCGAGAGATTCAAACTCGATGGCATTTTTCTTGCCCAGTCGTTCTTGAACCAGTTGATGAATCAGCTCCTGTTCCTTGGGCGTGTACCCTTCGGTTTTATCTCCCGTTATCGAGCTTTCTGCATCAGCGAGAAAGGAAAAATTATCGTTATCCATATTGTCCTCCGGTTACATTGCCTCATAGATTTGTTCTAATTCATCTTCAAGCTCTCCGTGTGTAGGGATTACTCCTATAAAAGGGTTCACTACTTTTGTACCATGGTTGCGAATATCTGCTGAAGACACCGCATCAAGGACACGCCCTCGTTGCTGTTTGATCTCATAACTGACACCAACTTGTTCCTGCCAGTTCTCAGGGTAAGCGATTCCTGCCACCAAACCAGCCGCACCGTCACACTCGCTTTCCTTATAGGGAATGTACTTTACGGTTGAATCTGAGGTGTCCATAGCATCAAGGTGCTTTTTATCCTTTCCAACCAAGATCTGCGGTTCATCAAGAAAAAAGAAAATGATCCTTTCGCCCCCTCTGACACGGGTCACACCTCTGAATCTGAATTTATACTTTCTCATCCAATCGAGCTTATCATAGACGGCGTTTGAGAATGCGGAAGTACATAGTTGAATACCCGACTTTTTCGTTTCGTCCCATAGCACCGCATTGGGGTTTGTGGCATTGCAGCTTCGTACTGCGATTACTTCCAGTACCGGGTGGTACAAGAACTCTACATATTTCTGCTGCCCAAGTTTTTCCCAACAGACCGCATTCAATTTCATACTTCTTTGCGAAAATGTAAGCTGCGGATCACTACGGGTCATGAACATGACACCGGGTGCAACCCGGTAATCATTCAGCGTCATGGAAACGACATTGCTGTGTGTTCTGCCGTTCATGATATTTGCCCGACGCTGAAGCTCGCAAAACTCATCCTCGTTGTAAACTTGGCGTGAAATATCCTGAAAAGCCCGATTGTCGATGCCGCTCCATGTCGGGGAGATACTGACGAAGCCTTTCAGTGCTCCACTATCGATCACATAAACATCCGGGACACTTCCGAACTTGTATCGGCTGGCTCGCATCATATGTGCTGCTCTTGCAATTTCAGGAGATACAATTCCTTCATGGTAATGGGGGATGTAGGCTCCTTCTCTCAGACCATCGTTTTTCGCCGTCACTTTTTCCTTATAGTCAATGACGACCCTTTTCCGAACCTCAAGATCACCCCAACGCCGTTCATTCTCCATAATTGCTTTCACCATTGAGGGCGTCCATTCAGTACGGCCTCGAAGTGTTGGCCGTTGCTTCTCCGTCAACACCTCTGCGATTTCTTCCGCTGTGTACCCACACAGCGTAGCAAGGAAAATATACTTAACCGTCTTCGCCTCTTCTTCCTCGATGATGAAACCGCCCTCTATTGTGTGCCGTAAACCGAGCAGATCGGATAGTGGAAACTGTCCAGTGCAGATTCTTTGATCATAGGATAGGATCATGCGGCGACTTTTATTGCCGGATTCCCACTCTGCAAAAAGGCCTTGCATCTGGAGCCTTTCGTTGATGTTCGGGTCCAGCGTATAAAGGTCCTCCGTTTCAAAATACACGCCGACCGGGTTTGACGGATTCGTCGTTCTTAGTTTCCGCACTTCCTCAATCAGGTCAGAGATGTTACGGGCAAAACGAGACACACTGGCACAAACGATCAAATCCATTTTCTTCTTCGACGCATCTTCCAGCATTCGTTTGAACTCTGGACGCCATTTTTTCGATGTGCCGGATTTGCCCTCGTCACTGTATATTTCCGCCAGATCCCAGTTGGGCGTTTTGGCAATCTTCTCAGTATAGTACTTTGTTTGGTTTTCGATGGAGGAGACCTGCTCTTTGCTCTTCGTACTCACACGGGCATAAACTGCAACACGCTTATGCTCTGCATCTCGAATGGTAGGCGTTGGTTTTGCTGGACGGAAAATAGTCTGCGGCGGAACCGCATAATGCTGGATTCTCTTCTTCGTTTCATACCGGTAATATTCTCGGTCAGCATCCTGCGGACGCCACACCGGAAGCCGCTGGTCTACGATTTCTTGCTCATCGCCTCGGATTTCCGATTCCTTGTTTTCATCCTTTGCCATATCCTTATCCGTCCTCCCGTAAGTTTGTAATGGCAGAAACCACTCCATTCAACCACTTCTGGTGGTCAGGCGGATTCAGATAAATGTAGTCTTCAGCCATTTTTATCAGTGCCTCACGCTGCTTGTCTGCGTTGAGAATCGTGTTGATGTTGAACTGGTCATCGTCGGTTATGATGTCTACCCGTTCTTTCAGATTAAAGATGAAATGGAGCCAGTAGCAGAACTCTCGTGTGTTTGCACTCAAATATCCTTTGGTTTCTGCAAAAATCAGATTCACTTTTCCATCTGCACAATCCCGCATAAGCCGCAGCATCTCAGGACGCTTGGCCGTTTCTTTATAACCGGTGATGTCGATATAAACATCCACGAGTGTGCCATCCTCAAAATCACCAAACCGTCTTTCAATCGCATTTCGATGAAAGGCTCTTATCTCACGCTCATTGCGCAGATTCAGTTTTGCCCGCTTTACATAGCCACCGATTCGGAAAATCCGCTCTGTATCTGTGCTCACACTCATCGTCTTTGCTTCTTTCCTTCGTTCCAAACATAATCCACGAAGATATCCCAGTTGTTCATGACCTGCATATAGACATCGACTTTGATTTCCTTCGTGCCCCGATCTCCGCACCAAGGTCCGATGACAACTTCCCATTCACATTTACTGCAATAATAGTAAAAAAGAGAACGGCGCAGCTCCTCAGCGAATGCTTCTTTCTCTGTGCATTTCAGCAAGAGCTTCCGTACTTCTTCTCTGAATCTCCCATGTTCAAATATGTTAAATGGCCGAATCTCATGCCCACTCATACTGTGATAGTAGGCTTTCCAAACCAAGTTCTCCATCATCTCATCTCCCGGTAAACATCATTGGTTATTTGGGTTTTGGCAAACTCCAGTACCAACTTCCGCCAGAACGGTAAGTTGTGACTTGGAGTTCTTTTTTTGCTTTCTCAACAGTACGGCTTCCAACGCCTATATCAGCAAGGCCGGCATATACTTCTTTTGCCGGACGATCCTCATGCTCCAAAAGCTGAACCAGTTTTGCACGAGCTCGTTCCCGCTTGGTTGTTTTTACTGTGATGCTGTCCATGAGTTCTGCGGTATTCAGATCATATTTGCCGTGCCATACGATTCCGCCATGCTCTTTGAACGAGAAAGCAATTGCAGGTCCTTCCGGAGCAAGGCTCGATTTTATCGGATACATGTATCGAATGTCAGGGCGGCTTTCATCTCTTGAGATCATGAGCACGCTTCGTGCAATAGCAGCAATGTCGATAGAGCCAAGCCCTCGATACAATGATTTGCTACTGCCGCCTTTGTTCATGTGACCGATGAGAATTACAGCGCATTTGTTGCGGTCTGCAATATTTGCCAGCTTCCGCAGGACAGAGCGCATCTTGGTGGCACTCTGCATATCTGCATCAGGCGGGATAAATGCCTGAATGGGGTCGATAATAAATACACTGGCGTGTGTGTCCTTGATCGCTGTTTCGATTCGACCGTCCTCCAGTGTCAATGCAATGTCGTTGTCTATGATATAAGCTACTCGTTCACAATCCGCTCCAGCCTGCTGGAGACGGGGCTTTATTGTATCTGCAATACCGTCTTCAGCACACTGATAGATCGCAACACGCTTTCCTTTAGCAGGAACACCATCCGGCATAGGCTGTCCTGTCGTAATTCTTGCTACGACATTCAACGCAAATGTAGATTTACCCTCACCGGGATCGCCTTGGAGCACCGTCAGCTTCCCGAGCGGTATATAGGGATACCATAGCCATTCAACCGGCTCAGTTCGGACATTTGCGTAGTATTGGTAAACGGAACCTTCCATTCTAACCTCGCACATTTCTCAAAGCAGATAGGGATCATAAGTCACTACTATTATTATAAGGTGGTGACACATCTGCTTCCATCGCCGTTTCGGCAATAACCGCTTTTCGGTGAGCCATTTTGGCAAAAACGGTGTCCAAGCTCGCACTTTTCCTGCTTTTAACCTCGCAAAAGGGATGCTCACAAAAGTGCGTGCTGCCTTGCGACCTTAAAAGAAAGAGCACCGCTTGCACGGTGCCCTTTCAAGATACAGAGGGCAAAGCTCCTGTCACTTTGCACCTCTCTGTTTAGATTTTCTTATTCCCTGTATGCAGCTCTAACAAGGCAATTGCATCCTGTCTGGCTCGTTCGTCCGCCTGACGCATAGCGCTTATCATTGCAGCTTCTTTTTCGGTTATGCTCGTGTCAATGACCTCATCATTTCCAATTAGATAATCAACAGAAACGCTGTACAGTTTGGACAGCTTCAGAAGAATATCGATGGATGGCTCTCGCTTGCCATTCTCATAACGGCTGTAAACAGATGGCAAGCAGCTCAGATAGTCTGATACCTCTTGCACTTTGAGTCTGCGACTGACTCGTATTTCTTTTAGGTTCATGTATTCCTCCGCATTCCGAGATGGTGCGAAGTGACACGAAGCATTTACCCCTACGGAATATGATACTACCAAAACGGTATCTGGTCAACGAGCTATTTACCGATACGGTAGTACATTGCATTCCGTTCCGGTAGTATAATTTAATATAGTATATTGGAAGGAGGTCGTGCCTGTGAACATCAAGGATATTCGCACTCGTAAGGGTCTTACACAGGCAGAAGTGGCCTCCGCATTGGGCGTATCCTCCGTGGTTTACTCCCGTTATGAAACCGGCTCCAGGCAGCCTTCCATTGACATTCTGATCCAACTGGCAGATATTTTTGGCGTAACGGTTGACTACCTGCTGGGAAGGCAGGACATCGAGGACTCTACACTGTCTGAATATGAACTCAGCTTGTTGATCGCATCACGAAAAGCTGATGAGCGAGCAAAGCAAGACGCACTCAATATGCTGCTTGCCCATGCAGTAAAAACGAATCAAAAGAACTAAGAGGAACTGCAAGTCGCAGTTCCTCTTTTTAGTTTCCATTGTTCTTTTGAGCAAAGTATCGCTTCCGAAGATGGGCAACATCCCTTTGACTATCCGAATTTATAAATAGGTTTGCCTTAGTGAAGGCTTGCTTGATTTCTGTGGCAAGCGCAATCGGGTCTTTCTGCCGTATCACAAATAACTGTATCCTTTTCGCTTTGCACAGGAAGCGAAGAACCTCCGTAACTCCGGCTTCTCTATCAGTGCCTTTTTGAGAAAAGGCAAACGCAAGCCGCAGTTCCGGGATAACCGCATCGATCCGTGCCCCAATCAGTTTTTCGTCGTCTGTGCGTGTCGCAAGCCCATATTGCTTTGCATACATCGTTACAAGCAGATATGGCAGCTCCTTAAGAAATGCTTTCTCGCAGTAGATGCAGCCAGCCCCTTCAACTGCACGGTGAAACACTTTATCCTTCCATTCATGCCCGCAAATGCCTTTCCACCAAACCGGGTACTGTGACAGTCTTGATATCTCTGTGGGCTTTCTTGTGTTTTTTGCCGCATTCCATTCCTGTGCCAGCTCCGGGTCTGTAGTTGCTAAATCGCTATAACCAGGCAACACAGCGTTCCTCGTGCATACTGGGCATTTTAACCCATGAACTTTGGATTTGATTACCGCCCTATACTCATGTCCGCAGGTACTGCACTTCCACCAGACATTTCTGGTGGAGCGCTCGTTGACATCCTCCGGCAATAATGTGCCGTTTTTTTGTGACCATTCCAATGCGAGCTGCGGATGGAGCGAAGCTAAATCATTGAATCCCTTCAGCAATTTTATTCCGCTGCAATGAGGGCATTTGCTTCCATAAGCCCGTGTAGATATGAGCGTAAACCACTCATGGCCCTGTTCGCATTTCCACCAAACTTTCCGATTTGCATAAGGCGTTACCTGTGTTGGCTTGAGCGGTTCGTTTCGAGGCGACCACTCCTTTGCAACCTGCGGCAGTACAGTTGCAAGGTCGTTAAATCCTTGAAGGACTGCGTTGTGCGAACAGTAGGGGCAACCGGTTCCCCTGACTCGATTTCGGATTTCTGCGCTCCACTCATGTCCGCAAGCTCCTATCCAAAGCACTTTCTTATGAGAGCCAACACCGATCTCTGTTGGTTGGATGGTATTCTTCGGCGACCATTCTTTCAGTAGTTCCGGTTTCAAACTCGCAAGGTCATTGATACCTGCAACGATTCTGGCGTTACTGCAAATCGGGCAATTCTCGCCGCTTGATCTTGCCTTTGCGCTGGCCTGCCACTCATGGCCACAACTGCCATACCACCAATATAGTTTTTTAGAACCATAGGGTACATCATCCGGTGAGATGCTGCCGTTTCTTTCTGACCATTCAGCTACAAGCCAAGGTTTCTTATTTGCCAAACTGTTTTCCATACTGTTGCCGCCCTTCCTGTGTACTGCTAACAGTATAAGAAAAACCTCAAAATAAGAGAAATGTGCAAAAAGAGAAATCCCCCTGCAATCGCAGATTTTGCGACCGCAAGGGGGAGAGAACCATATTATATTATACATTTGCCATTTGCTTGGCTCCGGTTTTCAAATATGTTTCAAAGGCTGTGATTTCTCGTTTCTTCAGGTCGTTCGTGACCGTCACATAAATATCGAGCGTGGTCGTTACATCGGCGTGACCAAGCACAGACTGCACGACCTTTACATTCAGACCGCTCTCGCACATTCTTGTAGCGAATGTATGCCGTAGCACATGGCACGAGAACTTAGGCAGAAGAACCGGATCGGAGTCTACGCCCTTTTTCTCAAGAACTTCGCTGTTACAATCGCGCATGATCCGTTGCAGCGCCTTATTCAATGTGCCTTGATGCTGCACCTCGCCGTTCCGATTAACAAACACGAAGTCTGAATACCCCTCAATGTGGCTGACACTTTTCATTCCGCACTCCTCTTGGAACTCCTTTTCCATTAGAAATGCCTGCTTCACACCTTCGGTCATGGGAATTTCCCGAATACCGGCTTTTGTCTTAGGTGTATTGATGGAGAAGTAGCAGCCCTTCTCATCTCTGTGGTTGTAGTACACCAGCGTATGGTTCACGCTGATGATGCCGTTTTCCATATCTACATCGCACCAGCGCAGACCAGTGATTTCCCCCACACGCATTCCGGTATTCGCCATAATATAAAAGATAGGATACCAGTGCTGGTATTTTGATGTTCTGGCCAGATAGCCAAGAAACAGTTCTTCCTGCTCAAGGGTCAAAGCCTTCCTTTTCTCGATTTCCGAACCGTGCGCCATTTTGATTTCTCGAAGCATATTGGCCGCAGGGTTGCTGCGAATCATATCGTCATCGACGGCTATCTGAAATACTTGGTGGACAATATTATGGATGACATCTACCGTAGACGGCTTCAGAACCTTATCGTCGATGAGCTGGTTATAGAATCGGCGCACATCCGATTTTTTCACCTGTACCAGCTTCTTCTTTCCGAAAGTTGGCTTCACAAACAGCTCATACATATAAATGTAGTTTTTCATGGTGCTGTCCTTGATGCCTCTTTTCAGTTGGCACCAAAGCTCATATACATCATTCACCGTGACATTTTTGATATTGGCTTTGATGCCGTCATGCTGATCAACAAGAATCTGTTCCTCCTGCTCCCGGAGATCTTCCAATGTTGCAGCGTATATGGTATTACGCTTTCCGAGCTTATCTGTCCAGCGGTACATATAGCTGCCGGTTTTTCTCTGTACCTCTCCGGTGCGTAGCCTGACATGGTGGCTATCAAAGCGAACGGTTGTCTGCCGCTTTTCCTTCTTTTGAAACTGCATAGTCTTCACTCCTTTGCTTTCGCTTTTCTCTTGGCACCATTAAGGATACATAGAGACATCTCGTTTTCCAATGTTGCGAATCAGCCCATATCAAGCAAATCGCATACTTGACTCATACAGAATAGGCCGACTCAAGATATTCATCAAACTTTTTCCGCTTGATCATTCTTCGGTTTCCGACCCAAATAACATAGTTGCATTCGGGCTTATCGGTCATATCCCGCAGCTTCCTCACGCCGATACCGCTATATGCGGCAGCTTCTTCAAGGCTAATGGTAATGCGCTCCCAAACAGGAACGAGATTTTCTTTTTCTGTTCGCGTCATTTATTCCGCCTCCTCGTGTTTCCGGAGATAGGTCACATATTCACTTCTGTTTCGGAACTTGTACCATCTCCAGTTGTATTCCTCCGATTTGAAAAACGCCTTACGGATCGCATCATAGAAATGCTGGATAGCTTTCATGTTGATACCGGGGGTCAGCACCAAGTCGCCGACTTTGATTGCAGCAAGGTCTTTGTGTTCTTTTCTCCACGGAGTATAGAGGAAGGGCTGTGACATCATACCGTTATAGATAGCCTCATCGATAGCTGTGTTGGGATTCAGCCACTTATATAAGCAGATGATCACTTCCTCGACTCGGACAGCGTTCAGACCCTGCATATTCATCAGGTCGAAAACACGCATATCAAGGATCTGCTTCAGGGAACGGAAGCCCAAATCGCAAAAGTAATCAGCGACGACCCGATCATCTTTTTCGAGCCACTTTGTCGAGCTGGGGTTGATGTTTATTTTCTTGTTCATGTGAATCACTCCTACCGGGTTTTATGAGATTGCCCTCTCACTTTCTCTTTGCCGAATTTTTTTGCGAGATTCCCACAGTTTTTTGCTCGTTTTCAAAATATTTTTCGGAAGCAGAAGAATTTGGAGGAAGGCGGCATATTCTTTGGAATGAATTCTCATGCGCTATTGACAAAACTATCATCAGGATGATATAATGTGGTTGTATCATTACAATGATAATGGAGGCTTCATATTATGAGCGTCATTCAACTGCTTCATGGAACCGACCACATCATCGAGGTTCCGGATATTCATATTGGTAATCCGCACAACGACTATGGCATGGGTTTCTACTGTACCCGCGTCGATGAAATGGCTCGTGAGTGGGCCTGCAAAAAGAACACAGACGGTTTTGTCAACAGCTACGACTTTGACACAGATGGGCTGAAGGTGCTGAATCTGTTGGACGGAATGCATACGGTCCTGAACTGGATGGCTCTTCTGCTTCAGTTCCGCACCTTCAAGCTGGACTCCGAAGTTGCCGTTGATGCAAGGGACTATCTTATTGGTCACTATTCAATTGATTTAACCGGCTTCGATGTTGTGATCGGCTATCGGGCAGACGATTCCTATTTCCAGTATGCAGAGTCATTTGTGTCCAACACCTTACCGCTCAGAAGTCTGAACAAGGCTCTAAAACTGGGCAAGCTCGGCGAGCAGACGGTTGTCATTTCTCAAAAAGGCTTTGATCGGCTGCACTTCGTGAATGCTTATCCGGTTAGCAAGAGCGTCTATTACCCCAAGTTTTTGGATAGAGATACCAAAGCGAGGGATACTTACCGTAAAGAGATCAAGAAAAGCAAGTCTTACCGGGACGACATCTTCGTGCTGGATATCTTGAGGGAGGAGATGAGCAACGATGACCCACGCATACAGCGAATCTTATTTGAATAACGCCAAGGATCGTCTTTCCTCTTTCTTCGACTATGCAATCAACGACTGCAAATTAAAACCGGATTGGATCACAGCACTCTTCATCAATACCGGCTACGCCGAACAATTTGAACGAGGCAACCCCGCCTATGTCGCAGGGATGTCCGGTGTTGAGCTGGCCCGTGCGGTCATCACAAAGGCATACGGTCCAAAGGAGTTGCCAGCACCAACCAACGCAGAGGACTGCTCCCCTGAATATTGGGCCGGTTGGGCAGTTGCAGAGTACCAATGGTTTACCGGCCGTCGTTTCAAGGACATCTTTGAGCGCATTCCACTTTCCAAGATCATTGGGATGCATTCCGTTTACCACGAGATGGACATTACAAGTTTCATCGATACCATGGAGGAACTCTACAAAGCAGCGGAAGGCGACTCTAATCTGAAGCGCATCCGTGAAAACCGGGGCTTATCTCAGGCAGAGCTTGCAGAGCAGTCCGGCGTGAATCTGCGCAACATTCAGATGTACGAACAGCGGGTCAATGGCATTGACAAGGCGCAGGCAAACATCCTCTACAAGTTGTCCCGTGTTCTCGGCTGCAATGTGGAAGACCTGCTGGAAAATCCCATGATGTAATTTCATTCCGCACCTGCTTCGGCAGGTGCATTTTCTATGTCAAGCCACTCGTGTCATCCCAATTTGACCTACGCATTTCCTAAAATTTTCTTCAGCTTCTTCAGTGCATCATCCCTTTTTCTATAGATGCTCGTCTTGGGCATTGCGTATTTTTCCACAAGCTCCTTAACCGGTATTGGGGATTCTGTGAAGAAAAAATCCTGAATGATGGCCCGCTCTTCCGGGGCCAACATTTTCAGTGCAGTTCTGACCCGCTCAATATCCATACGCTGCATGACCGACTCCTCTACATTGCACTCTGTATCTTCGAGAACATCTTCTCCATAGATTTCAGACTCTTGAAAGGTCATGGTGCTGTAAGACATGACTTGGAACGGTGTTTCGGCGTCTCGGCTTCGGATGTACTGCTTGCGATGGCAATCCTTTTTCAACTCTTTGCTGACTTTTTCATTGCACTCCATGAAAATGATAGAGTCGTCTTCACTACAAGCCTCAAACTTTCCAAAGACGATTTCCCGATTCTTGCCTTCATCCGTTTCTCTCCATGCCGCATACTGGCGATAATCCATGATCAGCCAATTGTCCTGTGCTTCAATCGTGGGGTCCTTCTTTACCAAAAATGTTCTTTTCATTACTGTAATCTCCTTTGAATTTTTGAATTTGGGTGAAAGTCAAAAATTCGGAGATCACGGGTATTCAGCGATATAGCAGAGCCAGCCGTATAACATAACAAGGGCTTCCTTTCAGAGATTTCTCTGCCGGAAGCCCTTTTGTTCGGTTGTTCTTGCCGAAAAAAAGAAGCCACCGGCAAGACAGGGTAAGCCTATGGCTTACTGTCTTGTCGGTGGCCTCTCATATCTGCATAGCAAGTTTGGTTTAACCAACCGAAGTGTTCAAAGCAAGTGACCTGGAGATGGAATTACGCAGTCTGTTTCACCTCAACCATTCCGTCGTTTTGCCGTATTCAGTTTTTAGCCGATCAATAGTATCGGATTTGCCCTTCCGGGGCATAAAGGTCAATCTTGTCGTGTCGGCGTCCTTTTTGGACTCGAACCGCTACGGTTCCGCACCTTTTGCACTCATACTTGATTTTCCCCTCATCATTTCTATATCCGTAGAGCAATGCTCCGCAGTTAGAGCAATACATCGGTATAGGTGTCCAATTATCTTTTGTCACGCACATCACCTCATTAAGTTCCTTGACGCTCTCAGGGCTGATGAATGGTGGCATCCTTAGAGAACTGCTCTTTTCTTGCCTTCTACAAACCACTTTCCGTTTTCTTCATCGAAAAGGAAGGTTTCCGTGCCGCATATCATCACCGTGTAACGAAGCCCTGTTCCACCGACCTTGGTCGATGCCGCACGACAGCAATGCCTTACACGGTCGATCTCGTAGACCTCACCATCTTCAAATTTGATTTTTCGGGGTCGAGCCGTTCCATCCGTCTTATGGGTAACATCGACCTCTACATACACTTTTCGTCGTTCTTCTTCCATCTCTACACCTCATAATTCCTCATACTGGCGACCAATCTGCCCAAATGCTGATAGCCGGCCAAAGGCTTGTCAGAAACCTTGAACTTAGGACGGTTATCTCCGGTGTTGTTCAAGTAACAGGAAAGCCGTCCTTCCTGATAGTTCTTGCTGACATCGAAAAACAAAAACATTCCCTCATAAATGCCGTAGTGGGTAAAGTGGTTTCCTCCGTCTGCACGAAAGATGATAATGTCATTGCTGCATCCTCGCATCAGATAATCCGGCATCGAAACATACGCCTCGACTTCATCAGGGACGACGATATTGCTTATCTTTTGGCTTATTGAACTCATCGAACTTGACCTCCTTAACAAAGCATCCCGGTTGGCATCGTGATCTCAGGTTTTTCACCCGGCATCCGAAGATTCTGAAATAGAATGCCGTTTCGGATGCTGTCCTTACCAAACCGCTGACGAATGGTTTCAATACACTGGTCGAGTTTTTCCGCTTTCTCAATCTTCTCGATATTCATAAACAAATCGACTTGTCGGGGCGTGTCCTGTGGCACCAAGTTGATTGCCTGAATCGTGACTGAGCGTATCGGATTTCTCCAGTCATACCTTTTCTCAAACAAGGCAAATGCCGCTTTTGCGATCAGCATTGGAGATTGTGTAGGCATATCCAAAGCCGTTTGCCATTGCTTTGAAAAAAGTGTGTTGTCCCGTATGTGAATAGCGACTCCATCCGCACACTTTTGATGGACACGGAGCTTGTGCCCAATGTCCTGCGTTAATTCGAGAAAGACGGGCCACACCTGCTCGTTATTCTCTAAATCTTCAGTTGTGGTAATGCCGTGTCCCACGCTTTTAATCGGAGAAACAAAGTCCGTATTCATCACACGGGATCGATCATTGCCATTTGCATACTGCCAAAGGGCGATTCCGTTTTTACCAAGCCGTCGGTTCAGAAAATCAGGATCGGTTTTTGCCAAATCTCCAATGGTTCTAATGCAATAACTATCTAAAACACGCTGCGTTGCCCGACCTACACCGAGCAAATCCGCTGCGGGGAGTCCCCATATTTTTTCTCGGAAGGTGTCCTTTGGAATGACTGTAACCGCATCCGGCTTTTTCATATCCGAGCCGAGCTTCGCAAATATTTTATTGAAGGACACGCCGACTGAGATCGTCAATCCAAGCTCGAACTTAATCGTTTCCCGTATCTCATTGGCAACTGTTTCAGCAGAGCCGAAGATACGGTCTGTTCCGCTTATGTCGAGCCAGCACTCATCCATTCCGTATGGCTCTACCTGTTCGGTATAGCGACTGTATACGCTTCTTGCGAGCTTGGAATATTTGATGTATTCCTCAAAGTGGGGAGGGACAACCACAAGGTTTCTGCATTTCTGCTTGGCCTGCCACACAGCATCGCCGGTTTTTACATCAAAGGCTTTTGCCGCATAGTTCTTTGCGAGAACAATGCCGTGTCGTTCCTCCACCGAGCCGCAAACGGCAACCGGGTATTTCTTCAAGGCCGGGTCAAGCATACATTCAACGCTGGCGTAGAAATTGTTCATATCACAATGCAATATTGATCTGCTCAACCTCTTCACCCCTAAAAAACAACGGAATTTCTTTGAAACCGCTTGACGAACTTCGATTCGTGGTGTATTATAATAGCACGAACTCAGATTCGTGTTGCGGCTAAAGTATAGCACGAACCGGTATTCGTGTCAACAGAGAATAGCGAATAAAAGTTCGTGTTCGAGAAAATATCAAAAATTATCAGAAGGGGTATGTATATGAAATTCAGTGAAAGGCTCAAGCATTTCCGGGAGAGTAAAGGGCTGACACAGGCGCAGCTTGCAGAGCTTTCCGGAATCTCTACTCGTATGATTCAAAAGTATGAGGGAGGTGTTTCCCGTCCCCGTTACGATGCAGCAGAAAAGCTGGCCGCAGCACTTGAAGTTCCTGTCGGAGAGCTTATGGGGTCGGCTGATTTGTTTGTCACACAAGCGGCAGCGCAGTACGGCACCAGAGGCGCAAAACAGGCGCAGCAGCTCACCGACGAAGTAACCGGCCTTTTTGCCGGTGGCGAAATGGCTCAGGAAGATATGGATGTAATGATGCAGGCCATTCAGGAAGCCTATTGGATCGCCAAGAAAAAGAATCAGAAATACACCCCGAAAAAGTATCGTTCTAAAGAAGATGCCGATTGAGTCCCGATTATGGGACACATTCCGTGATAGAATGATACTCAGGAATAACTAAAAAGGGGTGGAGCCGATGTATGTAAGCACTTCGGAAATCGTACAAAAAGCAAACTCCATTGTGGCTCAGTGCGGGACTCGTGATCCTCTTCGAATAGCACGGGATTTAGGAATAGAGGTAAGATATTACCCTTTCAAGGAACAGCGAGGAGCCTACAAGGTGATGATGCGGAATCGTTTCATCTTCCTTAAAAATGATCTGCATCCTGTTATGGAGAACATTGTCCTGTTGCACGAGATTGGGCACGACTCGTTGCATAGGGATGAAGCTACAAAAGCCGGTGGTTTCAAGGAATTTGAGATATTCAATATGCGGGACAATCGGATGGAGTATGAAGCTAACCTCTTTGCTGCACAGATTTCCTTGCCGGACGAGGATTTTCTTGAACTGGCCGAAAGAGGATATGACACGCAACAGATTGCCCGGACACTATGCTCGGACATCAACCTTGTTGCTTTGAAAGGAGATACACTCATCTCTCAAGGCTACCGGTTGCGTCAGCAGGAGCATTGCAACGACTTTCTAAGATACGATAAATAATAGATTATTCCTTCGTTAATTGCGCTCTCCAGCGTCATACTTATATATAAGTGGCGACTCATCCAATGTGAGCCGCCACTTTTGTTGCCCTATTTTGTTTTTACCACTATGATACAGATACGGGATAATCTAATGTTCTGTTGCATCATAGCAAATCGTTCAGCAAATTCATGCACTTGACCTTCTGTTGGAGGTTTGCACTTCCGTAGACATTCAGTGTAAAGGACACATTCTTATGACCGAGGATTTCAGAGAGCGACTTAATATCAAACTCCGGTATCTCAATCGCCCTGACTGCGAATGTGTGTCGGATCTCATGGAATTTCACTTTTTCCAATCCGTTTCGTTTCAGAAAGCGGGTGAAGAACTGCCGATAAGTACGAGGCTCTGTCGGCTTTGTTTTGCCGGTCAAGAAGTAGTGGTTAGGGTTATCCGTGTAGAACTTCTTGATAATGTTCATCAGTAGAGACGGAACAGGGATCGTCCTTGCAGAAGTCTTTGTTTTGGGCGGTCCGATGTGAAGATAGGACTCGCCCTTCTTTTTGTCATAGATGCGCTGGACAGTCTTATTGATGCTGATGGTCTTATCCGTCAATGAGATGTCCTTCATCTGCAATCCGCAGAGTTCTCCAATGCGTACCCCTGTAAAAAGTGCAATTAGAATGCCAGCGGTCTTCCTGTTCAAGTTCATGTAGATACATTGAATCAGAGCTTGCTCTTGATCCTTTGAAAGAGAAACTACCTTCTTAATGCCAAGTTCCTTCGGGTATTCAATGAGATCCCAGTTTAGCAGTGGAATTGCCCTTTCTTTATACGCAAACTCCATTGAAAGTCTGAGAACGAGGATCACATCCCGGATAGTCTTTACCGTTAGCCCTCCGGTCTTGTCCAATCTACCGGCATCATGGAGATACGAAATGTAGCTCTGAATGTCCGTTTCGGTGATGCTGCCGATCTTACGCTTGCCGAAGTATGGAATTAGATGATTTTCGGCAATCAGCGTAAAGCTGGCATGGGTTGACGGCGTGATCATTGGCTGCTTTTGATTTAGCCAAGTGTTCACAAGCGTCTTGAATTGTGTATTGTTAGTCATATTGACCACCTCCACGAACATTATCCGTTGGAGGGATAATCAGGGCAGTATATTCCTCAAGTAACGGTCTTGAGAAGCGTCCGAAACTCCGGTTTCCGGGCTTCGATGAACCGTACAGAACAATTACATTAGGTCAAATCGCTTCATTGGTTAATCGTACTGATCCCACCTCAAATGCGCCTATTATGATGCTTAGTGCAGGAAATGGCTTTATCATGCAGTCCGAAAAGTATTCACGAGACAATGCCGGTCAAAGTCTCAAGAAATATATTCTCCTAAAGAAAGGCGAATTGGCATACAATCACGGTGCATCAAAAGCAAAACAGTATGGCTGCTGTTACGAGCTGACCGAAGATGAGGCGCGTATTCCGTATGTCTATCATTGTTTCAAGGTCAGTGGCGCAGAGCATACGCCCTATGTTGCTACTGCCTTGAATAATCCTAAGATAGATAGACAGCTTAAACGCCTTGTTTCTTCAAGCGTTCGTATGGACGGGTTGCTGAACATCTCTTTTGATGATTACATGAGTGTAATTCTTCACTTACCTTCATTGAAGGAACAAACTCACATTGCTGATTTCCTCAAAAAACTTGATGAACGGATAACTGCACAAGAGAAACTTGTGGCATCCCTCAAGAAGTATAAAAGAGGATTGCTTCATGATGTTTTATCAGAGAAAATCAAAATTACGACAGAAACATGGACGGAACATAGAATCGGAGAATTTCTCCATTCAAAAAGCATCAAACAACTTCCAACAACAGATGCTCCGTTGATGGCATTTACCGCAACAGGCGGCGTGTGCGACAAGGGCGAACGGTATGATCGTGGTTTTTTGGTGAAAGATGCAAGCTCAAAATTGTATAAGAGAACTGATTTGAACGATTTCATTTATAGTTCCAATAACCTTGATGTCGGATCAATAGGACTTAACCTTTATGGCTCTGCCGTGATCTCTGATGTATATGAGATATTCTCCATAAAAGATGCCGATCCGTGGTTTATCAGCGAAGCTATTAAACAAAAGCCGATTATGAGCCGTATTCTAAAATATCGACAAGGCTGCCTTTATGGACAATACAGGATATATGCCGAAGACTTTTTAGGTGTTTTTGTTAAAATCCCTTCGTATGAAACTCAGAAGAAAATTGGAGCTGTTTTTTCAAAAATTGACGGCAAAATCACGCAAGAACAAATCCTACTGGATTGTTTAGAAAAGGCAAGAACATTTTTCTTGCAGCAACTTTTTATATAAAGAGTTGCTGCATCAAGCCATGGCGTATCTTTGATAAAGACATCAATATGCTTTCTTCTGCGCCTATTAGCATGTCAATGGAACTCAACAGCTTAACTATCTGTTCCTGCCTTGCTCTGTCTGGGATAGGGACGATGCAATCTGACAGAGCAGACTTGCTTATTTCTCGGAATGTGTTGCCGGAAGCGTACTTTTCGCACCATGGCTTAATGATGATTTGCATATAATACAGATACTCAGATGAAACTCTATCAGTGTGAGGAATCAACGACTGAAAGCCCTGATTGGTGCTGCACTCTCGTTTTGCAATGGACATCTCGCCCAAGGTAGCACGGGTTGTCAATAAAACCGTTCCGATAGGAAGCAGTTTTGCGGATGAGTTATTCAAGCCAATATCACTTAATTTGCGAACACTGTTGTTGACATATTTTGTCTTACCAATCTCAGAGGGGGTGAACCATTCCACTGTATTTCCCCAATATTCTGTATGAAGAGTGTCAGGTGTTCCTCCACCGACAATTTCACATACCGAGCCAAGTCTGCAATTATAGCTATTATCAATCTGAGAGAGTATCTGGTTATTGACCCCTCTTTTATACTTCTGATCAAGCAAGAAGAAACAGCTATATGACAGGCAAAATCCCTTGCAGTAGCGGAATATCTCTGCTACCGAAAGGGATTTACCTTTGCTACAAGCCTCTATTTAACTGCTGAAATAGCCCTCAAGTAACGGTCTTGAGAAGCGTCCGAAACTCCGGTTTCCGGGCTTCGATGGGCCGTACAAACAGTGCCGCATTGGTGACATCTATGCAGAGCGAAGTCAGCGGGGAGCATCCGACATGGAATTACTGTCTGTTACAATGAACGATGGTGTCAAGCCCCGTTCTGAGATTGAAGGAAAGGACAATTCCAGCGAGGATAAAAGCAATTATAAGATCGTCCGCAAGGGTGATATGGTCTACAATTCCATGCGAATGTGGCAAGGCGCAAACGGAATTTCTCCGTGCGACGGTATTGTAAGTCCTGCATATACCGTTCTTATGCCCAAGCAAGAGATCAACAATGGATATTTTGCGGCACTCTTCAAAAGTGCGAACTTGATCAATGAATTCAGGAAAAACTCGCAAGGTATGACATCGGACACATGGAATTTGAAATACCCTCAGATAGAAACGATAAAGATACAGATTCCATCTGTTTCTGAGCAAGATAAAGTGTCAGAACTGTTCGGTGTCCTTGATGCAAGAATAGTCGCACAAGCTCAGTTAGTTGAATCCCTCAAGAAGTATAAAAGAGGACTCGTTTCACAAATATTGAAACAGAAACTTATAATCGCTCATAACGGCGAAAAATGGGAAGAAGTTTCTCTGAGTGATGTGGCTGATGGGTTTGAGTATGGATTAAATGCTGCTGCAACAACTTATGACGGAGAGCATAAATATATAAGGATTACCGATATAGACGATGATACTCATACATATATAAATCAAAATCCCGTTTCTCCCTCTGGTGTTTTTGAGGAAAAATACCGTGTCAAAGAAAATGACATCTTATTTGCTCGTACTGGTGCTTCTGTTGGCAAAAGCTATCTTTATCAGAAAAATGATGGTGATTTATTCTTTGCCGGATTTCTTATTCGCATTCATGTCAAAGAAGGCGTAGATGGTGAATATGTCTTTCTAAACACGCTAACAGAAGAATATGACAAATGGGTACTTTTGGAATCTGCACGATCTGGACAACCCGGCATTAACGCTGAACAGTATAGGAAGTACCGCTTCAAATTACCGTCACTAAATACGCAAAGACGAATAGCGACCATTGCTCGAAATATAGATGAGCAAATCAAAAAGGAATCCTTGTATTTACATCTCATTCAAGAACAGAAACTTGGATTGTTACAGCAACTCTTCATATAAAGAGTTGCTGCATCAAACCAGCCTTCATTTGAGATAATGCTAACAATGTTTTCTCATGTACATCGACATATTGTTCGAGCATAGTCAACTCACTTATAATGCTCTGCTGTTGCGATATATCAGCAATAGGAATTTCAATATCCAGGAAAGAATCCATCATAAGGCTTTGCACAGTTGTACCGGTTTTTACATGGGTTCTAATGATAGTGTCCTCTTTAGCGAGGAGTGCATAATAAAGATATAATGAATCACACCCATGTACTTGCAATGCTTTTATGTCTTGGTTTATTGTTGCGTCTACTTCAAGAATAGCGAGGGGCAATGTATGCTTCAAAATGCCGCTACGAGCAACCAACAGCAATGTACCTGGATGGTACAAAGTCATTTCGGTAAGTGCAAGCTCTGTTATCTTTAGTTCGCTATCATAGATTCGATGGCTTTTCATGTCCTTTGATGAGATCCAGACAATGTCACCATTCCAATATAGAGAATTGTTCATGCTGGGTGTTTTTCCGCCTGAAACATTCACAAGGTCGCGAAGTTTTTTACTTCGATAGCTTTTAGAAATGTCAGAGAAAATATGTTCTAACAGTCCTCTTTTATACTTCTTGAGGTTGTCCACGAGGGACTGCTGTGCCTCTATTCGACGCTCTAACGCAATCATAAAGTCCGCAATTTTTCGCTGCTCCGCTGAATCCTGCGGCATATAATGTTTCGTGTCAAAGAACTCATCAGTCGGAACATTCAAAAGCCCATGATTTCTTGCTCCTTCGGCAGAGATCATGTAAATTTCACGATACCATTTGAGCGAATCGAAGTAGGCTTTTATAAAATCAGAATCGTGTTTCTTGAGTGCAAAGCAGATGTAGAGTGTTGAAAGCGCACCCATATCATAGCGGTCAAGACGCTTGACGGAGCCAAAATCGTACCCGACTGAATAACTCTTGTTGTAGGCATATTCACCATTCTTCAAGAGATAATAGCCACTCATATCTTTGCTGGCTACGGTCTTATTGAAGTAGCTGATCTGATCCACAAGCCCATCTTTGGATGAAATTGTGAGAGGCAGACTCGTTTCGTTATTGCTGTTCTTCCGTGTGACACGCTCTGCAAAAGCTGAGAGTTTCTCAGCTTTCCACGGCTCGTCGAAGCCCGGAAACCGGAGTTTCGGACGCTTCTCAAGACCGTTACTTGAGGATACATTTGCCATAATTATTTGCCCTCCACATCAAAGGGGAAATCAAGTCCCAGCTCATCGAAAAACGGTTTCAGTTGTGCGTCGATGCCCTTGATCTCAGCCTGAATATTGCGAATTTCTGCTGCAACGGCATTGAGGTCAATTTCCTCTTCCGGCTCAAAGGTATCAACATAGCGAGGAATGTTCAGATTGAATCCGTTCTCTTCAATCTCCTGCATAGTGGCAACATGGGCGTACTTATCGACATCCACACGATGCTCGTAGGTTTCGACGATCTTATCAATGTCGCACTCACGGAGGATATTCTGATTCTTTCCAGCTTCAAAGTCGTTGGATGCATCAATGAAGAGGATGTTATCAGAGTTGCCATTGCGCTCTCTCTTGAGGACAAGAACACATACCGGAATGCCCGTGCCAAAGAAGAGGTTTGCAGGAAGACCGATAACAGCGTCCAGCACATTCAGCTTTTGGATCAGGTGCTTGCGGATCACTTCTTCGGCTGCGCCCCGGAACAGAACGCCGTGAGGCAGCAGGACAACAGCTCGTCCATCCTCGTCCATGTGGTAAACCATGTGCTGCACAAAAGCAAAGTCAGCCTTGCTCTTAGGCGCAAGTTTGCCGTATTCATTGAAACGCTCGTCCTCCATGAAGTGCATATCAGCAGACCAATTTGCAGAATACGGAGGATTTGCAACCTGAACACGGAACTTCATGTCTCCGAAGTAGTCATGCTCAAGCGTATCGCCATTGTAGATGTTGAAGTTACGATACGGGATGCCACGAAGGATCATGTTCATTCGGGCAAGGTTATAGGTGGTCGAGGTCAATTCCTGACCGTAGTAGTTACGCACATTTGCATAGTTCTTGAGGCGAAGCAGCAGAGAGCCGGAACCGCAAGTCGGATCGGCTGCGTCCTTAACATCGGTCAAGCCAAGACAAGCAAGGCGGCACAGCAGCTCGGCAGGACCCGAAGGCGTATAGAACTCACCGGCTTTCTTACCGGCTGTGGCAGCGAACTGACCGATCAGGTACTCGTAGGCATTTCCTAACACATCAATCTTCGTGTCATCCACGCTGAAATTGATCTCGTCCAGCGAAGCAATGATTTTCGCCATGACAGCACTTCTATCTTTGACGGTATGCCCCAGCTTCGTAGAATCGAGCTGCATATCGGAGAACAATCCGTCAAAGTCTTCCTGCGAATCGTTGCCGATAGTGGATTCCATCAGAGCGTTAATTGCTTTCTGCAAAAACTCAATGTCGAAGGAACGGTTCTCAACCATCTTGACCATCTTACGGAACAAATACTGCGGTTCGATGATGTAGCCAAGATCACGCAAAGTATCTTCTATGATGGCAGTTCTGTACTCTTCGTCATTCCAAGCATCTTCGTAGTTGATATTATCGTTTATGAGAAGATCAGCCATGAACTTCTCGGTTTTGTCGGAGAGATAGTAATAAAAGATCATGCCCAATATATAGTTCTTGAACTCGTATGCCTCCATATTTCCTCTCAGGGCATTTGCCATAGCCCAAAGTTTATTGCATAGCTCTTTCTGATGAGCCTGAATAGAATTATCCATTGTTCTCTCTCCTTATTGGTATTTCTCGGTGTGCTGCCGAATAAAATCGACGATCCGGTTGACCAAAGACCTTTTCTTGAGAAACGACATCGGTTTCTCGATACGATCACGAATGTTTCCTGCGTCCATTGTGCCGGAGAACTCATACTCGGAAATAAAGTCTGTGAGCATGGAGGAGTCAATGTCTTCAGTCTTTGCAAAAGCAATGATCTCTTCCCGCTTCGCTTCATTTTCAAAGTCGTTGTATGCAGCGTCAATCTCATCTGCACTTTCAAGTCCAACAACGACACGATCCAAGAACGCTTGCAGGATTTCAACCTTGCGAAGCAACTGCGGATTGTCCGTCCTGCTCAATTCTTCCTTGATGTGCTTGATGTCGTAGTCCTTCTGCTTCTTGTCATCAAAGTGGATGTTGCGGATCAAGTTCATGATGTAGGCAACATTGATACGGTCACTCTCCATGATCTCAATGCAGAAGTCCACATCATTCAGGACAGATACGACTTCCCGATCAGTTTTTTGCCGGGAGTAAAGCATCAGATACTTGCTCTTGTAGTCCTGATACTCCTGCTCGGACATGATGAGCGCATCCTGATCAAAGCTGAACTCAATGAATGTCTGCAAAGATTGGAGGTATTTTGTCAGCTCACGGAAAGTGATGACAAACTTCTTCTGGTCATCCTCGCTCTGCATGGTATCGACGGACTCCGGGTAGAGTGCCACTTCCTTGAGCTTCATAACCATTTCATTGAACTTCTCAACAAAATACTGATAGCCCGGAACGACAATGCCGGAGGTGTCCTGACTCTTGGAGAAGAGCGTCAGCGCATCATCTGTCCGTTTCTTGAGGTTGCGGTAGCAAATGATGATACCAAACGGTTTTGTTTCTTTCTCGACACGGTTCGTGCGAGAATAGGCTTGCAGCAGATCATGATACTTCAAATCCTTGTCCACATACAGCACAGAGAGCTGCTTGCTGTCAAAGCCGGTCAGGAACATATTTACGACAATGAGAATGTCCAGAGACTTCGTTTTCTTGCCTTTGACACGATCTGAAATATCCTTGTGATACGCGGAGAAGGTGTCGGTAGAGAAATTCGTGCCGTACATCTCGTTATAGTCCTTGATGATACGCTCCAAAGCATCTCGGCTATGCTCGTCCTTACCCTCAGCATCTTCGTTCTGCCCATAGGAGAAGATACCGCTGATGTTCAGATCGTGTTTGATCTTCTTGAAGATGTCGTAATATTTGACAAGAGCTTCAATGGAGGAAACAGCAAAGATAGCCGTGTACTGACCATTTCTCGTTTTGGCTTTGTGGTTCTGGACGATGTGGTTTGCAATGAGGGACATTCTCTCATCCGACATATAGAGTTCGCCAACATCAATCGCGTCAGCCAATGTCGGATCGTCCCAGTCAAAATCGCCTTCCATCGTCTTTATGTACTCAATATGGAAACCGAGGACATTGTTATCGAAGATAGCATCCTTGATCAGATAGTTATGCAAACATTCCCCAAACAGCATTTCGGTGGTCTGTGTGATCTTGCCCTCCGTCTTTCCGTTCACTTCAAAACGGGGCGTACCGGTAAAGCCAAAGAACTGCGCTTTCTTGAAATGCCGAACAATATCCTTGTGCATATCTCCGAACTGGCTGCGGTGGCATTCGTCAATGATGAAGACAACCTTCTCGTCACGGTATACGTCCATTACCTTTTCGTATTGAGGACGCTTAACGGCATTTGCCATCTTCTGCATCGTCGTGACAATGAGCTGCCGGTTCTTATCCTTCATTTGCCGCACAAGAATGTCTGTGCGATCTGTGACATCAACAGAGCCAGCCTCAAACTTGTTGAACTCTTCGGTGGTCTGAGAGTCCAAGTCCTTACGGTCAACAAGGAAGATGACCTTCTTGATATTCGGATTGGCTGCGAGGATTTGAGCTGTCTTAAAGGATGTCAGCGTCTTTCCTGCACCAGTGGTATGCCAGATATAGGCGTTGCGATTTGTGAGCGTAGCCTGTCTTATAAGGGCTTCTACGGCATACACCTGATAGGGGCGCATAACCATCAGAATCTTATCCGTATCGTTCAGAATGGTATAGCGTGTCAACATCTTGATGATGTGATCTCTTGCCAAAAAAGAAATTGAAAAGTCTTTCAGGTTGGTAATACGGATGTTGTTGAAATCCGTCCAAAAGAAGGCAAGGCTATACATCAAATCTCTGTCGGAGTTGGCAAAGTATTTTGTATCAACACCATTGGAGACGATGAAAAGCTGAATGAAGTGATACAGTCCGTTATAGGAGTGCTTCTTATAGCGCATGACCTGATTAACTGCTTCTCGAATGTCAATACCTCTGCGCTTTAGCTCAACCTGAATCAGCGGCAATCCATTCACAAGAATCGTCACATCATAGCGGTTGACATACTTACCTACAACCGTTGTCTGATGCGTAACTTGGAAGATATTCTTGGTGTGATCCTGATCGAAGAAAGACAAGTAAACCTTCGTCCCGTCCTCACGCTCAAGAACAAACTTATCTCTCAGGATTTTTGCGCTCTGGAATACAGACTTGCCGAGCATGAGGTTAAAGATACGCTCCCACTCTTTATCGGTGATAGGCGTATCAAGTTTGGGTGCATTGAAGGCTTCAAACTGAACTTTGAAGTTCTCCACTAATGCGTCATAATCGGGAATATCAACTGTGCTGTATTCCTGCTTGTTTAGTTGCTCTATAAATTGCTGCTCAAGAGCCGCTTCGCTTTGGTATGCCATATCTTCATCTCCAATACTTGAGGATTATTTATTTGGGTATAGCTTTGATTGTATCAGTCCATCTGATTTTCATCAGTCAATAACGCTGTCATTCCTTGAATATCTAAAGTGCTTTCAGAAATGACTAATCAGGAATGACATCCATGATGTCTCCAATATTCGCATCAAGTGCGTTACAAATTTTTACAAGCACTTCGACATTTACATATTCATCTTTTCCGAGCTTGGCCATAGTCGATGAGCTTATGCCTGCTGCGGATATAAGATCCTTTTTCTTCATCTTTTTATCAATCAACAGCTTAAATAGTTTACTATATGAAACGCCCATTGAAGTTCCTACTTTCTGAGTGATGCCTAAATATAACATATTATAACACGATAGCTTCAAATTCGCAATACAATATGCGAGAACTCGAATTTTTTATTTGAAAATTCATAACCAGCGAATGTAAACAATGAGGCTGTGCTTGATATTCGGCGCTTGGTATGCAAAAGCTGGTTAGTCTGTACCAACGCCAGTGTGACAATCGTATCCCCCTTCATTATAGAAAAAAGCAGCCTTTACCGGCTGCTTTCCTCATTATGCACGCATAAGAAAAAGTTCGGCACAGAGCCGAACTTTGATTTTATTTGGACAGATCTCTAACCAAGAGGTCAAGTACATCATATACGGTCTTTCTATCCTTGGTGGAAAGTTGAGAAACTTTTGCGTCAAGCTGATTGTTCTTCTCAGTTACACCCGCATCAATGACATCGCAGAATATCATATCCGCAGAAACACCGAGTGCATTCATTATATCAATGAGTGTTTCGACAGACGGTATCTTTACGCCCCTCTCAACAGCGCTAATATAATTTGAGCTTACATTCGCTTTCTGCGCTAAATCTTCTTGGCGCATCTTCTTTGCATTTCTGCATTTTCTGATATTCATTCCAATCGTTTCAATATCCACGGGAACCACCCCCTTTAGCGTTACTATCATACCATTAGTATTATAATCAAGAACTCACCTGCTATATACGGTCGTGTAGACGCACACTAACTCTATTAGTTGTAATTTTTGAAATTATCTGCTATAATATTCGCACTATTGGCGTTAATATGCGCCTTCAAGCGTTGGCGCAATAAAGAGGGAGTGTGTCTATGACCGTTATTGTGTGCTTAGACAATGCAAATGGGATGATGTTTAACCATCGGCGGCAAAGTCGTGATGCTAATGTCATCAAGGATATTTTGAAAACTATTAATGGTGCTTCTTTATTGATTGCACCATATTCAGCTTCATTATTCTCTCAAGCAGAATGTAGTGTTTTTGTCAGCGATCGTTTTTTGATTGACGCCGGTACCGAAGATTATTGCTTTGTTGAAAACGCATCAGTTGCTAAGTTCAAAGATAAGATTTCAAAATTGGTCATTTATAAATGGAATCGAGATTACCCGGCAGATTTCTATTTTGACATTGACTACTTAAACGATTACCAGCTCGAAACCACTTTTGAGTTCGTTGGTATCTCCCACGAGAAAATCACAAGGGAGGTGTATGTCAGATGAGCTTCTTTTCTAAAAAGCCGAAAAGCATAGCAGACTTTGAAAATGAAATCGACAAACTCCACCAAAAGAAAAAGCTCTCAGCTCGCAATGTAGAACGCTTGGAAGAATACGAAAAGCAATTATCATCCCTAAAAGCTGCGGAAGAAGCAGAGCAGAAAAAGAAAGCACGGCAAAAGAAAATTGCCTTTGGCTCTATCGTTGCTTCAATAGCTCTCGTTACTTGCATTATCATAGCTGGATGTATTTCTGAAAGAAATGCGGCTGAGCCGTCAGTGGTACCGCCGGATTATACCGTTTCAGATTCTTCTACCGAAACGGCAGCGCCCTCCAGTACAAGCACAGATAACACATCCGCATCGGAAACATCAGCACCGTCAGCGGCAAGCAATGCAACTGCACCCGCTAAAGAAAGCAATTCTTCTTTTTCCATTAGCGATGTACCTGCTTATTCCGGTTCACCATATGCTGTAATCAATAACAACATTCCGTATTTTACCGAGAGCGACTATACAACCAGCTCATATGAGTATTACAGTGATCTTGACTCGTTGGGGCGATGCGGCGTTTGTGTTGCTTCCATCGGAAAAGATTTAATGCCGACCGAAGAGCGAGGCTCTATCGGAAGTGTTAAACCAACAGGTTGGCATACTGTAAAATACGATAATGTAGATGGGAAGTATCTGTATAATCGTTGTCACTTGATCGGCTATCAGCTCTCTGGCGAAAATGCCAACACAAAAAATCTTATAACAGGTACTCGCTATCTGAACATTCAGGGGATGCTGCCATTCGAGAATATGGTTGCAGACTATGTTAAAGAAACCGGAAATCACATTCTATATCGCTCGACGCCAATTTTTGAGGGCAACAATCTCCTTGCAAGCGGTGTTTTACTGGAAGCATACTCTGTTGAGGACAATGGAGATGGCATTTGCTTTAATGTATATTGCTACAATGTCCAGCCAGACATTTCGATAAACTACGCAACTGGGGATAGTTCATTCGCTGGTACTCAACAAACAGAACCGCCGAAGCAAACCGAACAATCTAATCCTCCAGCCCAAAATGTTGAAAGTACCTACATTGTGAATGTCAATACGAAAAAGTTCCACTATCCTTCTTGCTCGTCTGTCAAACAAATGAGTGACAAGAATAAGCAGACTTATACCGGAAGCAGAGATGATCTGATTTCACAAGGTTATGACCCCTGCAAGAAATGCAACCCGTAAACAAAAAAAGCGTCACCGACCCACATCAAAAGTGAGTCGGTGGCTTTTTTGTTAGTAGTTCGGAACTCCGTATCCGAGGATTTCATAGTGACCTACGCTGTACTGGTTTACTCGGCAGCTATCGCCGGAGTTGCCCTCAACGGTATAGACGATACCGTTCTCGACCTTTTGGACAATACCGGTGTGGTCGGATTGTCTGTCCTGCGGACCCGACGAACCCTTGTTATCCCAATCAAAGAAAATGATCATTCCGGGGGCAGGCTCAGCAGAGCCGTCTATCCACTGTCCTCGATCTTTGAACCACTGGACGCCGTTCACACAGCCTGCATATTTGGGTACAACTCCGGTGTCAATATAGCCGCACTGATCGGCGCACCAGCTGACGAAGCAGGCGCACCACTCCACACGGCTTCCGAAGCCGTACCATGACCAATAGGGCTCTCCGCCCACATTGCCCACCTGCGACAGCGCCACGGCAACGATCTGGTCATCCACTCCATAGATTCCGTAAAGCACCGCCGCCCACATGCTGCTGTCCTGTGCAAGCAGTTCTGCAAGCTGCTGCTTTTGATCCTCATTGAAGCCGTACTGCGCAGCCATCTCATCTGCCGTCTTGTGGCTGACAGTAATATAGAGCGTCGTAATCGTCTCCTGCGTTTCTTCCTCAAGGATATTGCCGTTTCCGTCATCCGTCTCCACAATAACCGTCTCGGTCCTTGTTTCCGTCCGGTGGGAGATCTCGTTCATCTCCCAGAACAGATCCTTCAGAAGCTGTTCCTTTTCCGGAGTGATCGTTGCTACCTCCTGGGGATTATCCGGATCAGAGGTCGTCTTGACGGCATAGATCGACAACACCTCCGGCCACACGGCACGGGAACCGGACATTTCAAGCGCATCGTATTCAACGGAATCCTTGATGGCATCCAGCTCGTTCTGGTAATCCATGTTGATTTCCTGAATGACCTGCCGCATCGTCTTTTCTGAGCCGGTATCCTCGCTTGAAAAGAAAATACCAAAGCAGGAGCAGGCGATCAAGGCAACAAGACAGATAACCACGACGACCACGACCGCAACCCAGCCCCCGGCAGCGATAGCCGCAACCAGTGCTTTCATCGCCGCTGCTATGGCCTTGATTGCCGCCGCAACAGCTTTCGCTGCCGCAACAGCCGCTTTGTAGGCGGCTATGGCAGTCTGACGGGCAATTTCTGCCGCTTTCTGTGCAGCCTTTGCAGCCGCAGCCGCTGCCTTTTGTGTTGCCTTCGCCGTTGCCTCTGCGGTTTTAATGGCAGCCTTGGAGGTTTTCTCCGCAGTCTTTACGGCCTTCTCCGTTGACTTTACCGTTCCCTTTGCACCGGCTTTTACGGTCTGTTTCCCGGCAGAACGAACAGACTGCTTGATGGTGCGTTCGGTATGCTCCGCAGATTTGATGGTCTGGTTTCGTCTGCTCCGGATGCTTGTCCGTGTGGCCTCCGTATTTTGCCGCGCTGCCTGCCGTGCAGCATCCTCTCGCGGCGTTCTGCTTGGCGTGCCCCTACGCAGTTCCTCCTCATAGCGGCGAACCCGTTCTTCATTTTTTTGGATGCGCTTTCCGTTGCGGTGTTCCCGGTGCGCCTCCTTGCCTTTTTCAATGACTTTTTTCGTTTGGCCGGAAACCTCGTGCCAAACCTGATCGGTCACATCCTCAGCGGCATAGCGGATTTTGTCCTCCGCGTACTCGGAGGGGGAAATCTGCCCATCGTCCATCAGGTTTTCCGCCTGATCCTTGGAGCGGACGAGCGCCGTCTTCATGCGCTCGGAGGCAACAGCCGCTTTATCAAGAATCTTGATATTCTTAACGCTCTCTCTTGTTTTTATCCTGCCCAAAGCCATCACCTCCCTTCAGAGCAGACAAGTCACACCTTCTTCGCTACGACAACGAAGCGACCGTTGGGATAGGTATATTCGCAGGTGGAAAGGGTCAAAAGCTGATCTCCGTACTCGGCAGTAACGCCCGTGTCATAGAGTTGTCTTGCGCGGACATTCTCCATGAACTCGTCGAACTGGTCCTCATCCATCAGCGTGTATTCGTTGTACTTGAAGGTTTCGCAGTTCGTATTGAATTTGAAAGCGGCAACGACCTCATATTTGCCGAGGTTGGAGAGCGTGTCAAAGGCAATCGTCGGATGCTCCTTGCAGAAATCGGCATCGGTGTATTTGCACAGATCAGCAAACATAGAGCCGTCGTTCATGTGATGACCGTAAATCACAAGGCTGTTGCTGATCCCGGTCATACAGGCCTCGTCGATGTACGGAACACCGTAGTCGCTGTATGATTTATCAAAGCTGCGCTTCAGATAGAAGTCCGGCTTGTTCGGGGTCTGCATGACGGGGTAGTTGACATTCGTACCATCGATTCTGATCCATCCGATAAAGTCGTTGTTCTGCGCAAACAGCGCCGCATACTTTTCACGGGCCAGCGCCGCCTCTGCTGCCGCCAGTTCTTCTGCACTCAGATCGGATTCCTCCGCTTCAGTGTCCTTCTGCGGCCCGTCGATTTCCGTAATCAGATTTGTCAGATCGTCAAAGGCCGCCTTGCTGTTCTTGGCATCCAAATACTGCTGCGTAAACATGGCGCTGCAAAAGATCGCTGCCGCGCCGAGTACGGAAACGATGATGATTCCAAGGGTTTTCTTTTTCATTTTGTATTCCTCCCAAAAGAATGGAGGACGGGGTTAATCCCGTCCTCTTGCAAATTTGCCCTCGCCGGGGCGCGTGGTCATAAGCTGATAGAGTTTGGTATCCTGCGGAAACCGATTGATAAAGGGCACCAGCGCAGAGCCGTATTTAATCAGTCCGCAGCCGGCGTCGGCATTGGTGATATAGCTCATCTGCTCATTGGAGATGTTCAGGAGCTTGGCAAGCTGCCCTCTGTCGGAGGCAGCCTGGTTCAGCATGACCACAAATTCCGAGTTGGAAAGCATGGTGCTGGCCTGAACGGAATCCAGCAGATACTCCACATTCTGCGTAATTGCCGTGGGGTATGCGTTGCGCTTACGGAACTGTCGCCATGCGGAGTTGAAGAACTGCGCCGAGAACTCGTTCTCGAACACCACATGGAACTCGTCAATAAAGACATGGGTGCGCTTGCCCTTCTTCCAGTTCAGCGTCACGCGGTTGAGCATGGTATCGGTTATCACCAGCAGGCCAGTGGGCTTGAGCTGGGAACCGAGGCCGTGAATGTCGAACACCACGACACGCTTGTCGAGGTCCACATTGGACTGCTTGCCGAAGATGTCCAGAGAACCGGTGGTATAGAGCTCAAGGGACAGCGCGATCTGCTTCGCTTCAGGCTCAGGCTGCTCCAGCAGCATATCGCGTAGGGTGCAGAGAGTGGGAATCGTCCCGGTGTCCGCCGCATTGCGGTACACATTGGTGATGCAGCGGTCGATAATAGACTTGTGCTGCGGGCCGACGCCCTTCTTGTCGATCTGCTCGATCAGAGACATGATGAACTCCGACTTTACGACAATGGGGTTGTTTTCACCGTACCCGTCCACCATATACATGGCGTTCAATCTGTCTCTGCCGCCGGCAGACACACGGATCACTGAGCCGAGATCGCCCATAGCTTCGATAAGCGGCGCGTATTCTCCCTCGGGGTCGCAGATCATAATATCATCGTTGGTGTTCAGAATGAGGAAGGTGATCAGCTCCTTTGCCGAGAACGACTTACCGGAACCGGGAACGCCCAGCAGAAAAGCGGACTGGTTCAGAAGATTTGCCTTGTTGCACATGATGAGATTGTGGGAAATGGCATTTTCGCCGAAGTAAATACCGCCCTTATCCATGATCTCCTGCACCTTGAAAGGCATCAGCACCGCAAGGCTCTCCGTGGTGAGAGTTCGGAAGGCATTGATTTTTCGCGTACCGATGGGGAGCACCGTATTCAGTCCATCCGTCTGCTGATACTTCAGCGTCGCCATCTGGCACATGTGCTTTCTCGCCGTAGACAGTACCGTTTCCGTATCCAGGTCCAGCTGCTCCTTGGTGTCTGCGGTAATCACCATTGTGACCACCGCAAACATCATGCGCTGGTCACGGGTGGTCAGGTCGTCCAAAAATTCCTTGGATTCCTTGCGCTGAAGCTCCATATCATAGGGGACCACAGCGGAGAAGTTGTTGTTCTGATTCTGCCTTCTCTGCCAGCCGGTGATGTTCGTTTCCACGCCCAGCAAGAGGCGCTCCACCTCACGAACGGCTTCATCGGTAGGGATGGGGATCACATCAATGGAGAGCATGAGATTGCGGTTTAGCTCGGTCAGCTCCGAGAACATGCTGTCCTTGATATAGCTGGCGTAGTCCTTGAGGAAAAGCACTCTGGCATATTTCTCGCCCAGCTTGATATGATCCGCAGCACGCTCTATGCTGTCTGGGCAGATGTAGTCACGGAAATCATGCCCCAGACGCGCCTTCCGGTTCATATCAAACGAGAATGCCGCCTCATCACCGGGGCGATAAAAGTCGTGGAGAATGCGCAGCCGCTCAATGGCGTTCAGGGGCACACACTTAGAGCCCAGATTTGCGAAATGGGCGGTCAAATCCGCTCCGATTCTCGCAAAATATGCCCGTGCTTCCTCAATGTCCTTCTTGGCCACGGTGATGGTAATATACTTTTCCTGCGTAATGCCGTTTGCTCCCGTCGCCTTGTCCAGGAGCATGTCATTATACTCCTTGCGGTACTCATCCAGCCCGTCCTGCTTCATGGGCATCAGGATGGATTCCTCAAAATCAGACCTGTTCAGCCTGTGATTGTTGATGGTGATCTTCGTGGTAGCTCCGCTGTCCAGACTGTTCAGAAGCTCCGAGTATGTCAGAAACATGCTCTCTTTATCCTCACGGCTTGCCACCAGATAGTTGATGTCCGAGAATTGGAAGGACTTGGAGAACTTATTCCCAACCTTGAAAATGCCTTCCGGCCAGATGTTCTTGATGGGAATAAGGTCCTGCACTTTTCTCGGAACCTTAAACTTTTCCTTGTCCTGTGCAAGGATTGCTTTGATGCTCTTAATCATTGTGCTTGGAAACCTCCTTTTCGCGTTCATCGATCGCGCCTTTCAACGCCTCGTAGTAGATATTTACCGGCTCGAACTTGATCTGCTTGGGCTCCAGCATTTCACTCCGGAGCCATGCCCACACAAATTGCTCTGCGGTCATGCCGTTGTAGTTCACAAAGCCCATTGCCGCAAAGGGAGCGGCACCAAGGATGCACATCCACGAAACTGTCTCGGTTCCCACATAGGGCTTCAAAACAAAGTACAAAAGCACCGCAACGCCAACAGCCAGTAAAGAAAAAACGAACTGTCTGAGGGACAGTCCGAAAAACATGGACTCGGTATAGTTCCGAATCTCTCTATTGATTTTGACCTCCATTTTCATTCCTTTCCCGGCGCAGAGCCTCTTGAAGCTCCCCCTTGCAGACACATTCCTCTGCAAGGCAATTTACTTCGCCTTTCTTTCTGCCGCCGTAATAGAGACAATATTTGCAATCGCAATCAGCCACGGTATATCCGCGCCATTGATTCAGTACACGCTTTGCCATATCAGATCCCCATCATCTCCTTCACAAGCCGGTCTGCCATCTTTACAGCGCCGACCAGAATGAGCATGTTGAAAATCAGCTCGCCGATGTAGCTCCACACCATAGAAGCCGGAGCTGCATTCGGATCAACAACAGGCGGGCTGGAGGCAAACACGGAGAAGATGATGCAGGCCAGAACGATGATCGCTCCCTCCAGACACACCGACGCATAGCTTTTTAGGAAGCTCTTTCCGATGTTCTGCGTAGGTTCTCCGGCAAAGGCCGAAAGAGGAACAGGCGCAAGTGCGGTGTACATATACATTTTGAAAAAGCGACCATATACACTCAGAATCATCACGAAGGACAGCACCCAAATGAACAGGCCGCCGATCAGCGTCACCGCCCACAAGGGTATAGATTCAAAGAATCCGCAGTCCTCTACCGCTGTGACAATCTCCTGCGGCAACACCGTTGCCTGCGGGCTTCCAAATCCGGCAGAGTTCATGATCGTACTGACCACACCCTGAATAATCTCCAAAATCGCCATCATCAGCTCCATGCCGTAGGTAATCAGGCCCTTAGCAATCGCAAAACGGACGAATAGCTTCACTGCGTGTTCCGGCTTTTTCAGCTCGGCAAAGGAGCCGCAGGTCTTTACGACTCCCACCACAAAGAACAGAACCAGCAGAGCATAGCCGATGGCCTGCAGCGCTCCGTGGATGCTGCAAATAATCGACCAAATCGAGCCGCCTTTGAATGTCTGCGGTGACTGCGTGATCAACTGCCAAATCTCAGACAGCTTATCGTTCCATACTTCCAACGCATTTTCGAGGTTCTGCACAACCCAGTTATCCGACATTCATTACACCTCCCTTCGGGGCGGTCTTTGCGACCGCCCCTTTTTCGGAAACCGGATCAGCCAACAATGAGGTTGAGGATTTCCTTGGCAAAGGTGATGATGACGCCGCCGGCCAGGGTCAGAAAACCGTTGGAACGCTGGCTCGGATCGTGGGACTGGAAGCTGAGGCCGACCTGCACAATGCCCCAGCCAAGCAGAATCAGGCCGACCGCACGGATGAGGCCGAAGATAAAGTCGCTGAGGTTGTTGACGACGGTAATGGGGTCGCCTGCGGCAAAGGCGGTCATGCCCATGCTCATGGTAAGCGTAAGGGCAAGGACAGCCATCACATAAATGCGGTAGCCCTTCTTGACCTTGCCGGGAATCTCCGGCTTGTTGATGTTCTTCTTCGTATTAAGTTTCTTCATTGCCTTTTTTCTCCTTTTCATCAAGTAGTTCTTCCAGCTCCTCTTCCGAGTAGAGCAAGAATTCATGTTTTTCTGCCTCCATCTGTTCGGCGTTTTTGACAGCCTTCTTGTCGAAGCTGAACGCCATGGAAGCGATACTTCTGGTATCCTCGCCGTGAGTATAGGCCGGTGCGGAACCGTCCGTCGTAAGCGCCACATTGGGATGATGAAGGATATCATACTTGAGATCCCGGATGGGGCGCTCTCCGCGTATAAAAAGAAGTGCGTACTGGTTGTCCAGCATACGCACTTCGTCAGGTGTCATCAGCTCTCGTCCGGCAAGCTGATAGTTGGTGGAATAGCTTCCGTTTCTGCCGCGAGACCGTCCGTAGGTATTTGTATCGATGGTCTCCTTGCCCAGCAGCTTGGAAACATACTCATGGGTACTCTGCTCGTTGCCGCCCAGATACAGAAACTCGTCACAGTTACCCACGATGCTCTCCCATTGCTTCTCAAACAGAGCCTTCAACTGCGCAAGGTTCTGAATGATGATGGAAACGGAAATCTCACGGCTTCGCATGGTGGACAGGAGCTTATCAAACTCATCCGGCAGGGCGACATTGGCAAACTCGTCCATGACGAAATGCACATGCACGGGCAATCTGCCGCCGTGAACGGAGTCGGCCTGATAGTAGAGCTGCTGAAACAGCTGGGTATAAAGCATACCCACGATGAAATTGAAGGAGCTGTCGTTATCGGGAATCACGGCGAATACCGCCGTTTTCTTTTCGCCGATTTGCCCCAAATCCATTTCATCGCATTGGGTAATGCCGGCCAGCGAATCCAGATTGAACTTTTCCAAACGGGAGACAAGGGAAATCTGGATGGATTTCAGCGTCTTAGCGCTGCCAGAGTGATACGCCCGATAATACTTGAGGGCGATATGCTCCGGGTTCCTTTCCTCCAATCTTTCAAACAGCTCATCGAGAACGGATTGGTATTCCTCGTTGTCCTCCTTTACATCGCCGGCTCTGATCATCTCCATGACCATGGAGAAGTTCTGCTCATCGGGCGGAGCCTCATAATGGAGATAGCAGACAAGGGCCTTGAGCAGCATCGCTGCCGTCTGATCCCAGAACGGATCCTGTGTCTGAGATCCTTTGGGTGTTGTATTCTTAAAGAGGTTTGTGGTAAGCCGCTGAATATCATCATCGCTGCTGATATACACGAATGGGTTGTAGCAATGACTTTTCTCCATATCAATGAGGTCAAGGACTTTGATCTCATAGCCCTTCTCCTCCAGCAGATGGCCGGTATCCCGGAGAAGCTCACCCTTTGGGTCAAGCACAACGAAAGAAGTATTCGCATTCATAATGTTGGGCTTGGCGTAGAAGCGTGTTTTACCTGCACCGGAACCGCCGCATACCAACACATTCAGATTTCTGCGGTGCTTTCTTCCGTCCAGGCCGATGGCGACATTCTGCGTCAGCAGCTTGTTTTCCGTCTTATCCTTGTTGGCATATTTCTTGTTGACCGAACCAGCCGCGCCCCATTTAGCTGATCCGTGCTCTTCTCGCCGTCTGTAATTGTGCTCCGTGGAGAGATAGACGCCGATGGCGATCCCGTACACCAAGAGCAAAGTGAGGACAGTTTTTACACTGTCCTCACAAAGCTGTATCTGGAATGGGTTTTGCATCACCGATCCGAACTGCTGAACCAGTCCGGGCAATCCATCCTTTAAGCAGGGAGCAATCAACAGGCCGAGCCACACAACCGGAATTATGCCGCAAAGATAAAGGATCACATTCTGCTTGGAGAACTTATCTTGCCTCACGGTCAGCTCTCCGTTTTTCTTTCTTTGTTGGGGCATCAATGACCTTCAGGATCAAATCGTTAATGTCTTCTGTGGGCTTTTCGTCCCGGAGAAGATCGTTCCGAAAATCCATCAGGCCGCTGACCATCAGACGCTGCTCAAAATCGTCCAGCGTGACGACTTTCTTTTCCTCAGCCATATTGGGGTACCTCCTTATCTCGCTTCATCCCTGCGTTCCTTGGGCTTCATGCTCTTGTCCAGCACCTTCGCCATGTCGGACGAGATCTCATTGGCCACATCTCTGATCTTGGACAGCTCGTTTCTCACACTGCGGGCATCCATCGTAGAGAATCCTTCGGGAAGTCTGTCAAAGCGGAACATATCCTTCGGCACATTGTACCGGCTGCAGAGCACATACGACACGCAGTAGGCGGTAAAGGCATGGTCGCTGCGCTTATATGCGCCGTCGTCCAAGTGTGCGTGAGCAAGCTCCTGAGAAATGCCGCGGAAAATGTCACCGGCCTCCAGTCCAGACCTAACATAGATTTTCTTGTCGTCGGGACGATATACCGCGTTGATGTTCTCCGGCAGCTTTTGGCTGATCTCGATGGGGCAAGGTGCATTGTGGATAATGGCTTTCAGAAGCAGCCGTTCGTCCCGCTTCATCGCGGGCCGGTCCTTGACCTTTGCGGTCGTCTGGGAAATGTCGAATACCTTTTTGGAGTTGTAGCTGACACCCACGGTGCCGTCCTCCTTGGTGTACTCCTCGCCGGGCTCCAGCAATACGATTCCGCTTTCGCCCTTTTTGATGAACACGCCGTTATTCTTCCAGCCCTTAAAATCCGAAAGCTGGGTGGCATCAGCTTTCTGGGCGGTAATCAGAACCGCATTGCCCACAGAGTAGCGGTCGAATCGTGCCTGCACATCCAAATAGGACTGGAAGAGGCCGCCGTCATTTGCCATGCGCTGTGCAGTCTCATCGATCATGGCAAAAGCGCTCTCACGCTCCTGCTTCTTCTGCGCAGCCCACTCCTCCTTGTTGAAGGAAACGAAGCTCTTATCCTCCGTACCCTTCTGCGCGGGGGCATTGAAAATATCATCATAGTTTGCCATGGTCATCTCTCCTTATCTTTCTTCTTTTTCGGAACGGGCCTGTGCTCAGGTGTCCTGCTGGGCTCGTCCTTGGTTTTCTGCGCGGAGCTCGTCCTCTGTCTCTGCTCCTCCCGAATCTCCTTCATTTCCTGCCGGACAGATGGGCGGGAGCGTTCCATAGGATCAGAGATACCCCTGACGGTTTTCTCGCGCTGATTTGATGTAGGCTCGGACGGACGGGATTTCGCAGCCGGGCCTTGCGTGGGGTTTTGCGTTTGCGCCTCCTCCTTATTGGGCGCAGGGGCAAGAAGCGCATCCAGGAAGGCTTCCTCCTTGTCCTTTTCCGTGGTGTTGCGGTCGGGGACTGGAATGTCCGCGTTCTTCTGTTCCTCCTGTGCCTTGACGATTTCGGTGCGTGCCGAGCCGATGTCTGCGGTGGCAATGCCGAAGCGCTCGAAAATGCGGTTGATCTTGCTTGCGTCCTCTGCGCGGACAAACACATCAGTGTGGCCGTCGTTCGCCGTTTTGTCCTTCAAAACGCAATACAGGATGCCGTACTTCTTTGCCTCACGGCAGAATTTTTCAAGGTCTCTGTCGCCAATGGCAAAGACCTTGAGTTCCTTTCCGCTGCGGAGCATACTGTTGAGCCGTGTTTTCCCGCGCGTCTTTTTCTGATCCTTCAGCACTGCATAAAGCAGCACTGCCAAACGCTCAGCGGCTTTCCCACTGATTTTTGCAGCCACCTCAACGCCGTTGAGCGTCATCCTCACGACCTGCTCGGCTGCTTCCCCTGACGAGTAACTCATTTTCCGTTTTCTCCTTTCGTTCGATTTTCTGCTGCTCGATTTGCTCAAGATTCTTACGAACCTGTTCCGACCGATCAGCGATGTCGGAGCACAGCACAATATCCCTCCGGCAGGTTTTCAGCTCTGTGGTCAGCTCCGCGATCCGGGCTCTTGTTGCTTCGGCACTTTGAGAATCTTCTTTTCTTATGTGCCGCTTCAGTTCATTCTTCAGTCCCGTGCGCTGCTGCGTCAAAGCTTCCACCTGCTTTTCCTTTTCGGCTTTATAGCCAGAAAGGGCCTCCACAGTTTCAATTCCTGTTTTGGCAAGGAAATCCGCCTGAGCAATGTATCTGTCGAGCTTTGTCACATCCTCACGCAAAAAAGCCGACACCTTATTTACAGATGCCGGCTTATGCACGATGATGTGAAGCTCATAACAGTAATATAGGTACAGGGCGTAAAGGCCGGTTGCCTTCTTTGCCTTCTCCTTGTATTGGTAATAGGGCGCTTTCGTGTCCTCCGCCACCTCGGAGAAGGGCGTCTTGCGGCGGTAGTTGTTCTGAATCCGCTGCTTGATGGAATCCAGCTCGTAGTATTCACCCAGCTTGTCCAAGCGGAAGTTCTTCCCGCCGTCCACGATTCTTACAATGGGGTGGACCCTCGGCGAGCCCTTCGGCGTTTTTGTAATCACCTCGTAGCCCATTTCCTTCATGACACGCTGGAACTCACGCTCCGTAATCGAGGCGAGGATCGCCCTGTCAATATCCTCGCGTATTCTGCTGCGCATGGTCGGCTTGCCGTTCTTCTCGGCCAGCCATTCTCCGTAATTGGCTCTGCGGTCGGCAGGGTACTCTATCACGGAAATCTTGGCTTCCCGGCACAGCCGGTCGGAGACCTCCCGCATCCGTCTGTAATCCGCCGGTGAGTTATAGAACTTCTTACCGTCCACATCGGAAACGGAGTTTATGACAAAGTGATTGTGATAATGCCCGGTGTTGCAGTGGGTAGCGATCACGACCTGAAAACGGTCGCCCCATAACTCTCTGGCAAGGGCGACACCAATGCTGTGTGCCGTATCTGCATCCACTTCATCTGCCTTAAAGGACTGATAACCGTGATAGCAGGACCTGCCGCCCTCATTATGCATCAGCCGCTTTGTCTCCATGAACTCCTGCGCCGCCGTTTCCTCGCTGTGGAGATGGAGGCAGGTGACATAGGCTCTTTTCTCGGTTTTCATCTCGTCGGCAGCATATTCCACCACACCTTCGATTTCATGAAGCTCCGAGAGTCTTTCCTTGTCATGCGTTTTCTCTGGATTGCGGGCGTAATTGATGACCTTATCCACCCGTCCTTTTATGGGCCAGATTGATGTAACCGCCATTACTGATAATCGGAGGTGTACGCATCAGATACCATTTTCGTGGCGGCTCTGATTCCCTCCAAGTCCTTTCTGAACTGGGGCATATCCGGCACATTGGTGGTGTTGAATCTCTTCAAGGTCTGATCCAGATTGTACCCCGCCTGCCGCATGGCCCGAAGCAGCAGGGGAATATCCGCAGGCGGCACTTCCTTAATTTCCTTATCGGCTACGCTGCGGCGAACAAAGCCGCCGATGGACAGCCCTGCTTTCTTTGCTTTTTTGGAAAGCACGGTCAGCTCATCCTTGGTGAAGCAAACCTCCACTCTGCAATTTCTTTTTCTCAAAAACACTCATCCTTTCTGTTGGGGTTTCAGGGGCATTGCCCCAGACAAGCGGAATCTGTACGGACAGATTCGTTGCTTGTTAAGACAATGCCACCAACCCCACGATTCAAATTACTTCAACACTTCTGAGGTACGAAACGCCCTTTGCAGAGAAATGGAACGAAACACTTACACGGGTATTAAGAGGAATATCTGCCAAACCCAAATAGTTCTTTTCGCTCCACGCTGATGTCATGATCTTTCTTCCGTCATCGAAATCAAGATATACCAACAGGTTTTTGTTCCTATCCCAGCGTTTACAGGCGATCGTTGCTGCAAAAGTACCCTCGAAATCGGGGAACTGATATTCACGACCGTCAAAGCCGGACTCCACGAACTCCCGCCAGGACAATGCGCGCTTTTCCTTTTCCATATCGTTTTCACCTCCAATTCTTTTGAAATGTGGCATCAAAAATGATGCCACTCCATCTTTCGGGCAGAAAAAAGCGGCATCAAAATTGATGCCATCACAGGCTATTGATAAAATCAAGCGCAGCCAAATCATTTTCGCTGATTTCTGCCTTCTTCTCTACCGGCTGAAGAGCCATTCCCTGCATTGCCACAGTAATGGTTTGTCTCAAAAGCTCCCGAAGGTCGTTATTCTGCTTTGAGGCGTTAATCATCGAAATAATCTCCTTGTTGATTGAGTCACCATCGAGTCGATGAAGGTATTCCCATGCCGCCAGATCGCCCGGATTGTTGAGATTAAACCTCAAGGAGAGTCGCTTAGAGCTCATACGGTACCCCCGTTTTTCAAAAGGTTCACATACGCAAGATATTCATACCCCTTCGCCGTAGCGCAGATGTCATCGTTGATGGTCACACGGGATGCATCGTACACGCCGAAGTTGCGGATCAGGCAGCTGCCGCCGCCGAGAACATACAGCCGCATCAGCTCCGGATTGTACTCGTGCTCACGAAGTCTCTGAAAAATGCCCTCCACATAATCGGTGGCCGTGTCGGTAATGGTTTTCAGATAATCCTCCTTAATGTCTGCCGTACCGAACCGAAACACCCGGTTGATAATCGCCTCGTCCACGGTGGTGTGATGCGCACGCATGACATTCTCCCGCACGGCCAGCAAGCACTGGTGTGTACCGTATTTCTCCGTAAACATATTCCCGGAGACAGGCTTCTTGTCATTGATGAACATGATGTTCATCGTACCGTTTCCGATATCGCAGATCATGTTTACGCCCTGAAAGTCAGAAAGCCGGTCTGCCACCGCCGCAAAGCCCTGGGGAAACACATCCACGCCCACGATCTCCACATGGTAGGAGACATTTCGGAACGAGAAGTCTACGGCTTTGTTCTGCAAGAGATAGTCCCTGAACTCGTCCCGCTGACCACTGACCCAGGTAAGAGGAAGACCTGCCGCAATTCTGATTTTGCCGCAGGTCATTTTTCGGATATTCAGTTCCCGCGCGATGGCCGCAAGCGCCAGCACATAGTAGTCCAAATCCCGCGTCTTATCCGCAAGGAACTCCTTGTGCCCTTCACCGATCAGGTAGAACTTGCCTTCAAAGACAAGCAGATTCTCCTTGAACACCGGCTCCTTGTCATAGGCGGAGAGACTTGCCGGGAAGCAGCAGTTTGCGGTTTTGATATTGCCGTAACCGCTGTCGATTCCGATTATGATTACATCGTCGATCATCTTCATAGTATCACCTCCATCAGCGCTCGTGGTCTTTTTCGGGCTTATAGGGAACGGCCTTGATCTCCCCGCCGACACGAAAGAAGCGCTCCGGATTCTGAAACTGCTTCGTGTAGCGTTCCAGCTGCTCCTTGTTGAGGGAGCCAAAGTACGGCGTGCTGCAATCGCAGATGAAAAACGGGCCGAAGATAATGTCCATCATCTCTCTGTTTTCTCCGTAGATGGCGCGGCAGGGCCGCATGCCGTTGTACTTGCCCTCATCGTTGCAGACGATGCAGACCTGCTCTTCAAAGGGATAATAGGGCTCGATCAGCCCGCCGACCACCTTCTGCAAATCGGAAAGCTCCGTTCCGATCTCTGCAACTCTGGCAACCTTACCCGGTTCACAGAGCACCACTTTGATTTTCTTCTCTTTCAGGGGCTCGGTCATATCCGGGTCAAAATCCACTTCCCGAAAGCCGATACTGTCGCAGAAATGGAAGGTGGATTTTTCCTCACCTACGACCTCAACCACATCCGAAACGGAAAGGGACCTGCCCCGGTATCCGTCCGGATGGTCAAGGTTGAACATCTGGTACACTTCTTCCAGGGTACCGCATTCCACCTCGCCCTCAAACACCTTGTCGTAGATCTCGCTGCGAAGCGCGGCAGAGCCCTGAAAGCGCTCCAGATTTTCGTAGTTCAAGAAGGCCACATTGTTCTCGTCCCGGTCCGGGTTGATCTGATAAATTGCAATGTTCATGTGCGTTCCCGCTCCTTTCTTTCTCTCATAAGTCCTACACGGATTTTCAGCTCGTCATTCACATCTTTCCCACGGGAGGGCGGCTCGTCATAGACCTGATACCTTCCTTGCAGTCCGCCAACAATTCCTTTCACAGCGCCTCGACCGACGGCATCGTTATCCAAATGCAGATGGATTTTGCGGACGGATGGGTGCTCGTCAAGAAATCTGCTCAAGGCCACCGGCACAACATTCTCTCGTTTAGTCTGAAACACACCGGCTAAAGACAAATAGGTTTCACTTTTCCAGTCGCGCCCGGCAAGCAGCGCCAAGGTTGCGAAGCTCAGCAGGTCAATGGCGGATTCAAATACATGAATGTGCTCCGCATTCGGCTTTCCCTCCAAGAAAAAAGAGAAGTGCTTATCGCTGCCGGTCAGTTCCCCTTTGTAGCTGCTGACAGTGCTGCGCAGAGCGCCATATCTCGCTTTGCCGTCCTTGTCGTACCCTACGAACATCGCATTGTGGTAATCTGCAGACTCAAAGAGCAACTTGTTATCCA
>OGZV01000223.1_pt1 | contig 62839 bp, 62 predicted proteins | sample 1576861 | NCBI WGS metagenome assembly OGZV01 (sample SAMEA3541501, study PRJEB24748) | human gut metagenome | biome: human gut; feature: human-associated habitat; material: faeces | place: China | collected 2012
GACAAACGGTTTTCAAGACCGCCTCGTTATGACCACTTCGATACCTCTCCGTATTTGTTTCGCACGAATCAGTGCAAGAAAGATAATACCATCAACTTTTGCTTCTGTCAACAATTATTTTAACTTTTTTTCATTTTTTTCATCCTGCGGATTTTCAAAAGCATGTTTTAAGTACATTTCAGCAATCAGCATATCCTCCGGTGTCGTAATTTTTATATTACTGTAGCTTCCCTCGATCAGCTTGACCGGCTGATTTGTCATCCGCTCTACCACCATTGCATCATCCGTGATAGCTGAATCCTCATTTGCAAGCATTTTGTGGTATGCCTCATATATGAGTGGATATGAAAAACTCTGTGGTGTCTGTATCTGCCATACTTTTGAGCGTTCCGGCGTCATACTGGCATAGCCGTCTTCATCTGCTATTTTGATCGTGTCTTTTACCGGCATTCCTGCCACACACGCATGGTATTCCTTTACTGCTTCCATAGAACGGCAGATGATATCATACGTAACCAATGGTCTTGCCCCATCATGGATCAGCACGTAGTCTGCTCCATCTGCCGCGCAAAGTCCTGCGTACACGGAATGATAACGCTCGGCTCCTCCCGGCACGATTGCTTTCACTTTACTGATATGATATTTTTCAATGATTTCCCGCTGGCAATATGTTTCCTCATCCGCACCTGTGACAAGAACGATATCTGTGACATCACTTTCTTCAAATGCTTTTAATGCATAATAAAGAACCGGATTTCCTGCCAGTTCAAGGTATTGCTTATGAATATGACTGTGCATTCTTTTTCCGGTTCCACCAGCAAGAACGATTGCTGTAAACTTTTCCATTAGCGTTCTCCAAGTTTTAAATTCGGAACAGCGTTAAGATCTAATCCATCCCTCTGTCCATGTATAAAATCATAATAAGCAGCAACACCGATCATTGCCGCATTATCTGTGCAGAAAATCGGTGACGGATGATAAAACTGTACTCCTTTTTTCTCACATGCCTCCCGCATTCCTTCACGTAGAACTCCATTTGAGGCTACTCCACCCGCAATAGCAAACTTATCCATCTTAAATTCATCAATTGCTTTCATCGCATTTCCGATCAGAACATCTGTCACTGCTTTCTGGAAGGAGGCCGCAACGTCTGCCTGCACGATAGGGATCCCTTTCATCTGACAACCATTGAGATAATTTAACACTGCTGATTTCAGACCGCTGAAGCTGAAATCATATGGACCATCTGCGATTTTTGCACGTGGGAACTCCATCGCATGCGGATTTCCCTCATGTGACACTTTTTCAATCTTAGGTCCTCCCGGATAACCGAGTCCGATCGCTCTTGCAACTTTATCAAACGCCTCTCCGGCCGCATCATCCCTTGTTCGTCCTAATATCTCATATTTTCCATAATCCAAAACCTTTACAAGATGTGTATGTCCCCCGGATACAACAAGACACAAAAATGGTGGTTCCAGATCTTTATTTTCGATGTAATTTGCACTGATATGCCCTTCGATATGATGTACTCCGACCAGCGGAATATTTTTTGCATAACTGATTGCCTTTGCCTCTGCAACCCCGACTAACAACGCTCCTACAAGTCCCGGTCCATATGTAACACCGATCGTATCAATGTCATCTAATGTCATATCAGCGTCACTAAGAGCCTGCTCAATGACCTGATTAATCTTTTCAATATGTTTACGCGAAGCAATCTCCGGCACGACACCACCATACAATGTATGAAGCGCAATCTGTGATGAGATCACATTGGATCTTACATCCCTGCCGTTTACCACAACTGCTGCTGCAGTTTCATCACATGAACTTTCTATTGCAAGAATTTTTATCTCCCTGTCACTCATCTTCCGTATCTCCTTCGGTCTGATAAAATACTAAAATCTTCCATTTTCCATCATTGTCTTTTCTAAGTACATAGGTCTGATTTGTACGTGTAAAACTTTTATTTTCGTCCACAAAATAAGATGCCGTCACATAAGCACAGTCATCCCCATCAATCTTCTGATATTTCACCTCATCGCTGCCGCATACTGATGAGGACTCTATTTTTTTCGACTTATCATGATAGTCTTCAATATCTGCTTTCAGGCTTTTAAAGTAATCATCCCTGGAATTATTTTCAAGCAGCTCGTCATCCATCAGAAGCCTTGCCTGATCTCCGAGTTGATATAACTCATCATCTGTGTACTCCTCATCATAAAAACAGGTGATGATACGATTGTAAAATTTCACAACCTCTCTTGGTGTTTCCGGATAATTTTTTTCAAGATTTTTAGTGATCACTTTCTGTACTTCTGTAAGGTTATCACTATTTTCCGCTGAATTGACTTTTTTCGTTGTAGCATACCAGAAAAGTCCGATAATAACCACAACACAGACAACTGCAAAAATGATTTTCTGTCCATTTTTTTTCATATGAATCCCCCTCTCAATCTTCCTCAAACATCAGCTCCACGCTCTTTCCATCTTTTCCGAGAAATGCGTTAGGAAAAATCTCTCTTACCCGCGGCATATAATCTTCCGCATGCACAAGTGACGGTGAAAAATGTGTCAGCCACATCTCTGTTGCCTCTGCTTTCTTTGCCACTTCTGCCGCTTCATAAAATGTCATATGCTTGTATTGTTTTGCTTTCGCGATTTTTTCTTTTTCTGCATACATTCCCTCACAGATCAGAAGATCTGATTTTTTTGCAGAAGCAACCAATGATTCTGTCGGTCTTGTATCGGTACAATACGTTACTTTGATTCCTTTTCGCGCTGCACCAAGCACCATGTCCGGGGTATAATGCGCCCCATCTTCTGTGGTGATCTCTTCCCCTTTTTGAAGTCTGTTCCAGTATTTCTGCGGAATCTCATGCTCTTTTGCACGCTCCACAGAGAATCTTCCGGCACGTCTGATCTCCACCGTATACCCATAACAGATAATATTATGGTTAACACGGAATGCATGGATATGATATCCGTTTATTTCTATATCGGCTTCCGGTTCTGTTATTTCAATATATCGTATTTCAAACGGCAGTTCCGGTGCGATCGTTCTAAGTGCCCCGACCACGCGTTCTAATCCCTTTGGTCCTATCATAGTAAGAGGCTCTGTCCGCTCTGCATTTCCCATAGAAAGGAGTAATCCCGGCAATCCACTGATATGATCCGCATGATAATGCGTAAAACATATCACATCGATCGGTTTAAATGTCCATCCTTTTTCTTTGATCGCGATCTGGGTTCCCTCCCCACAATCAATGAGTAAACTGCTTCCATTATAACGCATCAATGACGCTGTCAGCCACCGGTGCGGCAATGGCATCATCCCTGCAGTTCCCAAAAGACATACGTCTAACATACAATCCTCCTTGTTTTGCGGAGCAAAATCCGAGCCCACTGGCGAGGAGAGGATTTTACTCCTTGTTTTGCGGAGCAAAATGCAGGTTATACAAATTCCGTTACCTGTTCTTCCTCCGGCGGTATCACAAATTTTCCCACCATTTTTTCATAACAGGACTCACAGATATCCATTCTGTGTATCCGTCCATCCTTTTTATCAGAAAAATATCCCCATTCCTTCTCCACAGTAAGAAATGAAGTATGGTCTTTTTCAGATAACATACAAATCACTTTTCCACAACAGTTACAGTAAATTTTCTGATCTTTTCTGCTCATTTTTTTAAGCCTTCCCATTCTGTGATACAGGCAGACATTTTCTATGAATGCCCGGCATGCTGTAACATTCATGTACAGTACACTAGATATCTATATTATATAAGCAATATCATACCTTATGTAGTGGGAATTACTGGCTGCCGGTCACAATTACTGGCCATATATCATAATATAGGCATCCTCTTTCGGAAGTTCATAAAACTCTTTCCTCACACCATGATTCACAAACCCATTGCGCTCATACAGGCGGATCGCACTGTCGTTCGAGCAGCGGACTTCAAGTACAATTTTGCCAACTGAACGGCTCTCAGCCTCTTTTTTCGCTTCCGCAAGCAGCATGCCGCCAATTCCCCTGCACCGCATTTCCGGTGCAACCGCTACATTGGTAATTTCTCCTTCATCAATTGAAAGATACATTCCAATATAACCAAGGATCTTATTATTTTCCTCTGCGACAAGAAAAACCGTATTCGGCAGACTTAATGAATCCACAAATCCCTGATAGCTCCAAGGCTGTGAAAAAATGGCTCTTTCCAGTTCGCTTACCTGTTCTGCATCTTTTACCTGCATGGCTCTGACTGTGATCATGCTAATCCGCCCTCTTTTCGTTCCCGCTCCGCCTGGGACAATCTTAAATATTCCGGCTTATGCTCTGCAGCGGTCGTGGCTTTTCCCTCAGAAAAATATTTCATGCCAAGCGCTGCAACGGCTCCTGCTCTCTGTTTATTGACATGTGCAGGAGCAAACGTATACGGCACATTGCAGTTTTCTGCAATATATTCTTTGAATACCGGCACTCCGTCCCCTAAAAATGTGACCGGCTGTTCAAACTCATTTACAATCGAAATAATTTCATCTATCCCAACTGCACACTGTTCTTTCAACACTTCCATCTCATTGCCTTCAAAAGAGTACAAACCTGTGTAAGTCTGATTTCTTCTGGCATCCATAAGCGGACACACAAGTCCTGCATGTCCGACCAGATTATAGGCAAGCGCATCAACAGTCGGCACATTGACGATCGGCTTATCTAATGCAAGTCCGAGCCCTTTTGCAGTTGCCGAGCCGATCCGAAGACCGGTAAATGATCCAGGGCCACCTGCGATCGCGATCGCATCGATCGTATTCAAATCCAGTTCTATCATTTTTGCCACTTCATCTAACATTGGCAGAAGTGTCTGTGAATGTGTTTTTTTATAATTGACAGTATACTCTCCAAGCATGTTATCATCACATACGATAGCCACGCTTGCCACAAGTCCTGAACTGTCTAATCCCAAAATCTTCATTGTAAGCTCCATTCCCGCATGAATAAACTATTTTAGCAGCCCTCATGCTCTTTTATGGTAATTTTCCGGTAATCAAAACCTTTTTCCAGATTCTTTTCAATCGTCACATCATATCGTTTATCCGGAAGGATTTCTTCGATCAGGTTTGCCCACTCGATCATGCACAAACCCTCCCCGTAAAAATAATCCTCGTAGCCGATCTCATCCATTTCCTCGATATCACCGATCCGGTATACATCAAAATGGTAAAATGGTATTCTGCCTTCTTCATACACCTGTACGATCGTAAATGTCGGACTTGATACCGGTTCTGTAATCCCAAGTCCGTCTGCGATTCCCTGTGTAAAGACAGTCTTTCCAACGCCAAGATCTCCCACTAGTGTATACACATCTCCCGGTTCTGCCGTCTCCCCGATCTTCTTTCCAAGCGCATGTGTCTCTGCTGCGGAAAATGTCTCATAAACGGTTTCTTTCATCATTCCGTCCTCCATTTACTTCAACTTTACCCTGTACTTCGGCAGCTTATCCTTTGCAAGGTCTGCAAGACTGCGATATTTCTCCCCTAACTGCTGCCTGGGTATCACATAAGCATTTATGCGGTTACTGTAGACCAGCACATTATTTTTCGTAGACACCATTTTATAAATCTGATCCCACAAAAGCTTCGCGTCTGCATCCCCCTGTTTTACAGTTATTCCTTCTTCATCCACGCAGTAATGCAGGCTGTTCTTCAACACCTCAGATGCTGCAATACGCTGTTTTGAGCGAAGATAAAGTGTGACCGGCATATAAAATAAGATCAGCACTCCAAGCAAACTGCCAAGAACTGCATAGGACAACCCGCGTTCACTATATTTCGTACCTGCCGCAATAAAGCAGATCACTGCTGCGATCACGGAAATCCATCCGGATGCACCGGTATAGGTCTGGTACATGTTAAAACGAAACATATCCTTTGCGGTCAATGTTATATCAAATTCCAATCTCATCGTCAATCCCCCGCCATTTTAGAATCAGCTTAGTATAACATTTTTTGAAAAAAAAGAAAAGACGCATTTCCTGCGTCTTTTCTCCTGAAAAACAAAGTTGCTGTTTTACCGATACCGGCAAATACCGAAATCAGCTTCACTGCTTATGACTGTCTTCCTTTTAAAATCGGAGAAATGTGTTTGTAAGTCACAAATGTAATGACTACGGAAAACATTCCTTTGACAAAGGTAAACGGCATGTTAAAGCAGATCAGGCACTGTAAAATGCTCTTCATTGACGGAGCGATCAGCTGATATGCTCCGAGTACTGCCTCCTGCGGCATGAAGTTGTAATATACCGGATATACAAGGAAGTAGTTAGAAACTACACTGAAAGCTCCCATGATCACTGCTCCAAGTACGGAACCGATGAGTGCGGTCGTTCTTGTCTTTTTGTGTTTGTAAAGAAGTCCTGCCGGCAGTACAAATGCCACACCAAGAATAAAGTTTGAAAGTTCCCCTACGCCACCCGTAGATGTAATGAACAGATGAAGAACATTCTTAACCAGACAGATGATCACGCCACAGAGCGGTCCCATGGCAAATGATCCGATCAGTGCCGGAAGTTCTGAGAGATCCATCTTGATAAATGACGGCATAAACGGCACGGAAAAATCCAGAAACATCAGGATATATGCCACTGCTGAGAGCATTGCTGTCACCGTCAGATATCTCACATTGACTCTTTTTACGGTTACTGTTTTGTTTGTTGCATCCATTTCACTCGTCTCCTTTTCTCTTTCGGAAAATATACGAGGGATCGTAAGCGTGTTTACATAATAAAACCCCGGATGTACAAATCATCCGGGGTTTTATTGTAACAGAAACGTCTTTGCCGACGTCTTATCATTCACATGCTTATCTTCTCTCATCCAGACTATACTGTCGGTTCCGGAATCTCACCGGATCAGCTGCCTTAGCAGGTCACGGACTTTGTAAATGAATCTGATCCTATAAGATCAGCACTCTCTACATCACCGTCGGTCGGGAATCTGCAAATCTTACTGCATCACCCTGCCCCGAAGAATTAATATTATTTTTTTCGTGTTCTATTGTATGCATCTTTTGCGTATCTGTCAACCATTAATTTTCATGGTCAGTGCAATACGCTGTTTTTTCAGATCAACATCCAGTACTTTGACCTCAACAATATCACCGACACTTACCACCTCAAGTGGATGTTTGATAAAGCGGTCACACATCTGTGAAATATGTACCAGACCATCCTGATGTACTCCGATATCCACAAATGCACCAAAATCAATGACATTCCGGACTGTTCCTTTCAGGATCATTCCAGGTTTTAAATCTTTCATGTCAAGCACATCACTGCGCAGGATCGGTTTTGGCATATCCTCTCTTGGATCACGCGCCGGTTTTTCAAGTTCTTTTACGATATCCTGCAGTGTGATCTCGCCTACCCCAAGCTCTTCCGCCAGTTTTTTATAATCGGATATTTTCCCTGAAATGCCGTCTAATCTGCGTTCTTTCACATCATCTGTCGTATATCCGAGACGCTCTAACAGTGTCTTTGCTGCTGCATAACTTTCCGGGTGCACACCTGTTGCATCCAGCGGATTTTTTCCATCGTTGATGCGCAGGAAACCTGCACACTGCTCATATGCTTTTGGTCCTAATTTTGCAACTTTCAAAAGCTGGTTTCTCGCCTCAAAACGGCCATTTTCTTCACGGTATGCAACAATATTTTTTGCAACTGCCTTGCTGATGCCGGAAATATATTCAAGCAATGATGCCGACGCAGTGTTTAAATCAACACCGACTCTGTTTACGCAATCCTCTACAACTCCACCGAGTGCTTCACTTAGTTTTTTCTGGTTCATGTCATGCTGATACTGACCTACACCGATGGATTTCGGATCGATTTTTACAAGCTCCGCCAAAGGATCCTGCAGACGGCGTGCCATGGATGCTGCGCTTCGCTGTCCAACATCAAACTGCGGAAACTCCTCCGTTGCAAGTTTACTTGCAGAATAGACAGATGCCCCTGCCTCGTTGACGATGATGTACTGCACTTTCACCGGTATCTCTTTTAATAACTCTACAATGACCTGCTCGGACTCGCGGGATGCTGTACCGTTTCCAAGCGAGATCAGCGTAATATGATATTTTGAGATCAGCTTCTTTAAAACTGCTTTTGCTTCTTCTACCTTATTCTGTGGTGCGGTCGGATAAATGACTGTGGTATCAAGCACTTTTCCGGTCTGATCCACCACGGCAAGTTTACAGCCGGTACGGAATGCCGGATCCCAGCCAAGCACAACCTGTCCTGCAATTGGAGGCTGCATCAAAAGCTGCTCTAAGTTCTTGCCAAATACTTTGATTGCCCCGTCCTCTGCCTTTTCGGTCAGGTCACTGCGGATCTCACGCTCAATGGCTGGCGCGATCAGACGGTCATAGGCATCTTCTATCACTTCTTTTAATACCGGAGTTGTCTGTGGATTGTCACGCACGATCACCTTTTTTTCAAGGTATCGCAAAATATCCTCGACCGGTGCCTCAATCTTTACTGTTAAAAATTTTTCATTTTCTCCACGATTTAATGCTAAAATACGGTGCCCTGCAAGTTTTGCTACCGGCTCATCAAATTCATAGTACATCTCGTAAACAGACTCTGCCTCAGGATCTTTCGCAGCAGAAACCAAACATCCTTTTTTAACAGTCAGATCACGGATACGGCTTCGGTAATCTGCCTCGTCTGAAATACTTTCTGCAATGATATCTTTTGCTCCTGCGATCGCATCTGAGGCACTCATCACTTCTTTTTCCGGATCAACAAATTTTTCTGCTTCTTCCTCTAAAGATGTATTTAACATCTGCAGGGTAATGATACTGGCAAGCGGCTCTAACCCTTTTTCTTTCGCGATCGTTGCTCTGGTGCGGCGTTTTGGTTTATAAGGACGATACAGATCTTCCACCACGACCATCGTCTCTGCCGCTAATATCTGTGCTTTTAACTCATCGGTCAGTTTTCCCTGTTCCTCGATGCTTGCAAGAACCGTCTCTTTACGTTCTTCGAGATTTCTTAAATAAGTCAGTCTCTCATATAAGTTACGAAGTACCTCATCATTGAGTGCTCCGGTTGCCTCCTTACGGTAACGGGCGATAAATGGAATTGTATTTCCCTCGTCGATCAGCTTTACAGCTGCTTCAGTCTGATTTTTACGGATTCCGAGTTCTTCGGAAATCTTTGCAATAATATCCATAGCTGCTCCTTTTTCTTTCACCGGTCTCCATTTTTTCTCCGGCACAGTATATCTATTATAGCGAAATATCCACATGGATTCAAGGTGGCGTTGTTTTTTTCCACATTGCATGATACACTATTGTTAGTATTTGCAAGAATGGAGATTTTTATGGATCATCAATTTTACAGACCAATGCCAGACCGGCGTTCAAAACATATGGAAAATCTTTCCTTTATCATGGGCATCATTGCACTATCAACATTTTGTCTGGTTTATCCTGCACTGATCTGCGGGGCACTCGGCATTGTATTTGCACTGCTCTCACGCGGCGGTGAGACAACTTTTAGCAGCCGTGCCAAACTTGGACTTGCTTTAAGCAGCGTAGCACTTGGTATCATTATTCTGCTGTTAATCTATTCCGTCGTATTCGCCAACGTTTATTATGGCGGCATTGAAAATATGATGCGGGAGAGCTGCAAGTCTTTAGGAATTGATTATAATATGCTGTTTCCGCAGAATTGAGTTCTGATATTTTAAATAAATAGCGGCTTTAAATTTTATAAAAGATTTATACCCCAGAAAAACCGAACCAAATTTTTTATCGCACAGTTAACAATAAGAATCGCAAGTCCGATCCAGAGATACCGGTCTTTATAGTGCATTGCAACTGATAGTTTATGCTGTGAGAGCCGCTCAATTGTCTGGCTGATCAGAAACCATCCACATAATACCGCTGCGTATAACACAAACGGATGCTCAAAAAATGATATCAGAAAATGTCCCTGAAAGAGGGCACGTACCGCTCTGGTTCCTCCGCAGCCCGGACAGTAATAGCCGGTTACGGCGTGGAACAGGCATGGGTAGAGATAGTTTTCAATACGAAAGCCAGTTATTTGAGAAATGAGCAGATACATGCAGCAGATGGCTGCGCTGCTCAGACCAAGAATATATAAAATGTCATCTATTTTTTTCTGTTCATAAGTGTTTCTTTTTTCCATTCTCCACATTATATCAGAAATCCGTATCTATACAACCCCCTGCCACCTATGCTATAATTTATTCTAATCGCAGCAGAACTGCTGTATGATCTAAAAGGAGTTATTCACTGAATGAAACGCACATCAAAAGAACTCAAACGTATTGCACGTGATATTTTAAATGACAGATACCGTATTCCTATGGCAGCTTTTGTTGCCACAACACTGATCGCAACTGTGATCGAATCTCCTTTTTCCTTTTCCATGGGCGATAATCCGACAAATATGCAGCTTGTGATCTCACTGATCGCAGAACTTCTCATATCCGTTGTCAGTTTTGTATTAGGATGTGGTGTAGCAAAAGTCCATCTGTCCATGACACGCGGAAATGATTTCAGACTTCGTGATATTTTTGATCCATTCAAAAGAAATACCGACCGCTTTTTTATCGCAGGATTTATATTTTTGCTGATGATCTTTGTCTCCATGCTTCCTGTGATCGGCAGTTTTACTTATGCAGTAATCGTAGATTTTTCACTTACTTCTATTGTGATCACAATAGTAACCGGTATTCTTTCCCTGATCTTAAGCTGCTATTTTATGCTTACCTATCATTTTATCGGATATATTACGCTCGATCATCCTAAGTTAAAATGCCGTGAGGTATTCAAAGAATGCAGACTTCTCATGCACGGCAACCGTATGCGTCTGCTTTATATTATGCTCAGTTTTATCGGATATGGGTTATTAATTCTCTGCTCGTTTGGCATCGCATCCCTCTGGGTTGTTCCTTACCAGACAGAAACACTCGTTATTTTTTATCTGGACTGTACCGGAGAATTGAACCGGATTCCAGTCCGCAGTTATACAAATACTGATACAACCCAATTTTGATTCCACAACGCACTTTCCATCGAAGGTGCGTTTCTTATGGGATAAAACCGCAAAACAAAGGAGGAAAATCTTCTGCTCCTGCATAGGCAGTCGCATTTTGCTCCGCAAAACAAAGGAGGATTTTATGAATCAATCTAATCAGAACAATGAACCCATTCGCGATGCCTCAGTTCTTGGCATGCCAAAGATGCTGCTGCTCGGTCTGCAGCACATGTTCGCCATGTTCGGCGCAACCATTCTTGTCCCGATCTTAGTCAACAGTTACTTCGGGGAAGATGTACTGCATGTACAGGTCACTTTGATCTGCGCCGGTATCGGCACCTTATTTTTCCACTTCTGCACCAAATTTAAAGTTCCGGCTTTTCTTGGTTCTTCTTTTGCATTTTTAGGTGGATATGCAACGATCGCTTCCATGGATTCCGGTGTGTTTGCCGATATGTCAAATGCTGACAAACTGTCCTATGCCTGCGGCGGAGTTGTCGTTGCCGGACTTTTATATCTGATCCTTGCACTGATCATCAAACTTGCCGGCGTCAAAAAAGTCATGCGTTTCCTGCCACCGGTCGTTACCGGTCCGATCATTATCTGCATCGGTTTAAGCCTTGCCGGCTCTGCTGTAAATAACGCATCCAAAAACTGGCTTTTAGCACTGATCGCACTTGCAGTCATTATCATTTTTAATATCTGGGGAAAAGGAATGTTTAAGATCATCCCGATCCTGATGGGTGTTATCATTTCCTACTGTGCAGCTCTTATCTTTAACGCACTTGGCATGACAAATGCGGATGGCTCTGCAATTCTCGATTTTACAAATATTGCGGCAGCTTCCTGGGTTGGTGTTCCTGCATTTTCCATCTGCAGATTCAATATCTCTGCCATCCTTGTGATGGCTCCGATTGCTCTTGCAACCATGATGGAACACATCGGAGATATCTCCGCAATCTCTGCAACTGTAGATCAGAATTTTATCGAAGATCCGGGGCTGCACCGCACATTGATCGGAGATGGTCTTGCAACTGCACTCTCGGCATTCTTTGGTGGTCCTGCCAACACGACCTACGGTGAAAATACCGGTGTTCTTGAATTGAGCCGGGTTCACGATCCGAAAGTCATCCGTCTCGCAGCATGCTATGCGATCATATTAAGTTTCATTCCAAAAATGGCTGAGGTGATCGGTTCCATGCCATCTGCGATCATCGGTGGTGTCAGCTTTATGCTCTACGGCATGATCTCAGCGATCGGTGTCCGGAATGTAGTAGAAAACCACGTTGATTTTACAAAATCAAGAAACCTTATCATCGCAGGTGTCATCTTTGTATGTGGTCTTGGTTTTTCGGACGGTCTTACTTTTACCGTTGCCGGAACTTCCATCACACTCACATCCTTAGCGATCGCTGCGATCGCAGGTATTCTTTTAAATGCGATCCTGCCAGGTAATGATTATCATTTTGGCAAAGATCCAAAGATCGATGCAAACCACGGTCTTGATATGATCCCGAATCTGCATGAAGATACAAGCTATGCAGATGACGAGGAGTAAATAATCAGTTGTAATAAATAAAAATGCGGTATCTGCAAACACACGGATACCGCATTTTTCTTTCTTATGATTTTCACCTGTTACATTTTTTATCTGCTAAATATAATGAATCTTAATCACGCCAAAATTCGCCGCTCCGCGCAGATACAGTGCCGCAACACTGCTTCCTTCACTGTGTCCTATCGCTTCCACTGCTCCGAAAGAATGTCTCAGTTCATTCTGTACTTTCCATTCTTTTGGAATATAAAGATTGGTCTCTCCAAAATTGTTTTCCACCTCAATTGATGCAGCATCCCCTGCGATCATTGCATTATCAAAATAAACACTCATGCTTCCGAAATTGTTTTCAAGCCGCGCATCACAGAAATGATCCGAATTGATATAACGAATCGCAGAACCAAAATTATTTTCACAGCGGATATGCTCTCCGCTGCACTGTTCACTGTCTGATGCACCTGTTTTTTCATCCCAGTTTATCGTTTTTTCCCAGGAATTTTTCTTTCTCCGGACATCTTTAAAAATCATCGAAAGTCCAATGCTTAAAAGCAATGCTGCACCAAGTATCGTCCAGTTTGTCAGATTCAGTCTTTCCAGGCCAAGAGGTTTTCTGTAAATAATACAGATAAATGCAATTGCAAACGTCATGGAATAAAAGTTTACTTCTCTTATTCCATCCACGAACAGCCAGACAAACATGATCGTCATAAAAATACCGGGTAAACCAACACCGATTTCAATCCCGGTACTGCTGGTCACTAAATATACCGCTGCAAGAAATACAAAAAACAGTCCCCATGCAATATTTTTCTTTTTCATTGACATAACCTTCTTTCTTCTAATTTTCTGATCAATGGTTTGTAATAATACCTTGACACATATACTTTTTTGTGTGTATTCTCAAATGCCACAACGCTCGACGCCGTCAGATTCCGGTTGATGGAAAAAATATGGGTGGTATTTAAGATTGTCGACTTTGACACTCTCATAAAAAATCCAGGAAGAATTTCCTCAAGTTCATACAGTTTGTATCTTGCCTCATACAGATCATTCCCCGTATGTGCCACCACTCCACTGTCTGCCGTCTCAAAAAACAATATGTCGTTCATCGGCAGATAATACTCGGTATTTCCTTTGTATAGAACCATCTTCTGAACTGCACCAGCCGCTTCACTGACTGCTTTTTGTATGGCTGCGATCTGTTCTGTCATACCACGGCAGCGGATGATGACTTCTTCCTCTGCCACCTGCTCATCCATTTCGATTTTGATTTTCATACTAATCTCCATTCTTGCGCTGCTTTTAAGCGCATCACAAGTTTGTGCGAAGCACAAATCTTGCGTATGAAAAATCTTTAATTTTTCATATCATTCTCCAGTACTGTACTGCTTTTCATCTGCAACCCATTTTTGTACTTAAAGCAAACCGGTTTTCTTTCTTACTGACAAGATCATTATAAAAAACGAACCACCTGATGTAAATGTTTTTACACCAAGTGGTTCGTTTTCCTATGGTAAGTGGTAATTATTTTACATGATACGGTTCATTGCAGAAAGTGCTCTGACTGCTGTCTGCAGGTAAGGATTTTCTGTCTCATAGAATTTTCCTTCGTCTGCCTTTTCTGCAAATGCAGGATCTAACGGAATCTTTCCAAATACCGGAAGTGTCAGCTCTGCTGCAACATCCTCAATATGGCTCTCACCGAATAATTTGATCTCCCTGCCACAGTCCGGGCATTTTAAATAACTGAAATTCTCGATCAGTCCCAGTACCGGAACATGCATCATTTCTGCCATATTGTATGCCTTTTTGACAATCATCTGCACCAGTTCCTGCGGTGAGGTAACGATCACAATACCATCGACCGGAAGTGACTGGAATACCGTAAGCGGCACATCACCAGTTCCTGGCGGCATATCAACAAATAAGTAATCAATATCTCCCCAGACAGTCTCATTCCAGAACTGTTTTACCACACCTGCGATCACAGGTCCTCTCCAGATGACCGGGTCTTCCTCATTATCCAAAAGCAGATTGACGGACATTACTTTGATACCGTTTTCTGCTTCAAGCGGGATCATTCCCTCCTCTGTACCTACAACCTGACCATGTACACCGAGCATTTTCGGAATGGATGGTCCTGTGATATCCGCATCCATGATGCCAACTTTATAGCCGGCCTGTTTCATTGCACATGCAAGTGATGCCGTCACAAACGATTTGCCGACTCCACCTTTTCCGCTGACAACTCCGATTACTTTTTTTACATTGGATGATGGATTCATCGGTTCTTTTGCGATTCCGTTTCCACCTTTTGCTTTGCTCGGACAGCCTTCACAGCTCTCCCTGCTACAGCTTGATGCGCTGCTGCAACTACTATTTTCTGCCATGTCTCATACACTCCTTTTTATCTTCATTCCTGCAGATATTTTATTCTGCCCAATCTTATCTTTCTGATTCCTGTGCCCGCTTTTTAAATATCTCCTGCAATGACTCCGTATAAGGTGCCCGTGCGATTCCGTATTCCGTCACAATTCCAGCGATCAGTTCATGATCTGTCACATCAAATGCCGGATTAAACACCTTTACATCCTTTGGTGCCATGCGCTCTTTGTACCACATCTCAGTCACTTCCTCTGCCGGACGCTGCTCGATATTAATATCGGCTCCTGTCTTTGTATTAAGGTCGATCGTTGAAGTCGGTGCACAGATATAAACCGGTACATTATAATATTTTGCTACTGCTGCAACCACGGATGTTCCGATCTTGTTTGCCGTATCACCGTTCGCTGCCACGCGGTCGCAGCCGACGAATACTGCATTGACCCATCCATTTTTCATAACCGTTGCAGACATATTATCACAGATCAGGGTAACATCCACCCCGGAGGACTGTAATTCAAATGCCGTCAGTCTTGCCCCTTGTAACAGTGGTCTTGTCTCATCTGCAAACACTTTAAAATGATAGCCCTTTTCTTCCCCAAGATAGATCGGTGCTGTTGCCGTGCCATACTTGCTGGTTGCAAGCTGTCCGGCATTACAGTGGGTTAAAATGCCATCTCCCGGTTTTACCAGTGTCAGACCATATTCGCCGATCTTTCTGCAGACACGGATATCCTCCTGCCAGATCTCTATTGCCTCTTCTTTTAAATATTCTTTGATTCTCGCCACATTCTCATCGGCATGCGCTTCTAAAACGCCCTGCATCCGGTTAAGCGCCCAGCTTAAATTAACCGCTGTCGGTCTTGCAGATTCTAAATACTCTTTCTGTTTTATAAACTCATCATGAAAAGTATCATAATCTGCCGCGCCGCTCTGTTTTGCCAGAAGATAGATTCCAAATGCCGCTGCAACCCCGATCGCCGGAGCTCCCCTTACCTTAAGCAGGTAAATGGCATCCCAGATCTCTTCCGCTGTCTTTAAAGCGATCAGCTCTATCTTTCCCGGAAGTTTCGTCTGATCGATGATAATAATTGCATTATTTTCATCATCTAAGCGCACCGTATCATAATTCATGATATTGTCATTTTCTTTGCACTGCTGCATCTTCGTGACCTGTGCCTTTCTTCTTTTTTTCCACTTCTTTTTATTATACACGCTAAAGAAACAATTTTAAAGTCTAACGCCGGTACTTTTTAAGAAACAAAAACGAAGGGGACATTATCTGCCCCCTCCTTTTAATGCTCTTTTCTTTTCATACATTTTAACATCTGCACGGGATCTCGCCGCTTCGAAATCCATATCCTTCTCTGCATCAAATCCGGCAAAACCATAAGCAATCTGTATCTTTGGAATCGTATGGCTCTGATTAAACTCCTGCTGTTCCAATTCAAGTTCTTTCAGTCTTTCTTCCAGATCAAAACCACCCCTGTTTTGAATGACAACGCAGAACTCATCACCACCAATGCGGTAACATCTTCCATGGCTGCCAAATACACGCGAAATGATCTCAGCAGCATTTTTGATATAAGAATCACCCATCGCATGCCCCATCGTATCATTGCAGTGTTTTAAATTATTCAGGTCAAATGTCACGATCAGTGTTCCATCTGCCTGTTGTTTTTCTTTTACCCATTCATCATAAGAATTACGGTTATACAGACCGGTCAGCACACCAAATCTTCCAATGATATCTGTCTTAATCCCAGGATTCCTGTCAGTTGAAGCAGCATCTGAATAACAAAATTAAGATATGCCATGACACAGATCGTCTCTGAAATCCATCTGTCTTTTATTTTCCAGAAACACTTCATAAACTGAACAAACGGCGGTATCATCAACATCAGTGAAACTGCCGAAACAAATGCACATGCCGTCCGGCTTGGAATCAGGATCGTTGCCATCTTTGTTTCATTAAAAGACCATATCCCCGTCAATAACGCAAAGACACCAAAATATGAAATATCACGTTCGATTGGAACTCTTTTATGCGCCATCAGCCAGTATCCGATTAAAACAACACCCACCATAATTTCGAGCAGGCTGACAATAACCTCGGCTCCTGAACTGTATAACAAATATTTATACATCCGTCCGGTATCCCCGGCATAAAAATCAATCTTTTTCTGACGGACCTGCGGATATGCTGCCCGGACGATCACAGTAAGTTGTTCTGTCTCTGACGGTACATCCACAAAATTCCATATCACTCCCGGCGAATTGCCAAAAACCGAGTGTAACTGTTCCACCGAATAGATCAGCTTGTCATCCGCATATACCCAGACAGCCATATGCGATGTAAAAAAACGCACACAATGCCCTGTATCACTTATTTCCTGCGTAGAAAATACAATACGCATTCGATATCCTGTTTTTTATCTTATTCTTCAAATCATGTCCTCTTTATGTACTGCTTTTTCCACAAAAAAATCTTGAAAAAATAGAAGGCCTGCTCTTTTTTTCTTCTTCTTTTTTGGGAAATCTTTCTTCTTCTGAATAATCCGGTACCCAGTCAACGAAAAAAAATCTGTCATCTACATCTGTTCTGCCATTAAAATGCCTGCACATGTCTTTAATGACTTCCATCATCGCATCTGCCATTTTCTCTGCATCCTGTGCCATGCGGTCACAAAATTCCATTCCACGGTCCGGTCCTTCTTCCCCCCAGATACAGTCATCTCCAAGCACTCTTAATTTATTCAGACGATCCCTCTGATCCTTGACAGTGCTGAAAAAACGGCTCACTAAAACATTATGCTCTTCTTTGTCGGTATAACATAAAAACTCTTCTAACAGTGTACCTTCCGAAAATCCGATCTCATAATAATCATTATAAAAGCGGCATATCCGCTCTGCCGTTTTACGGAACAAAATCCCGCTCTGCTGTGGTTCCTTCCAGTAGTGCTTTTCTGCTTCCACAAGCTCTTTGTAAATTTCATCGTACGCAGTCTTGATTTTCGGATCTTTTATCTCGCATTCCATCATAAAGTCAAAATTCATTTCTGTCTTCCTCCGCAAAGTTCACTCCAGATCACATTCTTTAAACGTCTTGTCAATGATGTCGTTCCCGCATCCTTAAGCTGCATGGTAAGCAGCATCGTAAGACCGTCTTTTGGGCTGTTGCAGAAATATGCCCCAAGCCATCCATCCCAGCCATATTCTCCTATTGAAGTAAACAGCGGGGATTTTCCAGGATCTTTCTGGATTCTCAATAAATTGGCATAGGTATATCCGCGAATCCCCTCCCAGCACTGATCTAATACTTCCTGCTGCCAAGGCATTAATGATCCATTTGTCATATATCGTACTGTCTGCGTTTTTAATATCTGTTTTCCCTGATAAGAGCCATCCTGCATTAACATTGACGCAAACTTCGCATAATCATCTAACGTTGAAACCAGTCCTGCGCCACCCGATTCAAATGCCGGTTCCTGTTTCATTGCATTCATGATGCCAAGATGATCTTCCGTATAAAGTTTTAGTCCATCTTCCGTCCTCTGGTACACTTTTGCAAGACGGTTCTGTTTCTCCTGCGGCACATAAAATGCAGTGTCTTTCATGCCAAGCGGCTCAAAAAATTCTTCTTTTAAAAATTCTCCAAAAGACTTTCCACTGATCACTTCAATGACTGCTCCAAGTACATCCGCAGATGTACCATACTGAAAACTTTCTCCAGGCTGGAACTGAAGCGGTATCAGACCAAGACGGTTTGCAATCTCCTGCGTAGTCAGCGCATCTTCCAGATATAAATGTTCTTTGATCCGGTCAAAAAGTTTTTCCGTCTCCATGGAACAGACGCTCGTGATATCTCCACCATACATCAGACCTGATGTCATATTGAGCAGATCACAGATTCTGACCGGTTTCTCCGCCGAAACCAGTTTTCCTCCTTCTGCAACGATCGCATTGTGAAATCCCGGCAGAAATTCTTCCACAAAAGCTCCCGGATCAAGAAGCCCCCGCTCCATTAAAAGCATGGCAGCAGCAGATGTAACCGGTTTTGACATGGAATAAAGCCGTACTATGGTATCACGTTCATATTTTCTGCCTGCTTTAATGTCTGCATGTCCGCCTGCTGCAAATGCCTTTTCCTTTCCATCCTGTATGACCAGAATATTCGCTCCGGCAATCTCCTTTTTTTCTACTGATTTTTCAATCAGTTGTTCCAGTTTCTGACTTAATTCCATTGAAGTTTCCCCATTTCCACACATACTGCTGTAAAAAATCCGATAAATCATATCGTGCTGTTAACGCACTGACAACCGCTGCCATTCACACATACTGTATACACATCAGATCAATATTTCCCTTAACACTTTCTCATCTGCAGTGACAGATCCCTGAATCATTGCCGCACTTCCGCCACCTCGTGCACCGGTTTTTTCGCGGAGCAGGGCGGCAATCTCCCTGCAGTCCTTTGTTTTACTTCCGATGATAAAATTATAACCACCGTCTTCTTTTTCCACAAAAATACCGCAGATCCCGTCATGTGCTTCCACAAGCCCATTGATGGCATTACGCATGACCGGTGTATCAAGATCTGTCTCAAACAAAAGTACATTTTCCTGTTCTGCTGGAATCTCTTTGATCTTCTGATCAATGAGTTTCTGCTTTGCCTGTGCCAGTTTGTATTTCAGATCCTGGTTGGACTGTTTTAATTTTTCCACAAGCTGTGGAAGCAGCTCCTGATTCGCAGAAAGTGTACCGGAAATTGCTGAAATGATCTGTGATTTTTTCTGTTCCTCCTCTAAGGCACGAAAACCGCTTAAAATACTGATTCTGACACCACCTTTATAATTAGAAAGGCTCTGTACATTGAGTGTTCCGATCTCACCTGTACGCTTTACATGCGGTGCACAGCAGGCACAGACGTCCACGCCGGGGATCGTCACGATACGCACCTGTCCCTCGATCTCGATCTTACTGCGGTAATCAAGTGCTGCAAGTTCTTCTTTTGCCGGATAAGTAATTTCCACAGGGAGATTTTTTACGATCACATCATTGACTGCCGTCTCTATCTCTTTGACCTCATCTGCGGTCAGGACACCATTAAAATCCATTGTAACTATATTGTCGCTTAAATGAAATCCGACATTGTCATATCCAAATCTGCTGTGTACGATCCCGGAAAATATATGCTCACCGGAATGCTGCTGCATATTGTTAAAACGATGTGTCCAGTCAATCTTTCCATGTACATTTTCATCAACAGCAAGCGGTTCTTTTAAACTGTGTGTGACCACATCTTTTTTGATCTGTACATCAGTCACCTCTATGCCGTTTATCGTTCCTTTATCAGGACTCTGACCGCCTTCTTCCGGGAAGAAAAGTGTCCTGTCCAATACAACATGGTAACCACTCTCATCTTTATCATGATATGCCTCACAGGATAAAACTTTTGCATCGAACTCTACTGCATATGCATCCTGATCGTATAATTTTTCTGTCATATTCTTCCTCTTTTCTACTACAATACTGGTGTAAAATCCTCGGTGTCTCCGCAGAAAAGTCCGCCTAAAGAAGCCACGATCTTTTGCATTGCATTCTTTGCGATATCAAATTCTTCCGGTTTTATGGTAACAAGAAATACACACTCACATCCATGTTCTTTCGCAAATGCCGCTGTGATCTCATCTTTTGCCGGAATCTCTGTCTGTTCAATATCAAGCGTTGCTCCATCACTTAATCCTACTTCCAATACACCAGCATCCTCCCAGATCTCTACCTCATAAGATGCTGTTATTGTATCATCATTTGCATTTGTAAGCACATCAAAAATATGACGTACTGTCACATTTTCAGGTGCAAAATATAACCAATCGCCCGGCATATGATTGTTTTCTTTTTTGCTTTTCTTTGGTTTGCTCTGCTGTTTCATCGGATTTTCCTCCGTTTTCTTACTCTGCGCTTCGGGTAAACAGTAACATTCTGTACTTTAGTATAGCATAATCTGACATTTTTTCTACTGACATTTCTATATTTTTCTTATATAATTATAGATAATAAATATCATATATCCGGGAGCGGGCACTCCCCTTATATGAAACGTACAGGAGGCACACAGTATGGAAACATCAAACGTTTATTTTACATCTTTTAAAGCAACAGAGCATGAAAATCTGCTCCAGAAATTACACCGTCTTATGAAAACAGCCGGTTTTGAAACGATCGATTTTACTGACAAATACGCAGCGATCAAAATACATTTCGGTGAATATGGCAATCTTGCATTTCTTCGTCCGAATTATGCCAGAGTCGTTGCCGATTATGTCAAGGAACTAGGTGGAAAACCTTTCCTCACTGACTGCAATACTTTATATGTCGGCAGCCGTAAAAATGCCTTAGACCATCTTGAGACAGCTTATGTCAATGGATTTTCCCCTTACCAGACCGGATGCCATGTCATCATCGGTGACGGCTTAAAAGGTACGGATGAGACGATCGTTCCGATCGACGGTGAATATGTCAAAGAAGCAAAGATCGGACATGCCATCATGGATGCAGATGTTTTTATTTCCCTGACGCATTTCAAAGGTCACGAGATGGCAGGTTTTGGCGGTGCACTCAAAAACATCGGCATGGGATGTGGTTCAAGAGCCGGAAAAATGGAGCAGCACTGCGATGGCAAACCAAGTGTAGACCAGTCCTTATGTGTCGGATGTGGTGCCTGCAGCCGGATCTGTGCGCACGGTGCACCACAGTTTAAAGATCATAAAGCATCGATCGATCATGATAAATGTGTCGGATGCGGGCGCTGCTTAGCTGTATGTCCGAAGGATGCGATCGCTGCTGATTACAATGATTCCATCGCCATGCTCAACTATAAGATGGCAGAATACAGTTTAGCTGTCTGCAAAGACCGTCCGTGTTTCCATGTTTCACTGATCTGCGACGTTTCACCCAATTGTGACTGTCATGCAGAAAACGATATTCCGATCATTCCAAATGTCGGTATGTTAGCATCTTTCGATCCGGTCGCACTTGACGTTGCCTGTGCTGATCTGTGCAACCAGATGACTCCGGTGGAAAACAGTGTCCTTGGTGAAAATATAAAAGTTCATGGCAATGAGGAAGATCACGATCATTTCCATATGACACATCCGGATACGGAGTGGAGAAGCTGCATTTCTCATGCAGTGAAGATCGGACTGGGACGTGACCAGTATAAGCTGATTACGCTTTAGTGCATTTGAAATTGATATTCAGCCTAATGACCTGCCAGAATTTTTATCTGCCACATTGCATTACACGAATCATTTCACAGACTGCCAAACCAATAATACGAAATATTTTAAATTTTTCCATAATCACCACAATTTGTTTATTTCGACAGTTTTGAAATGAACACCATAAAAATATACGTACCGCCAAGGGTGTAAAATGAGTTCCCCGGCGAAGGGTGGTTCACAACTTAGCGGCTGGCAAATTGCATCAAGCCAGGATTCGTTTTGTGACTTTGGGAGAAAATTAGACAATCTTAGTCTGCCTGTTCACGATACAGTGTTGTGTTGCCACGGATGGCAGCACAAGTCTTAATGCCCCTGGATGGGGCGTTTAAGACGCACATGTCACTCCGAGAACTGAATATATATTTTTTTCACGCGACAGATTGCTTTTTACAAAAAAACATGTTATTTTTTCATGAGTGTTATTAAGAAAAAAACTGTTTTAACAGCTATCATTATCAGACCTATCATATAGTAGAAAGGAACTGCAACATGGCAGTCACAAAGGAAATTTTATCTTTAGCGGTGGAGACCGGCGATGCACTTCTTAGAAATGGTGCGGAAGTGTACCGTGTGGAAGATACCGTAATGCATATCTTAGAAGCATATGAAATCGAAGAATATGATGTCTATGTACTTTCAAATGGAATTTTTGCAAGTGCAAATGAAAATAAAGATGACGCGTGCAGTATGATCCGGCACATTCCGCTCGGTCAGACGCATCTTGGACGTATTGCAGCCTTAAACCAACTTTCCAGAGAGATCTGCTCTCATGAATGCTCCTTAAAAGATGCCTGGACGCGTCTGGATGAATGCAAAGCGATTCCTACCTGTAAGAAATGGACAGAAGTATTTTTCTGCGGGCTTGGAAGCGGTGGTTTTGCCTACCTGTTTGGCGGAACTCCGCTAGACAGCGTGATCGCATTTATCGCCGGTGCGCTTTTGAATCTGATATTAAAAAAATTTGCACAGCGGAAAACCTCAAAATTTATCACCAACATTTTCGGCAGTGCTTTTGTGACACTCGTCAGTCTGATTACATTTTCAGTCGGACTGCCTGTTTTATATGACAAGATCATTATCGGTGCAATCATGCCCTTAGTACCTGGAATTGCGCTGACGACCTCGATCCGGGATTTCTTCAACGGTGATTATCTCTCCGGTGCGATCCACATGATTGACGCTGTTCTTACGGCATTTTGTATTGCGGCAGGCGTCGGAACTGTCATGACGATCTACAATCTTGCAATAGGAGGTATTTTATGACAACCATGTTTATCCAGTTTATTGTCAGTATGATCGCAACACTTTCTTTTGCAGTACTGTTTTGTGCGCCAAAACCAGAGCTTATTTTCTGCGGACTTACCGGTGCGATCGGATGGATCGTATATCTGATCTGCCTGCAGTTTGATACCGGTACTGTCATTGCAAATATGGTCGCAACACTTGCTCTCACAGTCTTTTCAAGAACTGTCGCTGCCATTCGGAAAAATCCGGTAACTATTTATCTGATCGCTGGTATTTTCCCTCTTGTACCTGGAGCGGGAATTTATTATACTTCCTATTACTTTATCATGAACCAGATGAAAGATTTCTCCCGCTATGGCATGGAAACGATCAAGGTTGCCGGTGCGATCGTACTGGGTATCATTTTCGGATTCTCCCTGCCGCAGACATGGTTTAATGCATTGCAGCACCGGACAAAAAGCAGACACACCTGACAACGCAGGAAGGTTCCGCTTACATCCCACACCCTATGGATCAAAGCATTTGCAATTGTTTCCCGGAATACCTCTATGGTTTTATCATACACATCTAATATCAATATCTTTTCAGGTGTTGTGGACAACAGTTGACGTAAACAACAGTTTCGCTATAAAATAGATAAAAGATGGAGGAAGCTGCAGTCATGAAATTAAAGCATAGTATTTTAGGGTTACTTTTACTTTTTACCCTGATACCGCTTGGTATCTTCGGGATATTTTCCATTTATGAGACAAACCTCAAGATCGATGAACTGACGGAGCAGAATGTGCAGGCGATCAGCGAAAATCAGGTGATGAATATCAAAAACTTTACGCAGGACCGCAATAACGAGATGGACATTATCGCAAACTATCAGCTGACGCAGGACGCGATCCTTTACAGTCTAAGGGAAAATGAAAGCTCTCTGGCGCGAAACTATGTAGACAATCTGCTGAAGGAACGCAAAAAATACAGTATCTTTGTAGCGAGCATCTCTGTGGTAAACCGGAATTTTCATGTGGTCAGTTCAAGTGAAGAGTACAAACCGGGCACTGTCAGTGCAATAAAAGATGTCGATCCTAAATATCAGACCGGCGAATTTATTATCGGTGACGTATATGAGCGTATAACAGATGACGGCAGAAAAAATGTCGTGCCCGCCTATACCGGCGTCTATTATAATAATGAACTGATCGGCTATGTGATGGAGGAGCTGGATACGGCATATTTTGACGACCTGCGGCTGAATATGGACACTCTTGCAGATGGAACTTTCTATCTTCTCGACGGCAATGGGGCGATCATCACGGCAGGTGACACAAAAAACAAGAGAAGCTTAAAGACATTTGTCTCTAAAAGTTCCGACCGCAATGATTTTCAGAAAAAATGGGATGCGATCGACCATGAGAAAAATCCGTCCGGTTATGTGCGCTACCGCTATCACAGACAGGATTATATTACATATTATTCCGATGTGGCAAATACCGGCTGGGGCATCCGTGTGTCTGAAAACCTGAGTGCACAAAAGCAGACCGGAAAAACCTACGGCATACTGATCGGACTCGGTCTTTCCGCACTCATAATCGGCGTGTGCTGTACACAGTATTTCATGACAAAAAAGATTTTCGCACCAATCACCCAGATGCTGCAGGTATTTGCGCAGATCAGGGAAAGTGAGGATTATTCACTGCGCGTCCACATTCAGGAAAAACATGAAGCCGGTGAACTGGCTGCGGGTATCAACGAACTGTTAGATTATGTAGAGCAGACAGACAAAAAGAAAAAAGCACGTCAGAAAGAGCTGTTACAGATGGCACAGAACGATCCGCTGACCGGTATCAAAAATAAAAAGGCGATTGAAAAAGAAATGCTTTCTATGGTTCAAAAAGCGATTGAAAACCAGGAACAGATCACATTCGGCTTTGTCGATATCGATGATTTCAGGGATTATAATACACATTACGGACACCAGGAGGGAGATGCAATCATCAAGTTTGTGGCGCAGACACTTAAAGAAAACATACACGGTGCAGTCGGCAGGATCGGAGGGGACGAGTTTGCATTTTGCTATGCCGGTGAGTTAGAACCGGAACGCATCCGGCATAATGCCGGCAAAATTCTTGAGATTCTGCGCACGCAGCATGTCAACGAACAGACCGGCGAGGTGCTGCCGGTGCCGTGCAGTATCGGCATTGTCATGTCCCAGGGCGATACGCTTGACTATACACAGCTAATCCGCAAGGCAGATCTGGCAATGTATCAGGCAAAAGAGAACGGCAAGAATACATTTGTCCTGAACGTGGACTGACAGGCAGGCTTTCCAGTGTACTGTATCAATGATTCAGTACACTAGCTCTGCTGCCCTGCGATCTTTGCCGCCAGCTCTTCTAAATACTCCCACCTGTCCATCTTTTCTTCTAACATTTTCTCTGCGTTTTCTTTCTCCTCAACCAGCTCCCGCAGCTTTGCTGCATTGGTGGCATTCGCTGCCATCTCGTTATCTAAATCTTCTAACTTTTGTTCGAGTGCTGCAATATCATCCTCGATCGTCTCGTATTCTTTCTGCTCTTTATAGCTGAATTTCAGTTTCTTTTCGTGCTTCCAGGTTGCAGTCGAATCGGCTTTCACGGTTCCATTTTCTCCCGATTCCTGATTTTTTGAATTTCCCGGTGTACTACCTGCTGCACCTGCAGACTGATTCAGTCCGGTTTCTCCCGGTGTCCTGCCCTCTTCTGCAAGACGGTTTACATAATCTGTATAGCCGCCTTCATATTGTTTCAGTTTTCCGTCTCCCTCAAAGGCAAAGATACGTTTCATTGTCCGGTCGAGGAAATAACGGTCATGCGATACCGTAACAACGATGCCTTCATAACGGTCCAGATAGTCCTCTAAAATCGTCAGCGTAGCTATATCAAGGTTGTTTGTAGGCTCATCCAGCAATATAAAGTTCGGGGATGTTGCCAATACCCGGAGCAGATTTAATCTTTTCTTTTCCCCGCCTGACAGTTTTCCAATCGGACTGTACTGTTTTTCCGGTGGAAATAGGAAACGCTCCAATAAAACGGTTGCGGATATCACTCCGTCCACAGTCTGGATATATTCTGCCGTATCTTTTACATAATCGATCACTCTCTGATCCGGGTTCATATATGACAGATCAATTTCATTTTCATCCTCATTTTTTTCTGAGGCTATTTCCTGCGCATAATATCCCATTTTCACAGTCTGTCCGATAATGACCTGTCCGGAGTCCTGCGGAATAATACCTGCAATAATTTTCATCAGAGTAGACTTGCCACAACCGTTTGGTCCGATAAATCCAACTCTGTCTCCCTTCAAAAAGATATAAGAAAAATCCTCGATCAGTTTTCTGTCTCCATAAGCCTTACAGATATTTTCCAGCTCCACGGTCGTTTTTCCCATTCTTGTAGAAATAGAACTTAATTCCATCTGTGAATCCTGCGCCGGATTTTCACGATCTCTCAGCTCTTCATAACGCTGGATGCGTGCTTTCTGTTTCGTAGAACGTGCCCTTGCTCCCCTTTGTATCCATTCCAGTTCCACACGCAGGATCGACTGACGTTTTCGTTCACTGGCTGTTTCCATTTCCTGACGCTGGGTTTTTAGTTCCAGATACCCGGAGTAATTCGCCTGATAACTGTAAATTTTTCCTTTATCAATCTCCACGATCCGGTTACACACACTGTCTAAGAAATACCTGTCATGTGTTACCATGATAAGCGCACCTCTCCATTTTTTCAGATAATCCTCCAGCCAGTCTGCCATATCATTATCTAAATGGTTCGTAGGCTCATCTAACAAAAGAATATCTGCCGGGGAAAGAAGTACCGATATCAATGCCAGACGCTTTCTTTGTCCACCGGATAATTGTCCCGCAGGCTGCATGAAATCTTTAATTCCAAGCCGGGTCATCATTGCCTTGGCATCACTTTCAACAGACCAGCGGTTTTCATCTGTCACATTTCCTTCCAGCACACATTCCAGACTGCTTTTTTCCGGATCAAATTCCGGATGCTGCGGCAGATAACGCATTACCACATGGTTAGCCGTCGTAACGGTTCCTTCGTCTGTCTCCTCTTCCCCCATGATCATCCGCAGAAGTGTTGTCTTTCCGGTTCCATTGACGCCAATGATACCGACTTTCTCCCCATCCTGCAGCGAAAATGACGCGCCATCAAATAACTTTCTTTCGGTATAGACCTTTGTCAGATTCTCTATATTAATCAGATTCATGTATTTCCTCTTTCACTTTATTCTATGGCTCATGATACATCAAATAAATTTAGTACAGCTTCAATCCACTGCGTACCGGTTCACTTGTCAGATCCACACCCAGTTTTTTGAAGATTTTAATATCCACCTCGGAAAGCATAACCGACGTATGCACCTGACAGCCACGGAGTGCAGGGATCTGCTCAATGGCGCATTTTGCATTTTCATTGGAAACCGCCGCGAGAGATAACGCAATCAGAACCTCGTCCGTATGAAGTCTTGGATTCTTTCCTCCTAAGAAACGTACTTTTAAATCCTGGATTGGCTCAATTGCCTCCGGGCGGATCAGCTTCTCGTCATGTTCAATTCCAGCTAAATATTTTAAAGCATTTAAAAGCAATGCCGCTGATGCTCCAAGGAAATCAGACGTTTTTGATGTAATGATCGTTCCATCCGAAAGTTCGATTGCTGCGGTCGGAACACCTGATTCCTCCGCACGCTTCTTTGCGGCAACGGTAACTTTTCTGTCGTCTGTTGTAATCTTCGCCTGTTTCATTAGAAGCTCGATCTTGTAAACTTCATTTTCGGTCGCTTCTTCTCTTACCAGCTTATTCACTGCGGTGTAATAACGTCTGATAATTTCCATTTTAGATGCCACGCAGCAGGCTTCATCATCGATGATGCAGTTTCCTGCCATATTTACTCCCATATCAGTCGGCGATTTGTAATAGGTATTTTCACCGTATATTCCCTCAAAAATTGCATTTAAAACAGGAAATATTTCTATATCACGGTTGTAGTTTACCGTAGTCTTTCCATATGCCTCAAGATGGAACGGATCAATCATATTCACATCATTTAAATCCGCTGTTGCAGCCTCATATGCAAGATTGACCGGGTGTTTTAACGGAAGATTCCAGATTGGGAATGTCTCGAACTTCGCATAGCCGGCTTTGGTTCCGCGAATGTTTTCATGATAAAGCTGTGAAAGACAGGTTGCCATTTTTCCGCTTCCAGGCCCCGGCGCAGTAATAACCACAAGCGGTCTTGTCGTCTCAATATAATCATTTTTTCCAAAACCATTCTCGCTGACGATCAGTGGAATATTCGACGGATACCCCTCGATCTTATAATGCTGATATACTTTGATTCCACGTTTTTCGAGTTTTTCCCGAAACTGCACTGCACCATTTTGTCCGGCAAACTGTGTGATGACCACACTTCCAACATAGAGTCCTTTTTTCTCAAACTCTCCAATCAGACGGACAACGTCCACATCATAAGTAATGCCAAGGTCTCCACGCACCTTGTTTTTCTCAATATCCGCCGCACTGATCACAATTACGATTTCTGCAACATCCGAAAGCTGCATCAGCATCTGAAGCTTACTGTCCGGTGCAAATCCCGGCAATACTCTCGACGCATGGTAATCATCAAATAATTTTCCACCAAATTCCAGATACAGCTTATCACCGAACTGGCTGATGCGTTCTTTGATATGCTCCGACTGAATTTTTAAATATTTGTCATTATCAAATCCTATTCTCATCTTAATCCCCATTCTTGCGTGTGAAAAATCTTATTTTTCACACGCACTATCCTCTTATGTTTTATTTCTCTCTCAAACACGGAATATATTATACTATATAATCCAGTCAAAATACACGTTTTCTTTTTCCTTTGTTCATTATAAAAAGCTGCCTAATGATATTATCACTATCATTGGCAGCTTTTCTCCTACACATTCATTTTCACTTTATACCTGTCTCTCTTATTTGACCACAACTTTTATTTTTTGTGCACATCCGTTTGTCGCATATACATATATAGAACAGGATCCTTTTCCTTTCGCGGTGATCTTACCATTTTTAGATACCACTGCCACTTTACTGTCTGATGTAGCATATCGGAATTCCGATATATGATTAATGATCGGACGTTTCTTATCCTTCTTGACAATCGAAGCTTTTACGACAGCTTTTTTCCCTTTTGCCAATACATAAGAAGTCTTTTTCAGTTTAATGCTTTTTGCATCTGTTACTGATTTATTCTTCTTTCCTGCTGCATGTATCGTGATCGATTTCGCAACTGTTACTTTTTTGCCATCAACCATCTTATATGCAAGAACATGACATTTTATATTTTTTTTCTGATTGATTCCTTTCTTTTTCAATTTGCTGATCTCAACAGATAAACTATCCGCTGCCTTTACGGACTTTACAACCTTTTCCTTATCTTTTCCGCAGTATGCCATATAAACATCATAACCATCTGCATCTTTAACTTTTCCCCAAGTTACCTTGACCGTCTTTCCTGCTTTCACATTAAATTTCGAATTTAATGCTGCGTCTTTTGCCTCTGTCCTTTTTACTTTTACCGGTTTACTTTCCGTATTCTTTTTATCTGCTGCCTCAGCTTCTTTTTTTCTTGTTTCACTTACATATTTGCAGACACTACAGGTATATCTTTCCACACCTGCTGTTCCATAAACATGAGCTGCTTCATCCTTTTTTTCTGTGGTGTGTTCACACGTGGCAGCATGCCAATGGGAAGTATCATTGCTGCTCCACTCATCCCTAAATGTGTGCCTGTGTTCTACCCATTTTGCATAAAGAGTCGTGTCGGCAGTAAGTACCTGTCCCGGCCGCGCAATCGTCGTAAAATCTGCATCTGTATACCAGCCGACAAAATCATATCCATCTTTCGTCGCAGCTGGCAGCGGATCTGGCAGGTTCGTCTGCTTTTCCTCTGCTATCTGACTGCCACCATTTGTATTATACGTAATCGTGTATTTAATGTTAGCATTTTCTACAATCGTATATGGCGTATTTTTTAACAATGGGTTATTACTGTCGCTGTCAAGGCTGAAATACCAGTTAAATTTGCTATACCCCACCTCAGCCGGATGATCCTTATGGGCTTCTGTAGTCACCACCTCAAAGCGTTTCATATCTCCAGTACCGTAATCCGTGCCCGTCGTAATCCATATCATATTGCACTTTTTACAAACCACAATCTGTCTACCGTTAACTGAACCCCCCTGTAAACCACATCTCCAGCTTTCAATTCGGCAGGATCAATCGTTCCCGTTGTATATTGTGCTGCATGTACCTGTGTCGTTCCCATTGCAGCAAGCATCAAAAATGCCATCATCATTGATACAACTACATTTATGTACCTGCTTCTGTGTAACTTATTCATCCTTTGCATCTCCTTTTCTGCTAATTTTCTACCAGATAATCCCGTTTTTCAAATCCGAGCATATGTGCAAGTACACTGGTTGGGAAAATGTGAAGCTCTCTGTTTAATTTTGTCACCGAATCATTATAAATCAGCCGGCTGGTCTGCACCATTTTTTCATAACACTCTACCGCGTCCATACATTTGATGTATTCATTTTCATCAGTCGAACCCGGATATTCTTCTAAAACCGTCTGTGTCCGGAAAAGCACCTCGTTTATCACACCTTCCTGGCGCAAAACCTCCTCCGGTGTGGAAGTTTCCATAATGATACACCGTTTTTCATTTACTTCATCTGTAAGTGTCTGTGCCTCGTATCCTGCATATTTTTTTGTAAAATCAAGCAGGGAAAGTAACGCATCAAACCGTGACGAAAGCTGCACTCCAATCTGATTCATGGAATGATTGATATTTTCATCCATGATTGCTAATTTTTTCCGTACAGAAACAATCCATATGGCAAGCAAAATCACAAGCAAACAAACAATTACAGAGATTTCCATTCAAATACTCCTTTACTGTACAAAATATACTGCATTGTATCCGGAAGTATCGGACAATGCTACCATTGTCAGTCCGTCAAAATCTGCAAACACGCAGGCGTATACCAGATCTGTGCCGTTATTGTCAAATGTTAAACGCACACCTTCATCCTCATAATGATATTCACAGACACCGTCTAACGTTCCACCTCCCTGTACCATCTGTACAGTGGAACCATCATCGCTAAACACGATCTCTAATTTTCCGCCATACTGCTCTAATGCAGCATCATAATCGTCCTGTGTCATTTGCACACCGCCAAGGTTACCCCCACAGAAACTCCAGGTTGTTCCTGCTAAGTCCGGCATCTCTAAAATCGGCACATCAAGCAGGCAGAATAAGTCTTCGGTAGAATCTGTTTCCACATCTTCGCTTTGTGCATCTGCTGCCTCTGTGTCCACAACAATATCTGCTGCATCGTTCTCTGCCACATCGGTCTCCGCATCAGTGCCAGTATCTGCCACATCTACATCTGCCTCTGCGTTTGTCACTGTGCCATCAGCAGTCTCCTCGGTATTCCCGCAGGCGGTAAAAGAGAATGCCAGCATTGAACTCAACATAATTGCTAAAATTTTTCTTTTCATAATTTTTCTCTCCTTTGTCATTTGTTTTTCATTTCTCTCTGTTGACATTAATGTACCGTATTTTGTGCTGCAGTGGATTAACTTGTTCTGAATCGACTATAATGTGCACTCAATCGACATTTTTTATTTTTCATATGTAGTTTTGTTGTCTCTTTTAAAGTGCAGCATAAAGCTGCACATTATAAAGAAACGCGTAAAATAAATTTATTATCTTCTACCAGAAAGCTGTACATACCACCATACCGGTCAACAATTGCACAAATACTGCGTACGCCGATTCCATGCCCCGGCCGGTCGGTAACCGGAACACCGTTTTCAAATGCTACTTCTTTTCTGCATGGATTCGTGACCTGAAAAAAGAACCTCCCGTTCTTCTCATACGCTAAAATATCTATCGTTCCCTTCTGCTCCTGTGCTGTACACGCATGGAGTGCATTTTCTAACGCATTTGATAAAAGCACACACAAATCTGTCTCCGAAACCGGAAGAATATATGGCACCACCGCTTTTATGTTCATTGTGGCACCAGCACTTTCCGCCCTTCCTGCAAAAGAGGAAAAAATAAGATTGACCGTCTCATTCTCACAGTAATTTTTTACCCTGCCTGCCTCAATCTGCGCACATACTTCATGAATGTAGCCTTCTGCCTGTTCAATTTTTCCATTCTCGATACATGATAACAGATGCTGCATATGATGTCTTAAATCATGCCGGTAGGTACTGGCATCTTTCTGCGACTCCCTCAAAGCCTCAATCTCGCGGACCGCCTGGGAAATCTGCAGATTCAGACAGCTCTGCATCTGCTCAAGTTCATTTTTCTTCCGCTCCTCCTCTGAAGTACGAAGCACAAACACCAGATAAGCAATACAGCAGACGAACGGCATAAATTCCACTGCCGCCGGTATACCTTCTGAAAGTAAATCCGTATAAACTCTCGTCAGGTAATCAAAACCGTAGCCCAATGCCGGAATCAACCCGAACTGAAGCTGTATTGACACGGGATAATTTGATATTGCCCGCACCGAAGGTGCCACAAAGCGCAGTAAAAGAAATAATAACGGCAGTGTAACAATCAGTTCCGTCACATTTTGCACCGTTTCACTGTTCACAAACACAGCCATTATAAAAAGTGCCACCCACCTGCGAAGCTGACAGCAGAGATAAGCAGTCAGCACGGAAATCACTGTCCACAGACGTTTTTTCGTTAAAATGTAAAGGGCAATACACATCGGGACATGTGTGATCACAGGATAAAGATAACGGATCGTCGCTGCCCCGGCCAACAGATACATCACGCCCTGTATGGCAAGCAGCACAAAAATACTTCCAACAAGAAATTCCCGTTTTTCTTTCGTCCAGTGAATATCACAAAAAGCCCCGGACAAAACCATGCCGAATATCCCGACTGCTGCACCATTTGTTACATAAAGAAGATTCATGATAAAAATACCTGCTTTCTGTTAAACGCATACTCGAGATATTTATTCTTTATCTCCGAGCATTTTCCATGCGGGATTGGTATTTCTGCAAGACTTATCAGTTTGATTGCACGGTAAGAAATATTCTGTATATAATCCATATTTACCAGAAATGACCGATGTGGCCGTAAAAAATTGCCATAAGGCTTTAACTGCAAAAATAAATCGTCTAAACTGCCGACACTCTCAAATACTTTTCCATTTCCGAGATGAAAAAAGAGCGTCCGTCCTATCACTTCACAATATTCTAACTTTTCAAGGTCAATTCTTGTAATTCCTTCTTTGCTCCGCAGAATCAGACTGTTTTCCTGTGTCTTTGTGCACTCTGCAAGCACGGAATCCATCAGCCGGAAAAAGCTTTCCTCCCAGACTGGCTTTAACTGATAAAAATATGCCCCGACCGTATAAGACTGTACTGCAAACTCCGGAGATGAGGTAAGAAAAATAATTTTCATATTATTATCATACTGTCTGATTTCTTTTGCAGTCTCAATTCCGTTTTCCCCCGGCATTAAAATGTCCAAAAATAAAATATCGAAAGAAAACCCTTTCTCAATCGCGGCCAGTAACTCTAAGGGACTCTGAAATACCGTATAGGTAAGGTCTTCGTCTCTTTCTTTTTTATATTTGTCCAATAAGATACCAAGTTCTTTTAATATCTCTAAATCATCATCACAAAATGCTATTTTCAGCATAAACTTTCCATCAACTCTTTCCATATTCCTCTTTGGCAAAATGCATTCTTCTGATATAGCGCAGACACTCCGTCTCCGGCATCGGTTTCCCGTAATAATATCCCTGGATCATATCCACACCAAGCGTCTCTAGGGCATCACTCTGTTCTTTCTTTTCCACGCCCTCCATGATCAGCGGGAGACCGAGTTTTTGTATCGTCTTTATTTCATTTTCAATCACGATTTTTGCAGTTGGATTTTCAAAATAGGACCATGTCATGTCCTTATCAATCTTGATTTCCCGAAATGGAAAACGGATCAGATAGGAACAGTTCGAATTGCCGCTTCCATAGTCATCCATCGCAAACCCCATGCCGATTTTACCAAACTCCTGCATGTGCCATAGCATCAGCTTTGGTGCTTCAATCGCTGTCCGCTCCGTCAGTTCCAGCGTGATCATATGTGTCGGCACATGATAACGCTCTAACACTGGCAGTATGCTTTCTTTCAGATTCCGGTTCAGGCACTGCGCTGCAGCAATATTTACATGAATCGTCCGTATCCCAAGCGATGGATTTGGAAGTACATGTTTTGCCAGAAAACGGCAGCACTCTTCAAGTACGATCTCACTGATCTGTGTGATCGTTCCGTTTTGCTCCGCCAACGGAATAAACTCATCCGGTGGAATGGCTCCAAGTTTTTCATCCTTCAGACGCACCAGCGCCTCTAATGATACAACACATTTTTCTTTTAGGGAATAGATCGGCTGATAATATACTTCAAATCTGTTTTCCGTAATTGCACGATCCACCGCCTGCTCTACCTTATTTCTTCGGTAATAGTCTTTTTTTACGGCTTCATCCACCTCAAAAAAGATCTGTTTCCCTGAATTTTGTGCCGCTTCCAGCAAATATCCATACAGTGCCCTGTACTCTGCCAGAGAACAAAAATCTCTTGGATAATGCAGGGTGATCATGATCTCATTTAAAGAAATCGAATTGCCAGACACATGAAAATCCTGTTCAAATCTTTTTTTGATCTGCCCCTTTATGTGTTCTTCTTTTCCCTCATCCAGCAGAATGGTAAATGTATCCTCCGCATTGCGAAACACACAGAACTTTCCACACAGTGCGGTAAGATAATGTCCCACTTCGGCAAACAGCCGCCTGCTGTTTTCATATCCTAAAAGCATTTCGATATGATGCATCTGTCTGATATGTACCACAAGAAATACTTTTTTGCCGGATTGCTCCGTTACATTTTTCATCTGGATCAGAAATGCCTGCTCATCACTGGTTCCGGTTTCACTGTCAATATAAGCAGACGGATTCTGCATTGCCATATAGATCATCAGAATAAACAGCATATTTGCCGCACTGGTAAGCAGCATTTCTTTTCTCTCATACTGAAGCACCACCATAAGAACTGCCACAATACTGTATAAGATAACGATTACCTTGATCCGCGTCTCAATACGCGCTCTCCCCAAAAACACAAGAAGCAGGTTCATAAAAAAATAGTATCCAATATACACATAGCCAAACCATGCAAAATTTCCCTGATAATAGCTGCCATCTTTAAAATAAAAGAAAAAGCCCATCCACGGTGTCGCTAAAAGCATGATCTCGAAAAAGAAAAACGGGACTTTTCCCATGTATTTTATCATCCGACCTGCTACTCCGGAAAAGCTGCATACCTCTTCCATATAGCGGAACATCAGATAAGAAGCCGCTCCTTCCAACGCAAAAAAAGCAAACGCAAACAATTCGTTCCAGATTAGCGGAACGATTGCTGCATTTGCCAGTCCAATACATGATAAAATATTTGCGATACACTCGCCAAGACACACCCAAAGCAGTCTGCCAAATACTTTCGACTTAACCGTTGGGAACTGTCTGATCAACAGGAAATGACCGCTGATAACCACAAAAATGACGAGTGACATAATCTCGAAGTCGTAATTATACTGCACCCGTCTGCTCCTCCTGTGCTTCTTTCGCCTGTATGATTGCTTCATTTAGCTGGAGCATCTTTGCATCCAGCATAGAAACAATATCGGAACATTCTCTTAGATCCCTGCTGATATAGCCGGGCGCATTTCCCTCAAATTTGTAATAGATCTTATGCTCTAAGCTTGCCCAGAAATCCATCGCCATCGTCCGGATCTGTATCTCCACCTTGGTATCGATCACGCAGTCCGATAAAAATATCGGAACAGTTACAAGCATATGATAACTTTTATAACCGCTCTCCTTCGGATTTTTAATGTAATCCTTGATGGAAATAACGGTCAGATCGTTCTGTTTTCCAATCATCTCTGCAAGCTTATAAATATCAGAAGTAAAAGAGCAGACAATACGGATACCTGCAATGTCATTGACATAATTAACCATATTGTCGATCGACGACTCATATCCGTAACGCTTTAACTTTTTCACAATACTCTCAGGCGTCTTGATCCTTGACTTAATATATTCTATTGGGTTGTACTGATGTACCTGCTGAAACTCATCGTTTAAGATTTCAACTTTGGTACGTACCTCCTTCAATGCGGAATTGTATAAAAAAATAATCGTGTTCCAACTGTCAACGCCCTCACTTAAGGTGAATGGCTTATCCATAAAAATCCTCCTTATTTTGCAGCGCAAAATGTAATTTTATACATAGCGTCCCTGTAATGACTACTATTTACAGTATACCATACTTTCCTTATTATTGGGGATTTATTTCTAAACTTTTACCGATTTATAAGTCCAGCTTCATATCACCTTCTTTGATCCAGCCGATTTTACGGAACAGCACACTAAAAAGCCATGATAAAATGCCCGGCAGAATAAAACTGACTAAGATCAGTCCGATCCAGTCCATTGGTGTGATGGCTGTTTTGCTTCCCGCTTCAATATCTGCAATCCACCCGGTATAGACACCGATCTGTCCGACCAGTCCACAGGTTCCCATACCGGAGGAAACTGCTGCACCATTCATCTGTAAATGGAACAGACACGTTGCGATCGGTCCGGTGATTGCAGACGCCAATGTCGCCGGCAGCCAGATACGTGGATTTTTTACGATATTTCCCATCTGAAGCATCGATGTACCGATTCCCTGTGCAAACAGTCCGCCCCATTTATTTTCGCGGAAACTTGCCACTGCAAATCCAACCATCTGTGCACAGCATCCTGCAAGTGCTGCCCCTCCTGCAAGACCGGTAAGTCCAAGTGCGGCACAGATCGCAGCACTGCTGATCGGCAGTGTCAGTGCGATTCCTACGATCACTGATACAATGATTCCCATGAAAAACGGCTGCAGTTCCGTTGCCCACATGATCGCATTGCCAACTGCACTCGCTGCCGCACCGATCGCCGGAGCCCACCAGATAGAAAGCGCGACCCCGACAAAAATGGTCACAAACGGAGTGACAATAATATCGATTTTTGTCTCTTTGGAAACTGCTTTTCCGAATTCTGCTGCAAAAATTGCAACCACAAGTACCGCAAGCGGCCCACCTGCCCCGCCAAGTTCATTTGCCGCCGCACCGACTGCCGCAAGTGAAAACAGTACTAAGGGCGCTGCCTGCAGTGCATATCCGATTGCGATCGCCATGGCCGGTCCGACTGCCGCTTTCGCGTAAGTTCCGACTGTCACAAGAATCGGAATATGAAGCTGCGTTCCAAGTGTACTGATGATTGTTCCGATCAAAAGCGATGCAAATAATCCCTGTGCCATCGCACCAAGTGCATCAATCAGGTAGCGCTTGACGGATATCTCAATGTTTTTCCGTTTACAAAATGCCTTTACTTTTTCCATAATTTCTCCAATCCGGAGTTTCTTACTCCTCTTTGCTGTTTTTCATGTGGTTAACATGTGTCTTGTCAGCTTGTGACAGTGTAGCACAGAGGGGAGAAAAAAGCAAGGGATGTTGTCCCTTGCTTTTTTATGTCATGCAGTACTCTTATTCCGTTAATAACTTATGAACAGTTGTAACAAATGTTTCAACAACACCTATTGCATTTTCCACATCCTGCCGGTTAATATCATACAAATCTCCCGTCTGGTGATTTCTATCTGCCTGATGTGCTATCTTGTTTCTGCGTTCAAACAAATCTGTCAATGCTCTTGCCAATTTGTCTGCTGGTTTCACTCTGCTCTCCTTGTCATAAAACATTTCATTTGCTATTTTATCAAAAAAATCTTTTCCAACAATTAATGATAACTGCCCCTTAATCTCTTTCGCACTCATATATGTTTTTGATGCATGGTAAGACACAATTACCGCGTCAATCCACCCTGTATTTTCGGGATGCATAACAGCATCCATTACCTTATCAATCGGCACCTTTAAATCGGAATATCCCCGTGTTTTATCCCAGTGATTATTATACATTTGTACCATCGCATAAATTCCAAGACAATGCATATAATAATCCAGTGCACTTTCCAAAAACACAATCTGTGACCGATAAATATCTTTTACTGCTTTTTCTTCATGAACGTTATCTAATTGTTCTGCAATATGAAACTTTTCTTTTACCGTTTCCACATTTTTGCAAAACTGTTCATACATTTCATCAAGTTTTGAAACGTGCATATCCGGCACTAACATATTTCTGGAATTTTCATTTCTGGAACTGAGTCCTAGCTTTCGTTCCAAATTTATTCACCTCCCAAAACTTCGATCAAACTGCTTCCCTTTAACGGAATTGTCGAATATCGACCATTGATATATCCTTTTTTTATATTGTCATCCTTTCTGACATTTTTCAATTCCACTAAAGAATAATACTCTGTCGTGCACAACCCGGGATTTCTTTCTGCAAACCATATTTGATCTCTGCGGAATAAATCCAGATCCAACAAACTTGTATCATGGGAGGAAAAAATTAATTGTGGATTTTTTTCACTTTTCCAGTTTTTAAATGTGTGGATTAATTCATCTACAAGTGCAGGGTGGAGACTAGCTTCAAGTTCATCATAAAATAACACTTTTCCATTGACTAGCACATCTATAAACGGACATAGCAATTTAAAAAGTTTCTGTGTTCCCTGTGACTCCTCATTGATATTCAAAATATAATCTTTATATACAAACTTTACTTCTATTGTCTGCAATGAACCCATACCAGTTAACATCTGGACCTTATTTAATAATTCAAGCGGCATATCCTGTGTTGTCAATTGTCTGTTTTCTATTTTTACCTGGATATCCTTAATTGGAATTCCTATTTTTTGCATGAACACAACTAATATTTGTTTCATACCAGAATTTGTCCGAATCTGTTCTGCAGAGTATTCAAACCAATTATCAGGTCCAATTCCATGAACAATCAATTCTTCTTTAAAAAACCTGAAAGGATGAATGATTTCCTTTAAACTGCACCACGCTTCTGCCGTAGTCAGAAATAATTTATTACTTTTTGTCTTACTCTCCAGTTGAGACAGTTCTTTCTTATACTTTATTCCATATGAAAACTTTGTACCTTCACGTTCAAATATCTTCGCCTGTCTTCCAGATGGAAAATGATACAAATACTCATCCAGAAACTCAACATCATTCATGGAAAATCCATACGCATAACGTATTCCATCCACAACAAACTGAATATCAAACGCTGTCGGTTTCTCTGCTGAAAGTTTATGTGGTGTTCTCGGAATCTTATCTCCTTCCTGAAATTTCACACATTCCCTCACCAAAAAGCCTAGATACCCTACCGCATCAATCAATGTACTTTTTCCAGCACCATTTGCACCATATACAGATGTGATTCTTGACACCCGGTAATCATCAAATTCATACAATTCTTCCTGATGTGATTTATCACTTCCTGCAACCATGGAAAATACTATTTTCTCCTTAATTGCCTTATAATTACTGCATGAAAATTCAAGTAACATATCCCACACCTCCAATCACATTATATGTTTCTAAATATTTCATGTCAATAATTTATACATTGCTTTTGTGAAATATTCACATTTTTTGTGTTTTGTTTGTATATTTTATTCATTTGACATCTGCTCAAGGATTTTCCTGTTCATTTCATCATAAGAATCCCAATACTCTTTTCGTATGGAAATCTCCGTGTATCCAAAAAGCTCCCTGATTTTACTCATGATATCCCTGCCATAAAAACCTGTCAGGTTTTTAATTGTCTCATCTGTCACAGACACAATCTCATGCGCAGCAAGATTCCGGATATTACTTTCCACATTTCTAAGATCTTCCATCAACTGTTTTAAGCGGGTATCACTCGAAAAATGATCGGTGAGTATTTTCAGATGTTCTGAATACACATCTTTTGCTTCAAATCTTTTTCCCATTTTCTGATAATGACTATTCAGTACATCTCCTGCTTCCGTTCCATTTAATTTTTTTGCTGACCACATTCTCTTCCACTGTCCTGCACGTTTATACTGGTCGCAATAATCGTCTACTTTGATACCACACTGTTTTTTTAATATCATCTCAAACAAATCCACCACAATCGGTGTGATCGACCTGATAAAATCCACATACTCACCACGTTTTAATCGAATATCGATCGTAAGTGCATATTCAAAATATTTTCTCTGGGAAGAAGACCGCACCGGCAGACATTGAAAATTTGTTTTCTGGATTGTCTTATCAACATTCACAAAATCTAATAACACTCTCCTTGCCGCCAGATAAATTAAATCCCTATACTGCGCTGTCTGCTCCGCTGGTAATGAATCCGTGACATCAAGCGCAGCCTGATAATCATATACAAAAATATGTTTTTTTATAATTTCCTCTTTTTTTATCTTTGAAAGTGTCGGACACTGTATTTCCTTACATCTGTTTTGTGTACCTTCCTGATTATCCTCATCCAATTCCCATAAAGTTTCTACATCATATCCCTCATGCACCTGCTCATTCAATTTTCCTACTGGTGTCGCCACCTGAATTACTTTTGCAGGAAACTCCCCTAATGTCTGCAATACCAGCAATCCACTTTTCATTGCCGGTGTACCGGATGACACATTTAAAAGCAATGTATCCGATTCATCCATCGTCTCATATATACAGCTGATCACCTTCCTGAAATCCTCGTAAAAGTAATCAAATTCATGTACTCTGGTAAGCTCCCGGCGTTCTATGATCTCATAAACCATGGAACGATTCTGCATCTTTGCCAGACGGTCCAGACAATAACGATACCTGTCATCTTTCTCCTGAAAATCCAACATTTCTTTTGACATGTACAAAATGACTTTATCCGGTTTATAGAATCTGCAAATATGCAATATTGATCCATCATGATAATTATTTAATGAAATCGGGTCGGTTCCTCCCACTGGTGTAAACAATATCGTCTGGTTCATAATAACCTCCATCTTTCGTAATAATGATTTAATTTTCCTGCATGGTTATTTAGTAAAAATTTATTCTAATTTTGTCCCCTTAGCGGGGTTCTTATATCTCAGTAAACCCTAATTTGATTTATCCGGGGCAGGTTTTCAAGTTTTCGTCCCCTCCGCGGGGTCTCTTATCTCAATTCAGGAAGATGCAAGAAAAATCAAACCCATCTGGTTCTCGTCCCCTTCTCGGGGGTCTTATATCTCAATTCTCAAGTACATTGATAATTGAATAAAGGCTTTACGTTCTCGTCCCCTCTACGGGGGTCTCTTATCTCAATGATGAAAACAACAAGTTAAGCATTAATTTAAAGAGTTCTCGTCCCCTCTACGGGGGTCTCTTATCTCAATCCTGTCCCCTACACCTCCTAAAACACAAGGCTTTTTATCCCCCATTTGCGGGGCAAACCCGCAAATGAGAGAAATCTCAATATCAAACTGGTGTATAACATTCTCAAAGCCTGATTTTAAGCCTATCGGAGCAAAATCATTATATTTCCTCAAATTCAATCCTCCCCATCCCCATATGATACAGCTTTCCCTGATACTTTGTACATTTACAGACATGCGGTGCCAGTTTAAGCTACAGGTCTTTGGTATGTTTATGCACAACATAATTTCTGCCCAGTGTATTTATAATATATCTTTTGTCATATTACCCTATAATAATCACTTCTTCATTTTTAATTTCAGGACTTGCCCCAAAAAGATTAACCTCTCCGTATCCTCTTATTTTGTAAACTCTTACGCTGTCCGATCTACGGTCAATCAGCTCTGGAATATCATGTAACAGACGTCGATATAAATTTTCCGTAATCATCGCCTCAAATGCCGATTTCTGAACCCAAAAACCATATCCATTCATTTTCTTCGCAAACCTGACTCTTCGCTTATTATCAACAATATCATAAATCACGAGAATATACAGCTTCTTTATGCTATTTTCTTCCCCAGTATTCCAAAAATAATTTTCCATTTGTCTTTCCCCCCACATTTATCAAACCAATTACCGAATGATCACCGGCATATATTCATTCACATTTTCCGTTTCAATTGCCTTTACAAACTGATTAACCTGAAGATCCATTGCACGCCGGAAGCTGACACTGTAATCAATATACGAAAGGTATCTGTTCTCTGTACGAAATTTTCCCTCCAGTTTCTGAATATATTTCCGGAATCCATCCTTTTCTAAAAAGACTCCAGGCTGATCGATTCCAGTATAGAAATCTTCTTTTACCAATTCATGTCCATTTAACATACTAAGCGCTGTTGTGTCAATTAATACGGCTCTCCATTCTTCCATCAGATCACTTGCTAAGGTAGGATGCTTTTCTCTGTCTTTATGCATCACTCCAAAATATGGATTTAATTCTTTTCCCTCAATCTTTCCATATAATTCATTTAAGATAATCGAGTAGCCAAGACTGATCAGCGAATTAAACGGATCCATCGGAGGACGTCTTGACCTGCCTTCAAAAACAAATTGTTCATCAATTAACTTCCCCAATACTTTAAAATATATTTTTGCTGCCGTTCCCTCATATCCCATAACCTGTTCCACACTCTTCGCATATGGCAGTTTTTTCTGCATATTCTGCATCTCAATGATCATTCTATGAATATCTTCATCTCTGCCTCGCGCATATCTGCGCAAAACAACAACCTGATTGCGGATCTTTGCATCAATGATTCTTTTTGACATTTCCAGTTTAAATGTTTCATTGTGTCCAATTTCCGCCTGAATACGCTGTCTTTGCACATTCACATGGGAAGTTGAGATCAGCCTTCCATAATACGCCCCGCTTGTGGAATAAAACAGGATATTCACCCCCCGTTTTAAACATTCCGTCAGGCAGCGTGTCGTAATCTGGACACTGCCAAATACTTCGATCATCTCTAACGTCTCAGCTGGAATACTTTTTATCATTCCATCCTTGTAATTTACCTGAAAACGATTTGCTTCTATCCCGATACTCGCACCCTGTTCACTGACATAAAGATAACTCATGTGTTTCCTCCCTTGTTTTTATTTGTCCCCTTACTGAAGATTTTTTCAATTATACTTGTGTAAGTATATAACAAAAACAGCTAAAGGTTCTCGTCCCCTCCTCGGGGTTCTTATATTTCAATAATTCTCCGATTTTAACTATACAGATAAGTCAGGCAAGTTCTCGTCCCCTCCTCGGGGTTCTTATATTTCAATTTCAAAAAACAAACCAATGAATACGGACATTATAGTTCTCGTCCCCTCCACGGGGTTCTTATATTTCAATTAGGCTGTCTTTTTTATTGCACAGAAGGGAGAATATGTTCTCGTCCCCTCCACGGGGTTCTTATATTTCAATAAAAATAACCAAAACACAACTATGCAAAGACACAGGAATGTTCTCGTCCCCTCCACGGGGTTCTTATATTTCAATACAGCTTTTCTTGCGGAACATCCAGATTATTTTAAGTTCTCGTCCCCTCCACGGGGTTCTTATATTTCAATATGTCTATGAAGAAGTTAGCAAAGGTAATTGAATTGTTCTCGTCCCCTCCACGGGGTTCTTATATTTCAATCCTGTCCCTTACACCTCTCCAAACACAAGGCTTTCATCCCCCATTTGCGGGGCAAACCCGCAAATGAGAGAAATCTCAATATCAAACTGGTGTATAACATTCTCAAAGCCTGATTTTAAGCCTATCGGAGCAAAATCATTATATTTCCTCAAATTCAATCCTCCCCATCCCCATATGATACAGCTTTCCCTGATACTTTGTACACTTACAGACATGCGGTGCCAGTTTAAGCTGCAGGTCTTTGGTATGTTTATGCACAACATAATTTTTTCCCAGTGTATTTTTAAACACATTATCCACGACTTTTACCGCATTACTGCCAAGCAATGGATATAAAACCGTCTTTGAAAGAAAACCACATCCTCCACCTAACCATACTGTATTTTTTTCCTTTGCCTCCCAGTGGAATCTTGCATAAAAATACCGGTTACAGATATTCTGGAAAATATTCAGTGCTTCTATGATATCTTCCATCTGATACGGGCAGATTGTCGTGTCAATTGATACATCAAAGCAAATCTCTGTTCCGGGGATCAGTGTCTCCCGCAATACATTCAGCGGTTTTTCTGTACCGTCTAGTGTAACATCGATCTTCTGGCTTAATGTCAGCTGATCCACACTGATAGGCTGGCTGTCACCTACATGCAGACCGGAAAGATTATCATTAACAGCATTTGCAGGCTTTTTTTCATCACGGTTTAAAGTATAAAATATCTGTTGTTCTAAACGTTTTGTCTCTCTTGCAAGGCATTGTTTCCTGCTTGCGCGTTCTGCGGAAGCAGACTGTATCTCCCTGCCTGTTCTTTCATATTTTTCCGGACATTTTTGTATCTCATCTGCAATCAGTGCCGTGCGGAACATGCCTTTTAAAGTACTGCCCGGAACATACGGCATACCATATGCATCCTTCACAAAGGCTTCAATCTCTTTTGGTCTGGCTGTCTGTGAAACAAATGCTTCCCCTGCATCCATCTCATACAATTTCCATCTCTCATAATCTTCCCGCTGCATCTTATGCTGTCCAAGCCACTGGGATAGAGAAGGTTCCTTCGGCCGCCCATCCATCATATAGTCTGCAAACTCTTTTCCGAGTCCTTTTTTCTGCAGATCCATGTACATCTTCTCCACATTCGGTATGATCACATGATGATTCCACGGCATATAGATATGCTCTTTTTTTCCTGTTTTTTCACCGGAACCTATATATACTGGGGATAATACACTTATTTTCACCCGGTAATGTTTCAAATAATCCCTCATAATGATACCCCCATAAAAATCGGTTTTGCATATCGGTATACAGGATGTTTTCCTCCTTCCGACACATCATAGATATCTCCGGCAAAACAATTTACAAAACAGGAACCTGCTGTAAATACATAAAGATCCTTCTTTTTTCTCCACTCCTCTGCATAATCTGAAGATGCCACAAATCCAGATCTTTTTTCTAACAAATAGGATGCATTTTCCATCGCATTTTCCAATTCCTCATCTGCAGGAAGTGCAACTGACAATAACATATATCTGTCCGATTTTTTCTGCAGACATTCTAAAAGCTGTTCCGGAATCTGCCCCTCATTGTATCTATATTTTCCAAGTCCACCTGATTTTTTTCCACCAATTCCTGTATAGGACAATGCTGTCAGCAATTTTTCCATAAGACATTTTTCATTTTCGCTTTGATACGCGGCAATGATATACAGGCCACATCCCTCTCCATAATAAAATGTTCCAACCCGGTACGGCAGAGTCTCCTCCCCGGTGCGGACAGCTGCCATCGTCTGCTGAAAATAATGTCCATAATGTTCCATCGGATCATTTGACAGATCCATCTTTCCACTCAAAAAATCACTTAAACATTCTACCGGGATAAACTTCATCTTTTTATATGCTTTTTTCTGCTTCGATTCCCCGCGGTTTACCGGCTCCACATATATCATCGGTTTTGGAATCATGTACTGCTGTCCAATATATGGAAATGCATCTGAAATTAACAGATTTCCTTTTTTCACAGCATCATAAAACTGCTGTTGCAGATTCAATTTTAAAGCTTCTATATAAAGTGCTGAAAATAACTGATCTGCCTTAAACGTGCAGGCACTTTCATTTAACATTCCGGTACCAAAATGAACACCCGTTTTAAATTCTAACTGATAGATCGTATATTCCATGTCCCGCCTCATTTCTTTTCTCTCTGTAGTCAAAAATCAATTCTGCAAATTTATTTTATTCCACTGCACTCATGATTTTCTTACACTGAGACAAAACATCTTCCGACACTTCCCCTATCACAGGTTCCACATGGATATCCATGATTTTGACACGTCCATAACCTCTTGATCCACTGCCGCCTAAATAATCATATTCTAAAAGTTGAAACCCGTCTTTTAATATTTCAAAATCATGAACCATTTCCGATTCATCCGTCACTTCATAAATCAACTGCATCGGAAATTTTGCTCCTCTTACCACACGTTCGATCTGTCTGGGGTTCGCTACTGCCGTTGTTCTTTGGATGCTGTTTTCAAATTTAACCTCTGTTGCACCTGTCAGCCCTGCATATTTTAATTCATCCATATTTTCAAGAAACATATCGTTAAACAGGATTTTACTAGTCTTTACCTGACCTTTTTTCGCACTTCCAAACAGACTTGTCAGACATACCGCATCCTCATCCGGTGTTTTCGCTACTGTCTGATTATATTTTTTTGCCAGAAGTGTCCTTAATTTTCCTTTTAAACTGCTACCCGGAATCATCGGCATATTCGTCCTTGCATCCCGGATGACAGGAGAATCTACTGCACCAATTGCAGAAAAAGCGCTCGATCCGCCAATATGTAAACCCGTTACTGTCTCTAACACCCCACTGATTTTAACCTTTGCAAACATTATTTCATCCTCCCTCTACTCATCACGTCCACCATAAAATTTTCTATATGCAACCAAGGCTTCCATATACCGGCTGAATAAAATATACTGGTCTCTGCTGCCTTTGATCTCTTCTAAGTGCTCTAAAATCTTTGCTTTATCTACCAGTTTCTTTACCTTCGGTTCACGCCCTGCTTCATAGATAAAACGAATCTTCATGTAGTTGATCCGTCCAATTATTTCTGCATTCAGCTTGTCGCTCTGACTATTGACCACATCATTGTAAATATCGGATGTCATGGCAAGCAGATTTCTGATCTTGGATGTTGTTACCGGACCAACCAGTCTCCCTTTCTGGTCTTTTTCACTACACAGTTCCTTGATTGCCTGTTCTGCAATCCCCACATAATTTTCTTCTGTCAATTTCATTTAATCCTGCTCCTCTCTTTTGCGATTCAGATATACATACAGATAGATTGCCATGATCAGTTCTTTTCTATCCTGTTCTTTCCCGCTCCACTCGTACATCTTTTTTGAAAAACTCCGGTAAGCCGCCCGTTTTTCTTTATTTTCATGTTCCTGTGGTTCCATTCTCGACAACAGATAAACATATCTTGCAAAATTGATGTTGTTCCCACTTTCCCTTAACAATTCCATGAGATGATATAAAAATCCCATACCGTGCTCATCATTCTGATCAAAATAATTCTTAAGCACACCTATCTTTTCTGTAACAACATTTTGTATAAATACATTCCATGGATAAGCATATGTTTCATCAAACAGCGTAACTGCATTTTTTCCTTCCACATGTTTTGATCTGTCTTCAAGTCTTTCCACTTCTTTTGCCATAACATTCAGCGGATATTTCGCATCGTAAATACCAACACCTCCTGATATTGTCAGCGTTCCCTGTGTAAATTTTTCAAGCGCATTTCTGATATCCATAAAAGCTGCGATCACATCATTCCACGCTCCGGCTAAAAACACATCATCTCCACCAGAATATACAATTACCGCTTTTCGTTCCCCACTTCCACCAAAATTGTCTGCTGTTCCTTTCCGAAGTATCTCATTGATATAACATTTAAAAAATAAAGACAACTGCCGTGACAATGTAGATGTTCTCGAAAGTGTTACATATTTGTCATCTCCATCCGGTCTCTGCAGTCCATAAACAAAAGTCGTTCCAAGGTTATCCACATCCGCACGAAGGATTCCAATTCTTTCCACACCTTTTGCCTGTTCTGCCAGTTTTTCAAACGTGTCACCTGTCGTATAATCTCCAACCCACAATTTTGTAGTAACATGTTTCCCGGTATAAATTTCATTTTTCGTATAACACCGGACATAATTTTCTGATTCCATCCGTTTTAACAGACTTTCTTTTGTATCTGCTGCTAAGTACCTGTTTTCCGGAAGTGGCAGCGCGTCTTTATCCGGTTCACTCATGACAGTAAAATAATTTTCATACAGAATACTTCCTGACATTTTTTCTAATGCCAGACATACCTGACATTTATCATCTGTAAGGCGGGCTATCCTGCGGCACACTTTACATTCCCGCTCTCCTTCATGTTTTCTGCTATTCAGATTCCGGATCATATCTGCATTATACCGATTCGATTTTTTCTCAGAAATCATCTTAGATATCGTAAGATACAGATCGGAATAACTTCCCTTCGGCATATTTCTTAACGCATTGGCATTTGCTTTCGCATATCCGCAGGCAACATATAACGCTGTATCAAAATGTTCCATCATCCAGTGATTCAGACTTTTTTCATAGTGCTCTAAAATATCACGGGTATCATCCGTATTCGCTAAAAGCAAATAGCAGTGTCCTCCTCCTGTATAAATTAAATTTGCCCTTGAAAGTGACAACTTCTCTAACAGTTCATCCACAATATGCTCCATCATAATTTCAAGGTAAAAACTTCTCGCACGCAGTCCTTTTAATGCACCTTTTTCTCCTATCGTATAGATAAAACTCTGAATACCGGAAATATCCATGGAATACAGTAAAAACATTTCCTCGTCATAAGATTTCTCTGCATTGATAAACAGGCTCTGCTTATAATTTTTTTCGCCTTTCGCAGTCAGAAACTGCATTACGCATGACGCAACTGCTGCGGTCATCTTCATGTGGTCATACAAAGAAATATCTGCAAGCTCCTTTTTTGAAGTAGAAGATGGAATGTATGTCAGATTTGCCTCAAGCACAGCCAGCAGGGAATTGATGTATTCTTCGTCTAACGTGATGCCCTTTAAATTATCTGTAATATTTTGAATGACGGACTGATAAAAATGTTCATCCATAGATATTTCATCTTCTGTCGGATAATTAATTTCATTCTTCGGATTTAAAACCTGCATGGCATAATGACTTTGTCCGTGATTTCCATTTAAAATATTAAATACACTCTCTAACGGCATCGCTTTATCAAATCCGCCTTCTCCTGCTTCCGCCTCTCTGCGATCCGAAAATGCTGCCACATTGTCTGCATAGTAAACAACATATGCCTTATCGTCTTCTGCTAAGGATGCGTTCTTTAAATACATTCCATGATGATATCTCACACAGTTTAAAATTTCATCATCTGAAATATGTGCTTCATTCTTCAGATACTCATATCCACTCTGACTGTGATTTCTTCCATCCCCACTTCTATACACAACTTTTCCTATGTCATGAAGCAGACTTCCAATCATTAATTTTATCTGATCGTCCGTTATCATTTTCTTCCCCCTTCGTTTATGATTTTCATATATCCCATTCCGAGGGAAGTTTTGATTCCTACCCCGGAATACTCTCCAAACTCGAACAACATGTTAACAAAATTTGCCATTGTATCTGTGCCATGCAGCTTTATGGTTATTTTTCCGATAAAGGATGGAATCTTGACCCCCTCCAAAGAAAAACTTACACTTTTCAGATCATACCTGATCACCTGTGCATGCTCACATATCTGTTCGAGTGTATCTTCATCATGCATTGTATTTTCTGCTGTGGCACTGTCGTACTTATTCATCAGACTCTGAAAAACACAGCGAAGATCCGGATAAAAAAGATACCTTCCATTTTGTTTAAATGCAGTCGGAGATAGAAAATGAATCTGAATATACCTTTTCCCATCATCCTCATAAAAATGATCCATTAATTCTTTATATGTTGTTTCCATATAATTTTTCTTCACTATCAAAACTTTAAGATCATGTTTTTTTATCAGAATGTATTCTAATTTCCACAACGTATCCTGTATAATAATCTTCACTGCTTCTTTATTCAGTCCTGTAATTACCCAGTACCAGTTCCCCTCTCTGCATTCTAAATGCTGTGCATATGGATGAAGGCTTGAAATATGCAGATAATCTGCATATTCCTCTGGCAGCAATTCCATAAGTGCCCCATGAAACAATGATGACATCTGATATGTCAATTCTTTTTCACATTTTAACTTTAATTCTAATTTTGCTAACATTCCCCTTCTCCATCTGTTATTTTATGCCTTTATATTTTATTTACTTACTATTGTAACATGCATCTTCCAAATTTTCATATATTAACGTAAAATATTTATTTTTCTATTTCATAATCTGACATAAATAACCAAAAGGCAAGAGATCTCTCCCTTGCCTTTTCATAAGCCAGCCACCCTACAACTCTTCCGTCTTATACGTGACATATCCCTCATAATAATAACTATGGTCAATACCTTTCATATAAATTTCCCGGTCATTGATCTGATCGGTAAGTGCTGCATTTAAAATATATTTAATTTCAATATCTTTGATCGGACTGCGTTCCATCGCCATCAGATAATCTTCTTTTTCTATCTTACTCCAGTCTACTACCTGTCCGATCTGTTTTTTTAACATCATATCCAGCCAGATGCGCATGCTTCTTCCATTTCCTTCACGAAACGGATGCACAATGTTCATTTCCACATATTTTTCAACAATCTCATCAAATGTGTTCTGTGGCATTTTGTCTACATTTTTAATTGCTGTTTCAAGATACATAAGCGGTGCAAATCTGAAATTACCTTTTGATAAATTTACGGTTCGGATTTTTCCTGCAAAGTCATAGATATCATCAAATAAATATTTATGAATCTCACATAACGTTTGAAACTTTCCCGCCTCAAGTTTCTCGAGCATACCATTTTCAAACAGTTCTACTGCCTTCTTTTTACTGATACGTTCCTCTTCACGCGCGAGTTCCGCGGAACTTTTAATTCCAAGCTTATTTTCCAGCGCCATACAACATGTCCTCCATATTGGGATGTTCTCCCTTTAATCCTCCTCGATCACATGCATCTCCAGAAAATCAAAATCCACATGCTCAATAAAACAATCCTGCGTAAAACGTGTCTTTGCATGCCTCTTAAACTCTTCCACATTCGCATCTAACCAGATCGGTTTTCCAAGGTCAAATGCATAACATACCTCATCTAACGCCTTGAAAATTTTGTGCGTTCTCGTATCATCTGACTCATCTGTCACTGTCATGTCTTTGATCAGGTGCGTACCCTTCATCATTTTAAACCAGATTCTCATGAATTGTTATCTCTCCATTTTTATTGTTGATCCGTGTCTTCTCTGCCGTCCCGTCTCATACATCAGAAGTGATGCGGAGATTGCCGCATTTAAGGATTCCACCTGTCCCTGCATTGGAATCTTAATATAAGTATCTGCCAAATCTGCGATCTCATCCGACAATCCGTTTCCCTCATTTCCGATGAGAAACGCCGTCTTTTTCTTATAGTCCGGCTCATCATAGGAAAGTGTGCCCTTAAGGTGCGCCGCATAGACATTGACCTGCTGCTCTTTGAGTGATGAAATCGTCCCCGCAAGATCTTTCGTGATGAAAAAAGGAACCCGGTAAATGCTTCCCATCGTGGAACGGATGGTTTTCGGATTAAACAGATCCACAGTCGTCTGGTTCATGATCACCCCTGTGATGCCTGCCCCCTCACCGGTACGCACCATCGTGCCGAGATTTCCCGGATCCTGGATGCTCTCTAAGATCAGAAGATGCGTCTGTTCCCCTTTGATCAGTTTCTCTAATGCATACTCCGGTTTCTTTATCACACAGAGGATTCCCTGCGGTGTCTGTGTGTCGGAAACACTTTTAAACACATTGTCGGAGACGATCTCATAGCCGGTTTCATTCAAACGTTCCAGTACTTTTCTGTTCAGTTTTTCTTCCCCATGTTTTGGTGTGCATGATTTCATGCAATCCTGCATATTGCCCTGCATACATGTTTCATAAAAACTCTCGGAAACATAAACCTGTTTCACCCATTCCACCGGGGCCTCTAAAAACATTTTTCTTCCCTCTGCCACGAAAACACCCTGTTCATTTCTGGCTTTTGCTTTTTTCATGAGCAGTGTCAAATTTTTCATCTGCTGGTTTGATGTACTTGTAATCATAATTTCCCTCACTAAAAAATCCGTTATACCTGTCGCTAAGTATAACGGATTTCTCTCTAAAATGCAAAAACTATCAAATTTATGTAATATAACATCAGATTGTATAGTTCATCATCTACTGTCATGTACAATAGATCAACGATCTATTGTCTTGTATTACAGAGAAAGGTTTCTGCTGATCTCGTACTGATATTCCGGAATCTCTTTTGTCATTGCAAGTGCCTCGTCGATATCATAATCAACGAAATCACCATGACGGTATCCAACTACACGGTTTGTCTTTCCTTCGCAGAGTAAGTCTACTGCTAAGGCACCCATGGTAGACGCATATACACGGTCTTTACATGTCGGGCTTCCACCACGCTGCATGTGACCTAAGATGGTTGCACGTGTCTCGATACCGGTTGCAGCTTCGATTCTCTTTGCCATACTGGAAGAATGTCCGATTCCCTCAGCATTTACAATGATATGATGCTGTTTACCACGTTTACGGTTCTCAATGATATGGTTGACTAATTTCTGCTCGTCATAGTCATATTTTTCCGGAAGCAGGATATCCTCGGCACCGTTTGCAATACCACACCATAATGCGATATAACCTGCACCACGTCCCATAACCTCAATGATACTGCAACGCTCATGGGATGTTGATGTATCACGGACTTTGTCAATTGCTTCCATTGCTGTATTTACTGCTGTATCAAAACCAATCGTGTACTCAGTACATGCGATATCAAGATCGATCGTTCCCGGAAGACCAATCGTATTGATTCCAAGTCCTGCCAGCTTCTGGGCACCTTTAAAAGAACCGTCACCACCGATAACGATGATTCCGTCAATGCCGTGTTTCTTACAGATCTCTGCACCGCGTTTCTGTCCTTCTGCTGTTGTAAACTCCATACAGCGGGCTGTCTGTAAAATCGTACCACCACGCTGGATGATATCGGAAACATCTTTTGCTTCCATATCAATGATCTCTTCCTGAAGAAGTCCTGCATAACCTCTCTTGATTCCTTTTACTTTCTTTCCCTTTGCAATTGCTTCCCTTACAACTGCACGAATGGCTGCGTTCATTCCCGGCGCATCGCCACCACTTGTCAGCACACCGATTGTATTAATCTCTTTTGCCATTTATCGTTCCCTCCTAAAATAATATACCCATTTTTCTAATCTTTACTATTTTAATCTCTTTGTTACTTCTTTTCAATGCTCTTTTCAACAAAATTTTATTTTTTGTTTTCGTCTTTATTCGTCATAGTGCAATAAAGCTGAAAATATGGACTTTTTCATGGTTTAAATACTGTTTCTATCCGTCTGATTTCATCACGATTTTTCTTTTTGTCGTAAATATGTCGTAAAACCCAAAAAGCCTTTCATTTAACCAATCTTGATTTTATCCATCTTCTGTAATTCAACTGCTACCCTCGTTGTATCTACATGATTGTAAATATCCATCGTTGTTGCAATGCTTTCATGCCCCATAATATATTGCAGTGTCTTAATGTCTATACCACACTCTGCCATCCTTGTGCATCCAGTATGACGTAGCGTATGTGCAGAAATATGGGGCAATAACTTAGGCTCGCGCTTTTCTTCTTCGGCTCTCCTGCTTTCAATCTTATTGTATTTATTCACAAGACGTTTTAATATATCATTAACATTTCCGGACATAATCGGATTTGCATTCCGATTTGTAAATACAAATCCTTTTAATCCGCATACTTCATCATTGCAAAATGTTCCAAGTGCAAGCTGTAACTTTTTCTGCTCATGCAGTGCGTCATATACATCGTTGGTCATAGGTATGACACGCTTTCCCTTTTTTGTCTTTGGTTCATGGAGAATATATTTTGATTCCCTTCCCATTGCCTTATAAATTAGCTGATGATTGATAGACACCGTTCGTTTTCTCATATCTATATCATTCCAAGTTAATCCCGTCATTTCTGAACACCGACAGGCTGTACCTATCATGAATTTTATCATGGGAATATATACAGAGTAAATACTTTCTTCCATGAACTCAAACATAATCTGCTGTTCTTCTAACGTCATTGCTTCTTTCTCTTTCGCATCCTTTTTACGATATTCATCTGCACATCCTTTACAGGGATTATTTCTTATCACATCATCATCAACCGCAAGCTGTAACGTAGGATGTAATATGTTATGTATGCCTTGAATTGTACCATTTTTAAATCCTTTTTGTGACAACTCCGCATAGACTTTCAGTATATGTGATTTTTTAATCTTTCCTATCTCCATTTCTCCAATGGAACTATCTTTGATTGCTATGCTCCACATATAACGATATCCTTCTAATGTGGTATCTCTCAACTTTAATTTTGTCTGTAAATAAAACTCAAACTGCTTGTTCAATGTTCTTTTCGCGTATTCGGTATTAATTCCATCTTCCAAATCCTTTTGTATCTTTTTTTCTTTCTCCCGTAACTCTGCTAAATCCAATGAATACACTGTTTTTCTTTTACCGCTGTAATCTGTATATTTGTATTCATATCTTCCATCACTGCGCTGTGATTCTCCTGTGCGTAAATTACGTCCTTTATTGTCTTTTCTTTTTTCTGCCATAGTTTTATCCTCTCTTTCCCTAACAACGATCAAAAGCAAAATCTCCTGCCACAGCCATAGCAGGAGATTCTGTTTTTAACTTGAAATCTTGTCAACATACTTTATTATTTTTTCTTTATTCCAAAATACGCGTCTTCCAATTTCTACTTTTGCCCTAGCACAATTTCCAATTTTAACGGCGCTGCTCCGACCACAGCTAAGCATACTTTGAAGTTCTACCGTATTAATTAAAATTTTCTGTGACACACTCAAGTTAGATATCGTTGTTTTATTCATATCGTTCTCTCCCTACTTTGACTCTCCTATTTTTTCTTGAAACTTTGTTATTATGCTTTTGGGTATTTTTAAAAAACTGATTTTTTTACCATTTGCAACTGATAATCTTGCATAATACGTTTTCTTATTAACTCCATTGGATGTTGCTACAGCATATCCTGCTTGACACAACATTTCCCCTAAACGTGGCAAATCAAGTGAGAACTCAATTCCTGTACTTCGTAACCAACCAACGACATTTTTATATGCCGTATCCGGTATTAAATATATATTTTCTTCATCCTCACAACCATCTATCATTCGTTTATTAGAATCTGTCAAATCAGCTTTAGAAATGATATACAAGATATTTTTTTCCAAAACAAATCCTAATGCACTCATAAAAATAGTTGCAGGATCTTCCTCTTCTGACACAAGTTCACTCTCGTAAACAACACCTGTCAATTTCTGCTTTAAATATTCTATTTCATTGGAAATTCTTATCTCATCCTGTTGACAATATTGAATTAAAAACATTTTTAGCATATCCATTAATAACCATAATGTCACTAATGTATCTATTGATCTTCCTGCTTTTAATACTTTACTTGCCTGTGCCCTCTTTTCCTCAAATTTTTCATTTATTTCTTTTACAAACACATCCCATCTTTGTGCCAAGAAATACACATAATGCTGAATAAACGTTGTATAAGCATATTTATTTTTTTGTAGCCATGACAGATTTTCTTTGTTCACATATTCTTTTTCAATTCCACAATACAGGCAACGCAAATTTGATGATAAACCTTTTCCCCGTAATTCTCCGGTCAAGACAACCGCACCTTTAACTCCTTCCCCTTTTTTATCTTCTAATGCAACATTTGACCTGCTTTTTGTACTTCCATCTCCTATCATTCGAATAATAACCTCTAATTTGCTGTCTAATATTCTTTGATTTTGTAAAGTTTTTGCCGGTGCATAATCATCATATAGAGTCACCGTATCTCTTCCACTTTCAACAAGTGCTCTTTCAAACGATGTAACTGTATCAGCATCTATTCTTCGTGGAAATTCTCTGTGTTCATCATCCACCAACTGTATATATAGTACTTTTGAAATTGCTGTCTTAAAACTGCCTGTCTTACCATTAATAAAAAGCAAAAAATGTGGTGCAAACCCTGCTTCATCAAAAATCCTATATGAAACTCCCAAAAGTGAGTACGCAACTAATGCCGCAGCAGTACCATCCATATCATATAACTCAATCGCATTCCGGTATATTCCTGCCAAATCATTTTTCGTATAACAATTACAGCTTAATAAATTTAATTCTGTTGACACCCTTGCATTCTTTAATTGTTGAGATTTATGTATATATACTTTCTGCCTGTCAATCTCCTGCCATCCTGCACAAGTATATATTTTAATTTCCCTTATGCCTGCAATTTGTTCTCTCAATGCATTTTCAATCTTATATGTATTTTTCTTATCATATACGATTGCAGACGGAAACCGTTTGGATATTATTTGCGTCACATTACTTAATTTGGTATACAAAATATTCATTCTTTCTTCTGTTATACCATTGCATGTTTTTATTCTTACACGAATATCTATATCATTTTTCTCTAACTGCACATTCCCTCTTCCATCAATATAAACTCTCTTTTCAATCGGTATAATTTCATAATTAGAAATTGCATCGGGCATTTTTGTTTTTTCCTGTGCTCTTATAATTTCATTTTCCTGCACTACTTTACCTATAGGAACACTTTGCATTTTTCCCTGTTTCAAATTTTCAATAAATAAAACATAATCTTCCTCTTTTATACCATATGGTATAGATGCATTTGCAAGACGCTCATCATCCGTTTCAACCTTTACATATGCCCCACATTCTATTTGTTGCTTTGCAATATAACTTATAGGCTTTTTTATAAACTGAATTGCAGGCACAACACCATTCTTGTTTCCAAATGAAATTGGAGACATTATTTTGTTTTTATCCATTCTTTTTACCTCCATAAAAATAAGTCCAGTAAACGCGCTTACTGAACTTATTAAAGGCTATTATTAATTTACTATCAAACAGTGGGATTTTTCCCACTATTTTTTTTCAATGCTACCATAACCATTTTATGTATCATGGTATATGCTACTTGCTTTTCTTTAATTTCTGCTTTTCCTGTTCTTATTTCTTCCTTTTTTCTCCACTTTATTTCGTTATTATTTTCAATTTCATCCAACAAAATTCCTGTATTTTCTAACACTTTTATCTGCAATATCATTTGCAAACCTTCATAACTTGGACTATTATTTTTTCCATGAGTAACACTTGTTGAATGTACCATTCCCATTTCATTCTCTATATCCATTTGCAATTCATCATTATAAGGTGTATTTATATACCAATTTTTTTCAAAATATCTTTTTAAGATATATTGATCTTTCGAATCATCATTAAAAAAAATACTTTTTTGAACATCATAAAAATCATCTATAATAAATTTCTGCCAAATTACTTGCTTTGGATTCTTTGATATGACATCATTCCAAGTCCAACTCCATTCAATACACAACAAATCCGTATATACCTTATTTACTTTCTCTACATATGCATCTAAATAGTTTGAAATATTCATAATACTCTGATCTTCAAAACTATTTCGCACTAAATAGAAAAAAACCATATCCGTAATTCTATTTCTTAAAAGAAAACATTTCAATTTTGCCAACAAATCAACGATTTTTTCCATCTGCTCCAACTGACTAAGGTTAAAATTTTTCATATAATGATAAAGAATTGTTGTAAACGACAAACCAAACATCATATCTTCTAGGAAATAGTTTTCTATTCCTTCCGTCGACATAAACTGTATTTCTCGTTTACGATTTTCAAAATCCATTCTTTTTTTTGCTTTTTTCTGTTGTTTTATCTCATTCAGTTCATTTTTCACGTCACATATTGTTTCATATAATTCTGTATGTAACTTTATACATCTTTTATATGAATATTTTTCTATGCGTTGATGTTCTTTTTTCTCCACATTTTCTAAATCAATCAACCGCATACGATTACTTTTCATAATTACATCCTGTAACACTCTACACCATGTAGAACATTTCCCATCCTTATCTAAAAAAGGAAGTGCTGATACACGAATACCATAGCCACAAAAATCCGAACAATACGAACCAATCAACATAAACATGGCAATATCCAAATCATCATTATAATTTTCATTTAACTCACCAATACTTTGTAACTGCTCCTTCAAATATTGCCACTCAATCTTTTCTCTATCGCTTTCAGAATTGGATATTCTAGTTATCATATCTTCCGGATTCTGAAAAATATATATTCCAAATACACGATCAACAATTCTACTACTAATTTCAGATACATTTCTTTCTCTGTACGTTCCATTTCTAAAAAGTTTTTTTAATTCTTCTAATCTTTTCTTAAACCCTCTTTTTTCTAATCCAATATAAGAAAAAAATACATTATCCATCTGCATTTTATTTGTATAATCCACCTTTCCACCAATTCCATCATTTTTGCTCATATAAATATCCACTCATTATTATATATCATAAATCGGTGGATTAGGTGGATTTGTGGATTTTATCTTGCCTTTTTTAAAACCTCTCTCTTCCATATATTTAAAATATTCCTTACAATTACACATACAATTTCAACTAATATTTTCTTTATGTCTCTGCTCATTATATCATTCTCCCTCTTTAACTGAAAAAGACCGTATACCATAACTGATATACGATCTCTCTCAAATTATTTTATTGGTCTAACTCTAATAGTTCAACTGAAGATGTACTAAAAGATGCATCATTAAGATCATTAAATCCTTTAAATACCCCTGTAAAAGTAATATAATCATCATCCAAAAGTCTTGTCGATATATTGCTATTTGATATTACAATGTCATATGTTGTACTTCCATCTGCCCAAACAGCTTCAACAGCAATATATTCATCAAGGATATTTAAAACATGTGCATCAAATGTTACAGTTTTACCAATATTAGAATCATCTCTAAGAAAGTCCCTCATCTCTGAATCAGAATTAAATGTTAAAACTTCACTCGACGTTGTATCTGCTGATTCTGAAGAATTTCCAAAAATACTAAAATTTCCCATAAAATCAGAATTATAATCTTTTTGCTGACCAAAATAGAAAATCCCATCCATTAAATAACTTGCTTTCCACAAATTATCATCTGACACCCATGTTGTATCATCTATTTTATGCATCAACACATCAACATTATATGCCGGATTTAATTCTCCTTCGTCATATGAAAATCCAACATATCTAACAGCATCTCCCTCATCAATAAGGTTCAGATATAATTCTTTATCATTATCATATCCTCCCTCATAAGTCACATAAGTAACTCCAGGTGTAACACTATATACATCATCTGTTGTTACTTCTGTTGCAATTTTTGTTTCTGTGTTTTCTGTCTCAGTTGTCTCTGTCTCAATTTTTTCTGTTTCGACTTTCTCTGTATTCACTTCTCTATTCTCAGAATTTTCTTTTTTCTCTGTTTCTGCTGATGTTGCCGAAGTAGTATCTGTCTCTGTATAATCCTTTGTATTAAAACAACACTCTACTACTACAACTAGAATGATTGTTAAAATTGCTATCTTAATACCTCTGTGTTTCTTTTTTTCTTTATTATTCTTTTCATTTGTTTGATTTTCCATAATTATTTTCTCCCATCATGTTATTTTATTAAGTAACTAATCATCCTGCTTTCCATATCCGCGTCGTCTTAATTCATTTGCCATAGCAATTTTTTTTGCCGTATTATGCTCATCTTTAAAATCTTTAATCAACCTTTCGTCATCTTTCCTCATACTGCTTTCTGACGCTGTATCATAAATTTTCTTTTGTTTAACAACTTCCTCTCCTATCGCCTGTCCTAATTTGTCTAAAAATCCCATTTCTTTGTCCTCCTAAAATTTATCCCTATTTTTCATTGCATACTTCACAAAGGCTCTATCCTCTTTGTCCTGCTGCCTTAATTCCCTCTTTCTGCGTTTTAAATCCGCTTCCGTTTCCGATGTATCCGCTTGCTTGCTTCTATTGCAATGTTTACAAATACATTGCAAATTTTCTCTCGAATTTGTTCCCCCAAGGCTCTTAGGATAAATATGATCAATATCCATATCTCCCTTTCGAAAACTCCTACCGCATTTTACGCACTTATACCATCCCCTGTTGGATTCTGCGTTTTCCAACCCACGCCTTCTGTAATTGTTATCATCTTCATCGTTATATGCATCCACAGCATCATAACCAAGTCCTTTTACAAATCCATCTAAAAATCCCATCTTTGCCTCCTCATCTCAAATCTTTACCAACATATTTGTATTAAATATTTTTTATATTTTCTATTTGTCATTTTAACATAGTAATTATAGTAGGTCAAGCAACGTTATTTATAACTACGTTATTTGTAACTATGTTATTTAAAGCTACGTTATTTAGAGTGAATAAATTGGATAATATAAATAAACGGAGGTGCAAAAACATGGTCAAACTTCGTGTTTTAGAAATACTTGAAGAACAAGGTAAATCCCGATATTGGTTAAATAAACACATGGAAATGCATTATGTATCATTCAAAAATATGATTGAAAATAATACAAATTCTATTCGTTTCGAAACTCTTGATAAACTCAGCACTATTTTAGATGTTCCTATTGGTGATCTTTTTGTAAAAACAGATGAAACCACTACAGAAAAATAAAAGATCAACAACTGTTATTTTGGCAGTCGCTGACCTTTTGATTTACTACTTCATATCTATCATTATTGTATATAATTGAATTTATTTTTCATCCCTAAAACGACCATTTTTACCCGATTTTCCGATCATTTGTCGTAAAAGTGTCGTAAATACACAAATTAAGGCTTCCCAACCATGCGGGAAGCCTTGATTTTACTGCATCTTATTTCTTTTCAATGCTCTTTTCAACAATTTTTACATTTTTTTCGCCCAAAAATTCCGTCAAGTTACCGACAAGCTCCGGATTGATATGAATATTGTAATTTTGGCCTAATCTTTTCATGGCACGCGGCGAGGCAATATAGATCACAATCTCATCATTTCCGTCCGAACCATAGAGCCGGGAATACAGTTCTTTTTCCTTTTCCTCATATGATTCTTTTGTCGCAAACTGAAGCCACAGCTCCCGTTTGGTGTCGTCAAAGGAATAGATTTTTTCACAGATCAGTTTTCCGTTTTTATCTTCCTCGACATTGGCATGTCCGGCGACAAAGACTTTTTCATCCTCGTTCAAATAACGGCTGTATTTCTCGTAATCGCGCGGAAAAATAATAACTTCCACCGTTCCAAACAGATCCTCAACCGTGATGAATGCCATCGCTTTGTTCTGCTTGGTGTATTTGATGGTCTTTTCAGTGATGATGCCCCCAATGACAACACTCTGGTTATCTTTGATCTTTACGGCATTCGTTTCTTCATCCAGCAGAAAATCTGCTGTCACGGCGCTGATATTTTTGCGCCATTTTTCCTCATATTCCTCCAACGGATGTCCGCTTAAATAAATGCCAAGGACTTCCTTCTCAAAACCAAGTTTGATCTCCTTGCTGTACTCCTCCACATTCGGAAAACGGACTTCATATGCCTTTTTTTCTTCTTCTGATACAAGATCAAATAAGGACATCTGTCCTGCGAGTGAATTTTTCTTTTCCTGGTTTAAGTTGTCGATCAATGTATTATATACCAAAAGCATCTGCTGCCTGTTGCCGTCTAACCCGTCACATGCTCCTGCTTTGATCAGGTTTTCGACTGCGCGCTTATTGACCTCACGGCCTGCCACACGGCTTAGAAAATCAGAAAGTGTAGTAAATTTACCATTTGCTTTTCTTTCTGTTAAAATGATATCGATAACCTGTCTGCCGATGCTCTTGATTGCATACATACCATAACGGATTCCGTCTTTCGTTGCAGAGAAACGTCCCTCCCCCTCATTGATATCCGGGGAAAGTACTTTGATTCCCATCTGGCGGCAGGAATATATATACTCTGCAACTTTTCTTGTATTATCTATCACGGATGTCATAAGTGCCGCCATAAACTCAACCGGATAATAATATTTTAAATATGCCGTCTGATAGGCAACCACCGCATAAGCAGCCGCATGGGATTTGTTAAATGCGTATTTGGCAAAATCGACCATGGAATCATAGATCTGGTTTGCCGCCTGCTCGCTGATTCCGTTTGCGATACAGCCTTTGATGCCCTGCTCTTCATTGCCATAGACAAAGTTCTGACGTTCCGCGTCAATGACATACTGCTTCTTTTTACTCATGGCGCGGCGGATGTTATCAGCCTGTCCCATTGTATAACCGGCGAGGTTCTGCACGATCTGCATAACCTGCTCCTGATAGACAATACATCCATAAGTAGGGGCAAGGA
>OGZV01000226.1_pt1 | contig 62165 bp, 58 predicted proteins | sample 1576861 | NCBI WGS metagenome assembly OGZV01 (sample SAMEA3541501, study PRJEB24748) | human gut metagenome | biome: human gut; feature: human-associated habitat; material: faeces | place: China | collected 2012
GGGGCATCAACCTTCTTTGGAGAGATATAGTAAGACCTGCTATTTTAGTAGGCAAATATCGTTTGTATCCAAGAATCCCCTGCCTTTAGGCATGGGGAGTATGTCAAAGATAAGTTCATATCCAAAACTCCTTTATGTAAAATTTATTTTCTAAGAAATATGAATGATAAATAAAAAAGGCTCTTAGAAAAAATACTTGTATATTATATAAAATATTTTTTTTGGTTTACAATATTTTTAGCTAATGAATAAAAAATACATTAAAGTACAAAATAAAAAGACAAGCCAAATGACTTGTCTTTTTAGAAGAGATTTTTTATTTTAAATTATCAATAGCAGATTGTTCAATAGCAAGACCGTTGCGATATCTAGTCATGAATGTTTCAAAACCTTCGATACCTTCTTTTGTTGGAGCAATAGTTTCGGCAACGCTATTTTTGAATACTTTAGTGCTTAAATATTCATCAAGAGATAAGTTTTCTTTATTATTCATATAATCAGCTAAGAGTGCAATACCCCATGCACCGCCTTCGCCTGCTGTTTCCATAACTGTTACAGGAGCACCGATAGCATTAGCCATGATTGTTTGACCTACACCTTTAGTTTTAAATAAGCCACCATGACCTAAAATTTGTTCGATAGTAACATTTTCTTCTTTTGTTAAAATATCTAAACCAGTTTTCATAGCGCCAAGAGCTGTAGAAAGATGTACGCGAATGAAGTTTGCTAAATTGAATTTGCTGTCGGATTTACGAACAAATAATGGACGACCTTCAGTAAAGCCTGTGATATGTTCACCAGAATGATAGCAATAAGCAAGTAAGCCACCGCAGTCAGCATCGCCTTCTAAAGCTTTATTATATAATGTGGAGAATAATTCGTTAGCATCTACTTTTACGCCAAAGCTAGTGAGGCATTCATGGAAGAGGCTAATCCAGCTATTTAAATCTGTTGTACAGTTATTGGAATGAGCCATAGCTACTAAATCACCAGCAGGAGTAGTAACCATATCGAGTTCTTCATAAACTTTGGATAAATCACGTTCAAGAACAATCATAGCGAATACAGAAGTACCAGCAGATACATTACCTGTACGTTTTGTAACTGTATTTGTAGCTACCATACCAGTACCAGCATCACCTTCTGGTGGGCACATAGGAGTACCAGCTTGGAGTGTTCCTGTTGGGTCGAGAAGTTTTGCACCTTCAGCAGTTAAATAACCTGCATTTTCACCAGCAACTAAAACTTTTGGTAGAATTTCACGGATAGACCATGGATAATTTTTATCAGCGATATGTGCATCGAAATCAGCAAGCATTTTTTCATTGTAATCTTTAGTGTTGATATCGATTGGGAACATACCAGAAGCATCACCGATACCGAGTACTTTTTCACCAGATAATTTCCAATGAACAAAACCAGCTAATGTAGTGAAGAATTTGATTTTATTTACATGTTCTTCATTGTTTAAAATTGCCTGATAAAGGTGAGCAATGCTAAATCTTTGAGGAACATTGTAATTGAATAATTTAATTAATTCATGAGAAGCTTGACCTGTGATATTGTTTCTCCAAGTGCGGAATGGTACAAGTAAAGTATCTTTTTCGTCAAAAGCAAGATAGCCATGCATCATTGCACTGAAACCAAGACCAGCTAATTTAGTGATAGTAACGTCGTATTTTGCTTTTACTTCTTCAACTAAATTTTTATAGCAACCTTGAAGACCAGCCCAGATTTCTTCTTCGCTATAAGTCCAAATGCCATCGATAAGACTGTTTTCCCAGTCATAAGCACCAACAGCAATTGGTTCATGGTCAGTATTAATTAATACTGCTTTAATACGAGTGGAACCGAATTCAATACCAAGAGTAGTTAAACCCTGTTCAATATTAGATTTAATCATTTCATTTGTTTGCATATTATAGAACCTCCGCACATATATTAATATTTATTAAGATTTTTACAAAGTTGTATGATAAATATTTGATTTATCTATATTATATAGTATATTATAAATTATTTCAATTTTTTTAATAATTTATAACGACTTTCATAACAAAATCTATTATATATCAATATTCTAAGAAATAAAAGGGATTTTGTTAAATTTTAATAAATAATTTTTTTACTCAAAGAAGATTTTCGCTATATGTACATGTTTATTTTATCTTATAAGTTGTATGATAATATATTGTTTTAATAGTTTTAGAAGAAAATTAGTATTATAAATTATTATGATAAAATATTTGTAAAAAATAATAATTATTTGTTAGTTTTTGTGATGAAGTCACTGAACTATGATTGAAAATCATTTATAATAAAATCATCAAGTGAGATAACTTATAGAATTATTCAGTTTGGAGGCAAAAATAATGTTAGTACATGCAGATGCAAATGCTTTTAATAAATTATTAGAAAATAAAGGGACTTTTGTAGTAGATTTCTTCGCTACATGGTGTGGCCCTTGTAAAATGTTGGGTGCTGTACTTGAAAAAGTAGCTCCAGAATATGATTTTGATATTTTAAAAATAGATATTGATGAAAATGTAAAACTTGCTGAAGAATATGAAGTAATGGTAGTACCTACTTTATTATTCGTAAAAGATGGCGAAATTATTCATCGTGAATCTGGCTTCTTCTCTAAAGATAAATTTAAATCTTTAATAGATGCTTATTTAAAATAAAAACCTCAAAATACCAAAACCCCTTTTTATAATCCTGTACAAGATAAAAGCTGTAGTTTTTAAACTACAGCTTTTGTTTTTTATTTATGTCTTAATTTTTGTAATTCAAGTCCTTCTTTTCCTGTTATTTCATCAATATTTAATTCTAAAATGCAAGTGCGTTTAATGTAGGTTTTTATTTCTTCTAGTCCTTCTGTAAAATAATCAGCAGAAAATTTACGGATAAATTCTTCTAGGATTATTTGTTTATCATTTTCAGCTGTGATTTCTTTAATAGTGCCAAAAACTATGACACTAGAATAAGCGGTAGTGAATTTTTCCGGAATGACAGCATCTTGATTTATGATGCAAAAAGAAGCTTTATTATTTTGACGGATAATATCTAATTTGTGACCTACATTGGCACAGTGAAAATAGATTTTGTCATTGAGATATACATAGTTTAAAGGAACGGTATAAGGAAAAGATTTTTCATCGCAAAGTGCTAAAATACCATGAGTTTTTTGTTTTAGAATAGCTATATTTTCTGATGAAGGTAAAGCTTGTTTAAATCTACGCATAACAAATCTCCTTTAAGATGATAAATTAATATACATTAGTGCCATCAAAATGAGGTACAAATTTAGTTGTAGCTGTTTTGCCTTGTTGGATATAGCAATTTTTAAAGCCTAAATCAAGTGCATAATCTACAACTTTATCGTATTCAAAAGTCGTCAATTTGCGTTTTAGTTTAGGGTGAGTAAGCGCTTTATACATAGGTGTATATTGGTTCATAAGGCTAAGATAAACATCATCAAGATATTTTTCCCAGATATATTTTACAATTTCCATACTTTCTTTATAATACCATGGCAAGATTAAATGGCGAATGATGACTCCTTTTTGCATGATATTATCTTTAAATTGTGGTTTACCTACAAGTTCAAACATTTTATCAATAGCTTCTTTGACTATTTGAGGATAATCGGGAGCATGGGAAAATTCTTTGGCTGTATCTGGTGAGTAGTATTTAAAATCGGGTAAAAATACATCAATATAGTCTTTGAGCATTTCTAAGACTTCAACTCGTTCATAGCCACTTGTATTATAGACTACAGGAATAGATAGACCTTGTTTTTTTGCTAATTTTAGAGCTTCAATTATTTGTAAAACGTAATGAGTTGGTGTTACTAATTCTAAACAGTGGGCATTACGAGCTTGTTGTTCTAAAAAAATTTGAGCTAAACGTTCAATAGTTACAGGAAATCCTTTACCTTCAGTGCTGATTTCGTGATTTTGGCAGAAGATACATCTCATATTACAATGAGAGAAAAAAACCGTGCCTGCTCCATTTGTTCCGGATAGGCACGGTTCTTCCCATTGATGTAAGGATACAAGAGCAATTTCCACTTTATCACTAGCATGACAGACACCATAATTTTTAGTGCGGTCAACATGGCATAAACGAGGGCAAAGTGTACAATTTTGCATATCCATAAAAAAACACCTTTTACTTAATGATTTGCTAATTTAAAAATAGCATAGACGTCTTGATAATTTAATGGTGAAAAATTGCCAATGGTTTTTGTATTATTATCTGTACACATTGAAGTGAGATAAGTCAATTCTTCATCAGTTAATGTTTTTCCTACTAATTGGCTGATATTTATAGGTAAGTTTAAACTAGTGAAGAAGTCTTCAAAATGTTTGATAGTTTCAAGGGCAATAGCTTCATCAGTTTTATTTAATGTATCAATATTAAATAAGATTTTTCCTAGATGACAAAAACGCTGAACATCTTTTTGATAGATATATCTAGCCCATGATGACCAGATAGCAGTCAATGAGGCTCCATGAGTAGCGTTATATTTAGCACTTAATTCATGACCAAATTTATGTACACTAAAATCTTTAGTGCGACCAAGACCTGTTATATCATTGTGGGATAAAGAACCAGCATACATAATTTCACTATGAGCAATATAATTTGTAGGCTCATTTATCATGATTGGCGCTTGCGTGATGACATCTTTTAAAAGACCTTCAGCTATATAATCTGTGAGATAATTATTTTGTTCTTTGGCAAAATAACGTTCTAATGTATGCATTAAAATATCGGCAATACCACAGGCTTTTTGATAATTTGGGGCACTGTAAGTTAATTGAGGGTTCATAATAGCAAAACATGGACGATTAAATGGCGTACTAAGACCACGTTTTTGCCCTGTTTGTTCGTTAGTTAAAACAGCAGAATCACTTGTTTCACTACCGGCAGCAGCTAAAGTAACAATGCTACCCATAGGAGTAGTATTAGTCAAGGTTATTTTTTTTGTCCAAATATCCCAAATATCATTTTGTGGATATTTCAGGCCATGTGCAATGGCTTTAGCTGTATCGATGACAGAACCGCCACCGATAGCTAAGACAAAATCAATATTAGCTTGATATGCTTTTTTTACAGCATCATTTACAAAGCTAACGACAGGATTTGGTTGAACGCCACCTAAGGTCATATAAGATAAATTATCATTGGATAATTGTTGACAAATTTTATCAAGTAGTCCAGAACGTTTTACTGAGCCACCGCCATATACTATTAATACATTATGACCATTGTATTTTTTGATTAATGAAGCAGTGGATAATTCACTATCTTTGCCAAAAATAATTTCTGTAGGACAGTAAAATTTAAATTTTTCCATAATAAAACCTCAATAAAATTAATTTTGAAGAATATCAGAAACAACTATATCGGATAATGAAGAAACGATTTTATCAGCACGAGATAAATCTTGTGGGCCAGAATTTGGATTATCATATGCGATACAATAAGCTCCAGCATCCTTAGCCGCCATAATACCAGCAGTAGCATCTTCAATTACTACGCAATCAGCTGGTGTAAAGCCTAAAGCTTTAGCTGTTAACTGATAAATTGCAGGGTTTGGCTTGCTAGCAGGAAGTTCTGCACCACTTAAAATATATTCAAAACAATCCATTAAGCCGAATTTTGTTAAAACAGCATTGATAACTTTTCTATCAGCAGAAGAAGCCAAAGCTACGGGAATACCTTCGCTGTGTAATTGATAAAGTAAATCTAAAACGCCATCAATAGGATAGATGGAATTACTTTCTTGAATATATTCTAAATAAATGCGATGTTTATAATCGACCATTTCTTGAATAGAAACGGGAGTTGTAGCAAATTTGGCAAAATCTGTAAAAAATGCTTTGGCAGAACGACCAACATAGGCTACACAATCTTCCATACTACAAGGGATACCAAAATGTGTTAAAGTGCGTATTTTCATATCAGCATGAATGGATTCACTATCGATTATGACTCCGTCCATATCAAAAATAACTGCTTTCAATTAGGTGCTCCTCCATTTTATATATTAATATTGTAAGTAATTTTACACTTACAATAACTTAGCATATCATTCAAAATCTAAAACTGCAAGGATATTTAAGTATATTTATGATTATTCATGGTTAAATTTATCAATTATGAAATTTTGAAAACGATGGGCAGCAAGAGAAAGTGGTTTATTAGCATACCATGCAAGACCGATATCACGAGTGCATTTTGGATTATCTATAGAAATGAATTTTATATCGAGATGTTCCATTCCAGGAATTTTAGGCACGAGTGAAACACCTAAATTAGCTGCTACTAAACTAGCTACAGTAACAATTTCATCACCTTCAAAACGTATTTTAGGGCGAATAGAAGCTACTTCAAAGATATGTTCAGTTTTAGTGCGTAAACCATACATTGGTTTTAAAGTAATAAATGGCTCGCTAGCAACTTCTGTGATATTTATAGAACTGCGATGAGCAAGTGGATGAGTTGAAGGAACGATGATGAATAATTCTTCTGTCAATAATGGAACCCAAGCGATGCCTTCAGAATTTATCGGAGAACTGCAAAGGCATAAATCGGACTCTCCTTTGAATAATTGTTTTGATAATAAGAACGAATGATTTTGACTAAGGCGAAATTGTATTTTAGGATAGATTTTACGAAACTCTTTTAATAATTCTGGCACAAGATATACACCTAAAGAGTGCATAAAAGATAAATTTACAACTCCGCTATCTGGTTCAGCCATATTAGTTATATCTTGGCGGGCAGTTTCTAATTCTTGTAAGATACGTTCAGCATAAGTTAAAAATGTTTGACCATATTGAGTTAAATTTACTTTACGGCTATCTCTGATGAAAAGAGGTATATTTAAATCTTTTTCTAAGCGACTGATTGAACGACTAAGTGCTGGCTGAGACACATTCAGAGATTTTGCTGCTTTAGTAAAGTTTTTTATATGGGCTAGAGCAACAAAATATTCTAGTTGATTTAATTCCATAAAAAAGCCTCCAAATCCAAACTAATGGTAGTATTTCTAATGTGAATACTTTATATTTGATTATATTATAAGCTAGATTTGATATTTTGTATAATTATATGAAGCAAATATTGACAATAAATTTAAAATATTTTATCATAAAAGAAAATTGATGCTGATATAGCTCAGTTGGTAGAGCAATGTATTCGTAATACATGGGTCGCAGGTTCAAATCCTGTTATCAGCTCCATTTTGACAGATAATATAATTAAAACTATAACAAAAAGCTACTTTATAATAATTATTATGATGAGTAGCTTTTTTTATTTAAATACTTGCAGTTGAATTTTTTCTGTGGTATTATGTGGTTCGTAACAAACAATAGTGAACAGTATCAATATATATTAATAATTTGAACTGTATCTTAGTTGTTTAATTTTAAATAAAATAATTTAATAAGGTAAAATTTAAAAAGAAAAAAGACGCTTGGATCACTATGACCGAGACGAACTTGCAGAATTTTAAATATAAAATATAGTTGATAGATTTTTTTGCTATGAAATCAAATCAATTATATTTAATCAATAGGGAAAGTGCATTTCGTGTCGAGATGTACTTTTTTTGTGCTTTTATGTAAGTTCATTACAGTCTCTTTTTGTTTGTTATAAGAACATTAAAGGAGAAGAAAAAAATGATTTTATGTCAAGATGTGGCTAAATTACGTGAATTAGTCGCTAATTTTAAGAAGGAAAACAAATCTATTGGTTTGGTACCAACTATGGGAGCATTGCATGAAGGTCATGCTTCACTTATTAATGCTTCAGCAAAAGAAAATGATATTACAATCGTCAGTGTGTTTGTAAATCCTACTCAGTTTGGGCCAAATGAAGATTATGAAGCTTATCCTCGTACTTTGGAAAATGACTGCATAGTGGCACAAAATGCAGGAGCAGATGTAGTATTTGCACCAAAAAATAAAGATTTATATCCTAATGAAGATATGACATGGGTAGAAGTTATAGGTGATATCACAAAAGTTTTATGTGGTAGAACAAGACCTATTCATTTCCGTGGAGTTACTACAGTAGTTAGTAAATTATTCAATTTATCTCGAGCAGATAGAGCATATTTTGGCTTAAAAGATGCTCAGCAAACAGAAGTTTTACGCCGTATGGTTGATGATTTATTTTTCAATGTAGAACTTCGCATTATGCCTATCGTTCGTGAAGCTGATGGACTTGCAAAAAGTTCAAGAAATACTTATTTATCTCCAGAAGAAAGAAAATCTGCGTTGATTTTATCTAAGAGTTTAAGATTGGCAAAAGAAGCATTTACTAATGGTCAAAGAGATGTAGAAGCTATATTAAATTTAGTAAAAGATACTATACAGTCTGAAAAAACAAGTCAAATTGATTATGTAGAAATGTATAAATTGCCAGGATTAAAACCAGTAGGAAATAAAATTGAAGGCAGAGTCTTATTGGCTTTAGCTGTAAAATTTGGTACAACTCGTTTAATAGATAATGTCATTTTGGAGGATAAATAATAATGTTATATAATATGTTTCATGGAAAAATTCATCGTGCTACAGTAACTCAAGCAAATTTAGAATATATGGGAAGCATCACTATTGATGAAGAATTATTAGAGCTTGCAGGTATTTTACCAGGAGAAAGAGTACAAGTAGTAAATAATAATAATGGTGCTAGATTAGAAACTTATACAATTGCAGGTAAACGTGGTAGCGGTGTGATTTGTTTAAATGGAGCAGCAGCACGTAAAGCACAAGTTGGTGATACAGTTATTATTATTGCTTATGCTATGATGACAAAAGAAGAAGCTCAAAATTTAGTACCTGATGTAGTCATGGTTGATGAACATAATCGACCAGTAAGAGTACGCGGTACAGAGCTTGAAGGCGAAATTGGTTAATATATAATATTATTTTAAATAGAATTTTATAAAATAAGTAAAAATAGGTTGAGCATGGATTTATGAAAATAAAGTCTAAAGTGCTTAACCTATTTTTTTTTAGTTTATTGCTATATAATAAAATTTAGCAATTTATGATGGAGATGATTTTGGTGAAATTAATAACTTTAGCAGGGCCACCATCTGTGGGCAAAACTTCTGTAATTTTGCGATTAATAGAAGTATTACATAAAGAAAAACAAAAAGCAGGCGTTATTAAATTCGATTGCTTGACGACTTTTGATAAAGAACCATATGAAAAAGCGAATATACCGATACAGATTGGTTTATCAGGAAAATTTTGTCCAGACCATTTTTTTATCAGCAATATTGAAGAAGCTGTAGCTTGGGGAAAAAGTCAAAATTTAGATTATTTGATTACCGAAAGTGCAGGTCTTTGCAATCGCTGTTCACCATATATTCAAGATGTATTGGCCATTGGTGTAATAGATTGCTTATCTGGGATTAATACACCGAGAAAAATTGGGCCAATGGTGAAATTTGCAGATGTAATAGTCATCACTAAAGGGGATATTATTTCTCAAGCTGAACGAGAAGTATTTATGTATAATGTCTATCAAGCAAATCCTAAGGCACAAGTTATTTTTATCAACGGTATAACTGGTCAAGGTGCATTTATGTTGAAAAAATATATAAATAAAATTGAAGATATAGATACATTAGAAGGAAAAAAATTGCGTTTTACTTCGCCAGCTGCTGTATGTTCATATTGTACAGATGAAATGCGCATTGGTGAAAAATACCAATTGGGCATGACTAAGAAAATGGAATTTAATTGATTAGGTGGAAATTATGGATTTTAAAGAATTTGTAGAAACTCATACAATTGGAGAAATAAAAAAAGCGTATCCTCAAATCAAAGATTATTTGGATAATACAGGTCTATGGAATTTGCCAGATAATTTGACTTTTGCTAAGGCTTTTGAAGATATAGATGAAGAAGATTTATGGCAAGTAGGTATTCGTGATGGCAATATTGCCGATGAACTAAAAAAATATCTTTCAGCTATGCAGAATTTAGAAAATAAAGATGAAGTAAAAGTACATAAATTAACCATTAATGGTGGCAAAAATAAATTGGGCGAAGCTGAAAATGTACAAGTAGAGATTTTTGCAGGGCAAGTAGTAAGTATAGTAGGGCCAACAGGTTCTGGAAAAAGTAGATTGCTTGCAGATATAGAATGTTTAGCCCAACAAGATACACCGACAAAACGACAGATTTTAATTGATGATGAATTTTTGGATGATGAAGCCAGATTTAATTTAGAAGGAAAATTAGTAGCTCAATTATCACAAAATATGAATTTTATCATGGATATTACTGTAGAAGATTTTTTAACTATGCATGCTAAAGTTCGTTTAGGTAAAGAAATAGAAAATGAAAAAGTTATAATCGCGAAATGTTTTTCTATGGCAAATGAACTAGCTGGCGAAAAATTTACTTTAGATACGAAAGTAACTCAATTATCCGGTGGTCAATCGAGAGCTTTAATGATAGCAGATGTGGCATGTATCAGTAGTTCACCGATTGTATTGATTGATGAAATTGAAAATGCAGGGATAGATAGACAAAAAGCTATAAAATGCTTAGCAAAAAGTGAAAAAATCGTTATTATGTCTACGCATGATCCATTATTGGCTTTAAATGCCGATAAACGCATCGTGATAAAAAATGGCGGAATTAGTAAAATTATAGAAACTACAGCAAAAGAAAAAGCTTGCATTGAAAAAATTCGCCAATTAGATGAAACTTTATTAAATATTAGAAGCAGATTGCGTTTAGGTGATTTGATAGAAAATATAAATGGATAATTGAAATATATAATAAGTATAATGAAAATAAAAGAGGTTAGTATTTTGAGATTTTTATTGAGTTCAATTGTTATTTGTTTGGGGATTATTTTTAGTAATATATTAAATGTAGAGGCTAGAATACCTTATACATATTTAAATATAGGAGGACTTACTCCTGACCAACAGATAGATTCTTGCTTTTATGTATATGGTAGACCAACAGCAAATTTGGCAGTGCGAAATTGCAATGGTTTTAATATAAATGAAGTAACTTATAATAGCGAATTAATGGTTTATTATATAAATGGCGGATATAATGAAAATGGCAGAATTAGAGCGATAATCTGCAATGAAGATAATATCACTACTAATTTGGGGATAAGAGTGGGCATGAACAAAAATGATGTATTATATGCTTATGGTGATCCTGATAGAAATTATAGAGAAACACAAGGGACTACTTGGTGCTATTTAGCCGATAGTGAAGACCATCCGAATATGCCACTATATTTTTTCTTTGATAATAGAGATGTTATTAAAACTATTGTTGTTGGTGATATAGGATATTATTATTGATGATTTTAGTGAGATTGATTAGTTAATTTAACTAATCAATCTTATTTTTTGAGGTGAATTTATTGTTTACAAAGGAAAATATTATAATTGCTTTTTGGGAAATATATCGAGAAAAAAGTATTAATAAAATTACAATAAAAGAATTAATGGATAAAGCAGGATATCATAGAAGTGTATTTTATACATATTTTAAAGATATATACGATTTATTAGAGCAAGAGCAAGAAGATTTTTTTATACAAATTGATAAATTCTTACCATATATATTAAATTGTTTTTTCTTAAATCAAGAAGATAAACATACTTTACAAAAATTAAAAGCATTTTTTTCGATGTATGCACCTAAATTATATGTATTATTAGGTGAGCATGGAGATATGAGTTTTCAATTTAAATTGAAAGAAAAAATACGTAAAAATATATATAAATTTTTTCATTTAGATAAAAATGATTTAAAAGCGGAATTGGCTGTTGAATTTTTTATAAATGGACATCTTAATGCTTTATTATATATGTATAAATATAAAGATAGATTATCTATAGAAGATTATTTGGAGATTGTAAAACCGGTGATAAATAATATATTTGTATTGAAAAATCGACAGTAAAGAAATAATTGTCGATTGAACAGAAAATTCGCCTATGACATAATTAACATAAGGGCGGTGATATAATATGCCAAAGAAAAAAATTGCTTTAGTTGTGATATTGTTAATTATGTTAGTGAGTATAGGATGGTACTATTTTTGTTATGATAAAGTGGAGAAATTGACAGCAACAGGTACGATAGAAGTAACAAAATATGATGTTACACCTAGATTAGCAGGATATATAAGAAACCTTAAATTAAAAGAAGGAGATAGTTTAAATTTAGGAGATTTTGTTTGTGAGATAGAACGAGAAGATTTACGAGCTCAAAATATTGGTGATTGGCAAGCTGTGAAAGAAGCACAAGCAAAACTGCAAGATTTGAAAGATGGCGCAAGGAAACAAGAAATTGCTATGGCAGAAAATAGTTTGCAAAAGGCACAAGTCATTTTTGATAAAGCTCGAACTGATTTAAAAAGAAATAAAGAATTATATGATGTAGGTGGAATAAGCAAGCAAACTTTAGATGATATGCAAAAAGCTGTCGATGTAGCAGAAAAGGAACTATATATTGCTAAAGAAAATTATGATTTAGTTTTAGCAGGAACAAGACAAAAACAGATAGAAGCACAACAGCAACAGGTTGAAAAATTAATTGCACAAGCTAATGCCAATGAGAGTATTTTAGCAGATACAAAAGTATATAGTCCCATTACAGGAGTTATATTAAATAAAAATTTTGAAAATAATGAATATATTAATCAAGGACAAGCAATTTTGACTATAGCAGATTTAACAGATAGTTGGGTTATTGTATATATAGATATTGCAGATTTAGGAAAAGTATATCTACAGCAAAAAGTGAAGATACAAGTGGATGCATATCCTCAAGAAGTTTTCCAAGGACAAGTAATCAATATAAATGATGAAGCTGAATTTACACCGAGGGAAACTTTGACTAAAGATGAAAGAAGTAACAAGGTTTTTGCGGTAAAAATTAAGATTTTTAATGAGAATAATAGATTAAAAGCAGGTATGATAGCGGATGTGATTTTTGATGATTAAAATAAGTAATGTAGATAAATATTTTAATGATGTAAAAATTATAGATGATTGTAATTTAGTTATAAAATCAGGAGAATTAACTATCATTGCTGGCGGTGATGGTGCTGGTAAGACTAGTCTAATAAAATTAATAGTAGGTTTATTAAATCCTGATAGAGGCTATATATTAATTGATGGAAAAATACCTTATAAAAAAAGAGCAGATATTGGCTATATGGCACAAAATTTTAGTTGGTATAGAAATCTTACAGTAGAGGAAAATGTGATACTATCTGCTAAGATGCATGGTTTTGATAGTAAACAAGCATTGATGAATTGTAATGAAATGTTAAATTTTGTGGGTTTGGATAGATTTAAACATCGTTTAGCAGAAAAATTATCTGGTGGAATGAAGCAAAAATTAGCTTTAGCGGCAACTTTAGTTTATAGACCACAAATTATTTTATTAGATGAACCAACAACCGGTGTTGATCCTGTATCGCGTCAAGAATTATGGGATTTAATTCAAACGATAAATAAAGAAGACATTACAATTATTGTTGCTACTCCTTATTTTGATGAAGTGATGTATGCAAAACATATTGTTTATATGAATAAAGGTAAAATTATTTTAGAAGATAAACTTGAGATTTTACAACAGAAATATAATAAACAAAATTTAGCAGATGTTTTTATCAGTTTAATTGATGAGTAAATTAGTTATAATGAAGTGATAATATGGATTACGCAATTTATACAGAAAATTTAACTAAGAAATTTGGCGAGTTTATTGCAGTAAATAATGTATCTTTAAAGATAAAACAGGGCAGTATATATGGATTGTTAGGTTCAAATGGTTCTGGAAAAAGTACAACAATACGTATGTTATGTGGCATATTAAAGCCTACATCAGGAAAAATATATCTATGGCAAAATGAAAATATTACTGATGAATTGAAATTAAAGATAGGCTATATGTCGCAGAAATTTTCTTTATATCCTAGTTTAACAATAAAAGAGAATATAAAATTTTATGCTAATTTATATGGTTTAAATGAAGATTTATTAAATATACGCATGCAAGAAATCATGGAAATGGCTGGTATAGTAGATAAAAAAGATTATTTAGTGAGTCAATTAAGTGGCGGATGGAAACAAAGATTAGCTTTAGGGTGTGCTATTATCCATAAACCTAAATTATTATTTTTAGATGAACCTACAAGCGGGGCAGACCCTAAAGCTAGAAAAATTTTTTGGCAAATAATAGAAGATTTAATTAAGCAAAATATAACAGTAATAGTAACTACTCATTTTATGGAAGAAGCAGAATTATGTCATAAAATAGGATTTTTGCATGCTGGAAAATTGTTAATAGAAGATACTCCTTTAAATATAAAAAAATCAGTAGCTGATGAAAATACTTCATTAAACAAAGTTTTTGCCTTATTGGTTAAACAAAAGGCGGTGAATAATGATGCATAGAATTTATGCAATATTATATAAAGAGTTTAAACAAATGCGTAGAGATACAACTATGTTAAGATTGTTGATATTGTTACCGATTATTCAAATTTTGATTTTTGGTTTAGCTATAAATACAGAAGTAAAACATATACCAACAGTTGTTTTTGATCAATGTAGGCAACAAGAAAGTAGAGAGCTCATTGATGTATTAGTGGCTACTGATTATTATGATGTGATATATTATGCTAGCAGTATAAAAGAAGTGAATGAAAAAATTAATTCTGGTGAGGCTATTGTAGGTATAATATTTCCGCCAGATATGGTGAAAAAATTTAAGCATGGAGATAATGTACCTATCCAATTGATTGTAGATGCTAGTGATAATATGTCAGCTAGCTCAGCTATAAATGTAGCTCAATTAGCCATTAATAAAAAAGCAGAGCAAATGCAATTATCTTCATTATCTTATAATCAAAATTTAGTTGTAGGTAAATATGATTTACGAATAAGAGCATGGTATAATCCTGATTTTATCAGTGCCAATTATATAATTCCTTCAATTATTGGCATAGTGTTGATGATGACTTTAATCATGGTAGCAAGTATTTCTATAGTTAGAGAAAAAGAAGAAGGAACATTAGAACAATTATTGATAAGTCCATTAAAACCAATTGAATTGATAATTGGAAAAATAGTACCATATATTTGCGTTGGTTATATACAAATGATAATAGCAATTTGTGTAGGTTATTTTGGTTTTAATATCCCTATAAAAGGAAGTCTGATTTTATTTATATTATTGACTACAATCTTTATGTTAGCGATACTTTCTTTGGGAATATTAATATCAACAGTAGCTCAAAATCAAATGCAAGCTATGCAATTATCTTTTTTCGTATTATTGCCAAGTATTTTATTATCAGGATTTATGTTTCCACGTGTAGCTATGCCAGATTTTTTTTATTATATAAGCATGATATTGCCAATGACTCATTATGTAGAGATATCTCGTGGAATTTTTTTGAAGGGAATAGGTTTGGAATATTTATATCAACCCACATTATTTTTGGTATTTTTTACAATCATAGTATTAAGCTTAAGTATTTGGAGATTTAAAAAGATATATTTAAGATGAGATAATTGAATTATTATGTAATTTATTGTATAATGATAAAAAATAAATTTTACGGAGCGATACTCAAGAGGCTGAAGAGGACGGTTTGCTAAATCGTTAGGCGGCTTCGCCGTGCGAGAGTTCGAATCTCTCTCGCTCCGCCATTAATTTAAAAAATTCAGAGCCTTTAGGATTAATTTCCTAAAGGCTCTTTTTTTATATAAAATAAGATTTATTTGTTTTTTCATAGATAAAATTATTAATATCATCAATATTATATTCATGATGAACAATACACCAAGATATTATTTTATCAGTAACCATTTTATCTGAAAGTGAATAGCCTACTATATTTAACATTTCTTGTGTTTCATTTAATGATAAATTTAAGGCTAAGCAAATAGAAAGAACTGTAGCTTTGCTAGGTGTGTATGTAGTTTTATTCATGCTGCGAATTTTTGAGAAAATACTTCTAGTTAGATTAGCTTTTTTATATAAATCAACTTCATCGATATTTTTTTGATGACAATAATAGATTATTTTATCATAAAAATAGTTTTTTTCATCTTTTAAATTATTTAGGAAGTCATTAATATCAAAGTGATGAGATGTTTTAGATGATAAGCCTTTAATATCGCTGAAGATGCCTTTTAAATCATCGAGAAAATCAATGATATCATTAGATGATACACTAGAAGATGTGATATTATTTGATAATAAGTTGGAAATATCGAAGTGTTTCATTTCATATTCATAATTATTAATTAAATAAATTAAATCTTTTTGCATAAAAATCTCCTTATAATCAATAATATAATATCGATAATATAAAATTGTTTCTTTAAAAGATACATTTTTATATTATAAAATTGGTATTATATAGTCAATTAGTTTGATGCTGAATATAAAATTTATGACATATATCATGATAAAAAATATATTTTTTTAACTTAAATGTATACTATTAATGAATAAATTAACCTTAGTAGTTTATAGATAAATATGCTTTAAAGTAAGATAATTATTTAGGGAGGTATGTTTATAATGAATGATGAATTAGATAATAGATTGATAGGAATAAATATTGCATATTATAGGAAATTGAAAAAATATACACAGATGCAATTAGCGCAAAAAACAAATATTAGTTTAAGTTATATGGCAAAAATAGAAAGTGGCTTAGTAACAGGTTGTGTATCTTTACCAGTATTGTATAAGATATCTAGAATTTTAGATGTTAGTTTAGATAAGTTAGTTAATAAAAATTGATGAATAGTTAATTGAAGAGAGAAATAGGGAATTTTATTATGGATAAATATGGTAATTATATTAATAAATTAGAATTAGATATAAAAAAAATAAAAGATGAGGCTAAAAAAATATATATTGTTAACGCTGGCAGAATGAATCATGGAAAAAGTAGTCTGTTTAATTCATTGCTTGATATGGATGAATTTGAAGTTGGTGACATACGAACAACAAAATCACGTAAAGATGTAAATTTATTTCAAAATGTATATTTGGTAGATACTCCTGGTTTAGATGCAGATGTTCAAGATGATAAAGAAGCTATAGAAGCTTATAAGAAAGCGAATATGATAGTATTTGTACATACTCCTAATATTGGGGAATTGCATAAAGATGAAATTGATCATATTAATAAAATAGCCAATTTATTTCCATCAAAAGATTATTTTTGGAAACATTTTTGTTTAGTATTTACATTTAAAGAAGCTGTATCTGAGGGAGATTTATTAAGTATAAAAAATAAAATACTTAAAGATATAAAAATACATTGTGGAGGAGAGAATTTTTCTGTTTTTGAAGTATCAAATTCACGTTATCAAAAAGGACGTAAAGAAAATAAAGTTAATCTTATAAATAAGAGTGGAATTAAAGAGTTAAGAGAGTTTTTAATCGAGAACATATATAGATGGCAACAGGATATTAAAGTTTTACAAAACCAACGAATAGAAAAACTTAAAGAAGAAACACGATATTTTTTATTTCAAGAACGATGTCAAATACAGCAAGTTATAAATATAAAAGAAGTAAAAATAGAAAAAGAGATAAAACGATTAAATAGCTTAATAAAAGATTTTCATGATGAAATAAACAGATTAGTATATTTATGTAGTGAAAAGAAAGATGAAATTAGAAGATTAGAAAATAGTATTGACGATTTACAAAGAAGACATAGCAGAGAAAAAGCTAGATATTAAGTTTATTAAGAGGTGAAAGCATATGTTTATTGCAGGTGTTGTTATTGTTGGAGTTGTTGCAGGAGTTGTAGTAGGTAGTAGTGATGATGATTATAGTAAATATAGTGAGTATAGTAAATATAGTGATGCAGAATTAGTGGCCAATATTGAAGCTCAAAAGAGACAAAAGCAATATAAATACGAAGAATTAGAAACAATTAAAAAAAATTTATTATCTAAGTATGCAGAAGAAATTGCTGTATTAGAGGATGAGCCCGTTTTAGTAGATAAGATAAATATTATAAAAGGGAAAGATAAAAAAAATAATATTGATAATATAGATAGTATACGAAATGAGCTATTAGTTCATGTAAAAAATAAGTTAGAAAAAGAGCTGAAAGATGACAAAAAACAATTAGTAGAGATAGATATAGCACTTGCTAAAATAAATGAAGTTCAACTTACTAGTAAAAAATAATTTATATTTGGAGGATATATATGAATAAACAGTACATTTCACAAAGCGTAAAAGATTTTTTTATAAAATTAGATAATATACACAATCAATTAGAAAATTTTTCAGGAGAAATAGATATAAAACGAGATAATGTTTTTAAAGAATTAAATTATTTTGAGAAATTTTGTTTAAATAAAAAAAGTGAATATTATCCTAAAGGTAATAAATTAAATCCTATTGAAGAAAAACTAGTAAATACAATAGAAGATATTAATGAAAATATAAAACAGTGGCATCATCAAATTGAAAAAAATAAAAAGGGTATAAAATTTATGCACTCGCATGAAAAGTATTTAGTAGTAATGGTTTTTGGTGCTGTAAAAGCTGGAAAAAGTACTTTAGGAAATTTTTTTGCGGGAAAAAAATTTATAAATGCTTCTTTTGATAATGAGTATAAACATAGAGAACATTCTATTTTCGCGACAGAAGAAAAAGGCAGAGATACAGGCGGCATAGAAAAAGATGATAATGGTAATTTTTGGTTTAAAGAAGGTGTAACAGATACGACAGGAGCTATCCAATATTTTACATTATCTGGATTACGTTGGATGGATTCTCCAGGAACAGGAGCCTTAGAAAAAGACAATGATAAACGAAATATGGAAGAAATGGTAAATGAATATATACCATATACTGATTTATGTATTTTTTTAATGAACTCTTCTGAACCAGGATTAATGGCAGACATGAAATATATAAAGAAATTGTCGAGAGAAGAACAAGAGGCAATAGTTGTCATTACTAAATCAGATTATGTATATGAAGATGAAGATGAAAATGGTTTTGAAATTATAGAGGAGCGTGCTAAAACTCCAGAAGATAGAAAAATGCAAGAAGATGATATTTTACAGAGATTGCATGAAACTTATCCAGAAGTGCCAGTGAATAAATTTAGAGCAATAAGTATATCTACTAAATTAGCAAATTTGGCAATTAAGAATAATGATGAACAAAAATATAAAGATAGTAATCTTGATAAATTAATGATGATTTTGAGTAATAAAGTAAGTGAGAATATAATTGAATTAAAAGAGAAAAAGCCAAAGCAAAATCTCAATAATTTTATTGAAAGTGTAATTATTGAAAAAGAAGATTTTAAAGGAATTAATGAATTAGAAGAGCAATTGAATGGGATTCTTGAGCCTATTGATGAATATAAAGAAACTATTAGAGAAAAAACTAAAAAGTTGCAAAATAGCATTAGGTTAAAAATAAAAAATGAAGTAGATAAATTTTCTCAAGAGTGGGTAGATGAAGTTAATAAAACTAATAGTAATATCGATGATAGATTTTTATCAGAAAAAATTATGAAAATCGCTCATTCAATTTTACAGCAAGAGATAAATGATAATATTGCTAATATAATAGATAATTATCAAGAACAAAGGATAAAGATAGTTGAAACAACTTTTGATATAGGTGGAATAGAAAAAAAACATACAACGATAAAAACACAATATGAAGAGGTATATTATGAAACAAGAGATCCAGAAGGTATTTTGGAAAATATAAGAAGTTTCTTTGGTAAAGTATATGAAACTAGAAAAACAAGATCTAGAACAATAACTAAGGATGTTGATTTAGGTACTAATATTTTAGACTATATGGATAAACTCATGCCAGCATTAGAACAATGGATTAATGAACAAGTTCAAGAAGCATTAGATAATCTTCAAAAAACATATTTTTTACCACAAGAAGAATATATTAATCAAATGCAGGATGAGTTGATTTTATTAAAAAATAAATTAAACAGTCTAAAATTTAATTAAGGAAAGATTGAAGTGCAAGTTATTGTTAAATTGACAACAGGATGTAATTTAAAATGCGTATATTGTAGTGAAGGAAATATCGATAAAGAGGATTTATCAATTGAAATATTATATAAATTAATTGATGAATTACCGATATTATTAAATAAATACAAAGATAATAATATTGATTTATTATGGCATGGTGGAGAGCCATTAATTGTTGGCAAAAAATATTTATCTAAAGTTATGCAATATGCACAAAATAAATTAAAAGAATATAACTTACATTTTCTTATGCAGACAAATGGCACATTAATAGATGATGAATGGATTGATCTATTTAAAGAATTTAATGTAGGTATAGGAATATCTTTAGATGGATATATAGATTTACATGATAAAAATCGTTTAACAAAAAATGGACAGCCAACATTTAATACCATATTAAATAATATTATTAAATTAAAAAATAAGGGTATTTCTGTTGGAACATTAATGGTTTTAAATACTAAAGAAAAAATAGATGTAGATAAATTATTTAGATTTATTAAGCAATATGATTTACATCCTAAAATACATCCGGTTATTCCTTGCGGGAGAGCTAAAACAGAAGATAAAAAAGAAATTGATATGATATATAATAATTATATTAATCTGATGAGTTCATTATATGAGAAAATAATGGAAGATGATGAAATAATTATTATTGAACCATTGAATGAAATTATGGATGCAATATTAGGTATAACATCAATAAGAGAATGCTCTTTTAATGGTAGTTGTGGTAATAAATTTATTTGTTTGTATGCAAATGGTGATGTTGGTTTTTGTGGGAGAGCAATTACATTAGATAATGATAACTTAATATATGGTAATTTAAAAAATAATGATTTGATAGATTTATATGAATCGGCAAATGCGGATAAAATACGTAAAAGACAAAACTATTTAAAAGATAATGATTGTAAAAATTGTCTTGAATGGGATTTATGTCATGGTGGATGTAGTTTTGAGGCGGTTAATTTTTCTGGTAACTTATATTCAAAATATCCTCATTGTGAATTACGTAAAAAACTAATATATTTTTTTAGAACAAGAGGATTAGAATTATTAAAACAGCATTTATTAAAACAAAAAAGACAATGTAGAATACAAATAAAATGTAAGCAAGAATTATTAGAGGAAATTAAAGATGAGAGAAAATGATATACTTTTTTTTAATCTACATCGAAGATACTTGAATAAATCATCTAATTATGGAGGATTTTTAGGTATTTTTTCTTTAGCAGCATTTTTAAATCAAAATGGATTTTTTGCGCAAAGTTTTGCTGGACAATTAATGGAAGGCAAAAAACTTATAGACGAAGCTTGTAGTCAAAGAAAAGTATCAATGATTGGTTTATATTGTGATTATGAAAACGTAACAGAAAATATTTTTCTTTGTCAATATATAAAAAGAGAATATCATTTGCCAGTAATAATAGGTGGTCCTCAAGCTACAGCTTTAAATGAAGATTTTATTAATAAATCAGGTTGTGATGTAATAGTTCGATATGAAGGAGAACTAACAGTACTATCCTTAATGAATTATTTTCTAAATGGAATTGGCAGTTTAGAGAAAATAAAGGGTATTATGTTCAAAAAAAATGGTAAAATACATATTCAACCAGAACAAAATATCATAGAAAATTTGGATATGTTACCATTTATTGATGATGAGTGTTATTTGCAATCCAATCTAAATAATAATGAATTAAGCATTATGACAGGTCGAGGATGTCCTTTTCATTGTACTTTTTGTCATGAAGGTCATCATACACGTAAAGTACGATTTCGTTCAGTGAAAAATGTTTTATCAGAAATTGAACTTTTTTTAAACAATAGAAAATATGCTAGAAATATTTATATATTGTTTACAGATGATACTTTTACATTAATACCACAAAGAGTAAAAGATATTTGTGAAGGATTAAAGAAATTACGAAAGGAAAAAGATTTTAATTGGTTTTGTGAAGGGCATATTCATACCTTGTATTTACATCCGGAAATGATAGATTATATTGCTGAAGCTGGAGCGCAACGTATACAACTGGGGATAGAAGCAGGAACACAAGAAGTGTTAGATGCGTATAAAAAAGGGTCTACGATAGATGAAATTAAGTTTGTTATAAAAAAATGTCGTGATGCAGGAATTCAACAAATTTATAGTAATATTATATTAGGTGGAGCATATTTTTCTAAAGAAATCTATATAAAAAATTTAGCATTTGCAAAAGAATTATTGTCTTTAGGCAAAGGAACTGTAGAAATTGGAGTAGTGGCTTATTGGCCATTGCCAGAAACAGACATAACAAATAATCCTCAGAAATATAGTATAAAAATACTAGATAAAGAATTTTTAACAGCAAATGGGGATTTTGCTCAAACAGAAACAAATGAGTTAACTCGTTGGGATATTAGTTTTTTTATGCAGGATATGGAAAAAGAATTGCAGAAATATATGCAAAAAATGCTAAAGAATAATGAGATACCAACTAAAAGAGTTTTAACATGGTTTCCTCAAGAGGCCACATTAAAATCTATAGGTAGATGGTGGTATTGTTTGAGTAAAATGCCGCATTTATTAGCATATTATAATATTTTATTACTTGGTGAAGCAAAAACATTGAAAGATATTTCATTAAATGAAATATTAAGTGTTCATCCAATGAGAGTGGTTTCATTATATTTGTATATAGAAAAAATTTCTTCTACGACTATAAAGCTTTTTGACTGTATATTAACAGGAATAGAAAAAGATGTTTTAGTTTATTCTACAGGAAAAATGTCTATTGAAAATATTATTAAACAATTATCTATAATATATAATAAATATTCTTATGATGAATTAAAAAATATTGTTTTAAATACTTTAAAAAAATTAGAAAAAGAACATTTAGTGGTTTTTTCAAAGTACTAAAAAGAAAGGATCTTGATTATGGAAAGTAAAATTATTAATTATCCTGAATTAATTAAGGAAAAATATGTAAAATTACAGGGAATAACAGAACCATATATGAATAGTATTCCTCAAATAAAACCTATAATGAAAGATATACAATCATTATATGATATTAAATTAAAAAGTTTAAAACCACAAGTTATGGTATATGGTATTTATAATGCTGGTAAGAGTAGTATTATAAATGAGCTTTTAAAAGATGATAAAGCTATAGTAAATGATAAGCCAACAACAGATAAAATAGATTATTATGAATGGAATGGCTATGAAATTGCTGATACGCCAGGTGTTGGTGCTCCAATAGAACATGAAGAAGTAACAAATGAACATCTAAAAAAAGCAGATGTTGTTTTATTTGTTATGAGTACAACAGGTTCAAATGAAAAAGCAGAAAATTATATTCGTATGAAAAATATTATTGATGCAGGGAAAAAAGTTATTGTTATTTTAAATGATAAAAATGCTGATTTATATAGAAATAATGAAGTTATTAATGCTATTAAAATAAAAGTTGGACAGAATATGCAAAAAGTGAATATTGATGATGTTGAATCTAAATATTGTATTATAGCAGTAAATGCTTCTCGCGCAAGAAATGCTCGCTTAAAGAATAAACCAGGATTATATGATAAAAGTAATTTTAAAGAATTAGAGCGCGTTATTTTATCTGAATTAAAAAATACATCAACTTTTAATATTATGGAAAATACTGTATATGAGATTGAACAAAATTTAAATAAACTTATAGAAATATTTAATCTTAATATTGACAATGATGATATTAAATATCTAAATAATATTTTAAATACACTAGGACAACAAAAATTAGAAATTAGAAAAGAGGTAAATATATATATAAAAAATAAGGCTGCTAGATTAGCAGAAACTTTACCTAAGCTTATTTGGAGTAAAAGAAATAATAAAGATGAAATAGATAAATGTATTCAAAATGAAATAGAGAAATTAGCTAATAGAACTAAAAAGCATTTGGAAGAAGAACTAAAAAATTTGCAAGATATATTAATTGTTGATTTCGAAAATATGGTAGTTCATTTTGAAAAAGTAAAGTCTTCTTCTTATAGTGATAATATTAATATTGGGGAAGTTAAAAGTGTAGAAAATAATACAGATATTGTAGATATTTTAAATACTGCTAAAAATATTTTAAACTTAGTGCAAAATGGAGCAAGTATTTTTTCAACACAAAAAAAATTATCAATGGATTCTGTTGTGCCTGATTTAGCAACAGCAGTAATTTCTAAAATTTTACCTAAAAGTTTGATGAATAGTGTAGCAGGAACAGCTGTTGGCAGTGCAGTAGGAAATATTATACCACATATTGGAACAATTATAATAATTATAGAAGCCTTGAAGAAACTTTTAGGAGATGATGAAGAAGAACGTCGTAGAAAACACGCAGAGGCAGAAGCAAAAAATGAATATGAACGTAGAAAAGCAGAAGCTGAACAGCAAGCATGGCAAGATTTACAGCAAAAATGTTTATATTTAACAGATGACATAGCTGAAGAATTATCTTATGCTGTAAATGATATTATTAGAAATACTATTGGTAACCTTGAAAGTGAATTAAAAGAGCAAATTAATAGTAAAAATGAAAATGTTAATAATAAGATGGATGCTATAAAAAAACTTCAGTTATTGGTAGATGAATATGATAAAATTAGAATTGAATTAAAAGGAAGAGCCATGTAATAAAATATGGATATAGTTATTATAAAATATTTAGTATAATAAATAGTTTATAGATAGTTTGTAAAAAAGGTAAGTATTGGTTTATTATCAACAGAAATAGACCGCCAGTATATTATTGGCGGTCTATTTTTATTTTGCTAAAATATATTTATAAATTTATTTGATAGAAGGTTAATATATGAGTGATTTTGTCAAGCAGTTTATAAATGATAAATATAAACAAATAGATATATGGAAGGAGAGCGATAAGAGTAAGATTGTTTTGGCATATGATGAGTCAGATAGACAAGTATATGTTATAAAATATCTAAAAAATAAAGATGTTCCTTATCAGGAATTAAAAAAAATAGATGATAGGATACTTCCTAGGATTTATTATATTTTTGATGGTGATGAAGAAATAATTTTAGTGGAAGAATATATCTGTGGTATAACTTTAAATGAATTGATAGAGCAAAAAAAATATATATCTGATGAAGAAATACAAGATATTTTAGTACAATTATGTAAGGGATTGAAGAATTTACATCAAAGGGATATTATTCATCGTGATATAAATTTGAATAATATTATGCTTACAAATGATGGTGTTGTTAAGTTGGTGGATTTTGATACGGTGCGTATTTTTAAGTATGACCAGAATTTTGATACGACATATTTGGGGACAAAAGGCTTTGCACCGCCAGAACAATATGGTTTTAGTCAAACTGATGCTAGAACAGATATATATGCTTTAGGCATGACAATAAAAAAATTACAGCCAAAATCTAATTTACTGCAAAAGATAATAGTTAAAGCAACACAATTAGATCCAGAAAATCGCTATCAATATGTAGAGGAAATTTTAAATGAAATTGAAGATGAATATAAATTTGAGCAAAAACAAAATAAATTGACTTTAAAGCAAATAGAAATAATGTTGAATGATAAATTTAACTTATTTGAGATACCTATGCCTGTACAAGAAAAAGATTATCCGTTTGATTTTAATAAGATACCTTTTTATACTCCAATCAGTATGGTTGATGATTTAGATTATGAAAGTGTAGAAGAAGCTCAAAAGGCTATGATAGAGGATTTTGAGAACAATGTATTTTCTTTAATGAAAGAATATATCAAGGATATATTAGAAACATATAAAATCTATCAGTTAAAGAAATATTATACGTACTGTGAAAATGAGCAGAATTATTATTTTAAGGTAAATAAAGAAATAGAGCGTATTATAAATTTAATGGTAAAACGATTTAAATTGGATTTGCCGGAGTATTTAAAGCATTTTAATTATGTGCCTAGTTTTACTAGACTTTCAGGAAAACAAGATGAACAGATGTATCATCTTTGGCAGTTAAAGCATTTAGAAGAAACAAATTATGTAGAAGAGATAAGAAGAGAATTTATAGATAGAATACTAGCTTATGATGCTGAGCGATTTTTTATATATGTAACTCAATACTTAAAAAAAGATATAAACTTAGAAGAATTGACGATAGTTGATGACAAGACAAATGAAGAAAAAAAGGTCTATCATTTTAATTTTGATACTTTAGCACAATGTTTTTTTGATGAATTAATGAAAAGCACTGATTTTATCATTAAAGATAATCCTTTTTTACAAGAAGATGTAGAAGGCGTATTGATTAAATATTATTTACCAGAATTAAAAGAGGCTTTAAAAGCCAAGACTAATGAAATCATGACATTTTTAAAAGAGTATAACTAAATTTAAATTATGATAAATAGCCTTAGATATTAGTATCTTAAAGGCTATTTTTTTATGTAAAATGGCTTAAATTGTTACTATTAATACGAAAAAGCAGTTAAATTATCCCTATGGGACAACAAAGAAAGTTCTATTTTTATTATATTGTTATTAAAGATTAATACATATTATAAAAGGAGCGAATATTTATGTTTAAGTATTGTACAAATTGTGGTAGCAAGATGCCAGCGGATAATTTATTTTGTACTAATTGTGGTATGAAATTTAATCAAGAGAATAATCATAATGTAAATCCACAAAATAATTTTAATACTTCAGTGCAGAATACTAATTATCAGCAAAATGCAAATAGAATGGTTAATACTAATATGCAGATGAGAACACAGAATAATTATCCAAGTGCAAATAATTATCAGCAAAATCAGATGCAACAACATAATCAAATGATAAATAATCAAGCAATGAATAATAATCAAATGGGTATGAACGAATTTAATATAGGTAAAAATTATTTGCAAATGAATATGCCATTGCCAAATTATGCACAAGCTATAAATTATTTACAAAAAGCAGTGAATATGGGAGTAAAAGAAGCTTCTATTTATTTGATGATTGCACATCTTTATCAAAATATCGATATGTTGAAACAAAATAGTATGTATATTGCAGAACATACAAATGGAATGAACTATAATCAGCCAATGCAAAATGCAAACTATGGCAATAATCTTGCAAATGGAATGAATAGTAATCCAATGGCTAATAATCTCAATAATCGAGCTAACAATATGCCAAATAATCAAGCAATGGCTAATCAACAAATGCCTAATAATATGAATAATAACCAAAACAATCAAGAAAGTGGTTTAAAAACTTTTGGTAAATATGCAGCAGCTGCTGCTGTAGGGGCGATGGCTAGCTCTCTTTATCATAATGCAACAGCGGAAGCTTCTAGTGGTCATCATAGTTCTTCATCTAGTACAGAACAACCAGCACCAACAGAATACATTCCAAATGAAACAGTTCAGCCAGTTCAAGATTATATCGACCCAATGTACGCAAATCCAGTGGATAATATTCAAGCTTATAGTGAGCAAGTAGTACCAGATATGAATAATGTGGTAGCACCTGAAATCATGAATAGTAATGTAGTGGATAATATCCAAGCTTATGATGAAAATATTATTCCTGATAATATGCAAAATAATAGTGAAATACAAAGTAGTGAAGAAATGCTACAAGAAAATCCTGTAGATAGTATTCAAGCTTATGATGAAACTAATACTCAAGATGATACATCAAATAGTGAAGACACATCAGCAGATTATGAAGAAGAAGAATACACAGAAGAAGACTCTTTTGGCAATTTTGATGATGAGGATGAAGATAGCTTCTTTTGATTATTAATCGTCAAAATGAGAGGTGCGCATTATGCAAAATTTATATTGCCCCAAATGTGGTCAAAATTTAAACGGAAATACTAATTTAAAATTTTGCCCTAAATGTGGAGCTAAAATACAAACTAATATTTCTGGGAATAATAAAAAACAAGATGATATAGATAAACTGATGAATTCAGATTTTATACAAATGATAAAGCGAGATTATTTTTCTTATACAGGAAGACTAAATCGCAAAATCTATTTTATACGCAGTTTAGTTTTAGTAGTTATAGAATGTATACTTTTTGTGCTAATTGATGAATTAGATACTAGGTCAGATGATTTTAGTTTAGTCTTGATGTTATTGAGCTTTATACTTTTATGTTTATGTATAGTAGCTGATTTTATGCTGGATATGAGAAGATTTCATGATTTGGATAAATCGGGATATTTTGCTTTATTATCACTTATACCAGCGATAACACCTTTTCTTTATTTATATTTATTTTTGATGCCAGGTACAAAAGGTGTCAATCAATATGGCAATGACCCTTTAGAAAATACGTACTGAGTAATAGTTGTTGATAGTAAAATGAGGAGCGGTTTTTATGCATAGATTAAAACAGAGATATTTAATGGTATTCATAGCGTTACTTACTTTATCTAGTGTGATGTTTTCAGGTTGTAGTTTATTGGAAGATAAACATGTAACTTTAGTCAAAGAGGGGACAATGGAAATTGTTCCTAATGTAAAAATAGGTAAGGCTTTTGACCAATTTTTCAGCGATGGTAAATGGGAGTATTTTGTGGCTACAGATAATTCAAAAGTTGTAGAGTTCACAGGTACATGTCGTTGGCAGGATAAACCAGCAAAAGCTAAAGTCCAATTTGTCATTTTAAATGATACAAGATTTCAGCTTTGGACAATTGAGATAAATGGCGACAATATGCGTGATTCTGATGCTATCGCTGTAATGAAGAAGATATTAACTCAATATCATGCAAAGTAAATTTAAAATTGAAACGTACAGAAATGAGGAATAGATATGAATATTTGTAGACAATGTCAAAAACAATTTGATGATAACGTGCTTTTTTGTCCAAGTTGTGGCAATAAATTAGAAAAACAAAATGTACAAGTAGCAAATAATATTATTTGTCAAAAATGTGGAAATGCTTTAACTAGTGCAGATAAATTTTGCCCTAAATGTGGTGAAAAAACACCAGCATTTTATCAGACACCAATGGTCAATAATATGAATACTAATGTAGTAAATAATAATCAACCAATACAGCCAGTAAATCAGCCATATCAGCAAAATATGAATACAAATTTTAATGTAAATAATAGCAATAATAGTGCTGATGGTATTTTAAATAAAATAAAAAATGAATATTTTTGTTTTGAAGGTAGAATAAATAGAAAATTTTATATAACACGCAGTTTGATAATCGCAGTTGTAGTAATGGTACTTTATTTTATCATCTATGCAGTGACAACAGATATTTTTGGTATAATGTCCGATTTTGGCATGATGTTAACTTTAATAGTGCAATTAGTGGGAACTGTAGCGGGTATATCTTTAAATATTAGAAGATTTCATGATTTTAATAAATCAGGCTGGTGGATATTAATTTTTATGGTACCATTTGTAAATCTTTATTTTAGCATTAAATTATTATGTATTAGAGGCGATGTAGGTGCTAATAATTATGGAGCAGACCCATTTTGATGAGAGGTAAATGAAATGAGTAAATTTTGTTTTAAATGTGGTACCCCAGTTAATGATGGTGAAAAATTTTGCCCTAAATGTGGTACTAATTTAGGAATATCGACAAGTCCACAGATACAGCCAAATACAAATAGTAATAATATAAACAATAACAATAGTGGTAATAATAAAATGAAAATAATAATAGCTATTGCAATTGTAGTTGTTATCATTGTAGGCAGTGGTCTGGGATATTTTCTCTATCAAAAACATGAAAAAGATACACAGGTAAATACAAATACTAATACATTGGTGGAAACGGCAAAAGCTACTGATGATACGTATCAACAGCAAAAACAAGATGATGAAAATCTAAAAAAAGCTAATGATATATTAAAAAATAAAAATACTAATTATAAAGTCAGTGCTGTATCGACAATTAATGATAATGGTTTCTTTGGTTTGATGACAGGAAAGGGATTGAGATTTATCATTTATGATAAAAAAGATGATATGATAGCTACTATTCCTTTTGATAAAGAGTTATTAAATCCTAAAAAGTATGCTAATACGGATAGAGCACTTTATTTTGATATGAGTGTAGAATATGATAATGTAAATAGCAAAGATAAAAAAGCTGGATACTGGAGTGGTTCTACACATACTATTCCTATAGAAATCTATAGTGAAGAAAAAGATGGTGTTTTATCTCCTTTGGGAATTATGACTTATTATGGAAATAACAAAGGAAAATACGATGAGTATTTGTATGAAATGCAAAATGTTAATTTAGCTAATTTAGTAATTCTTCATGGCGATAGTTTGAGAGTGGATATCACAAATAGAAATATAGACCTTCCATAAATAGAAAATATTTATCATAGGGATTGTACTTATATTAACTTAATAAATATGAATATAGGTACAATCTTTATGAAAAACTTACATATTAAGGCATAACTAATACTAATAAGGTGATTATTGGTATGAATATGAATTGTAAATATCTTAGATAATGAGATAATTTTATTAGTATGTATGAGAGGGGTAATATTTTTGTGTTTGAATCTGAATATAGACAAATTGGAGCTAAGATAATGTATTTTCGAAAGATGAAGAAATATACACAAGAAGAATTGGCGTTTAGAGCGTCAATTAGTGCCTCATATTTATCAAGAATAGAACGTGGTGTTTATAAAAAAGGTTTGCCAATATCTACACTTATGAAGATTGCAAAAGCTTTGGAAGTCGAATTAAGTGCCATTTTTGAAAAATGATGATAGCTGATAAAAATAAAATAATATATACATAAAAAAGCAATATCTGTTGTTGAAGGTTAAAACTATAGATATTGCTTTTTGTTTGTAAATATAAATAAATGATATTTTTTTTATTTTATAAATTGGGATAATTAAGCTGAAAAAATAACTAAATAATCCATTTTATTGTCCTGCTAGTACAACTAAATTGATAAATTTTTCGCTAGAATAAATTTAAAGAATATAGCAGAAGGTGATTTTATGGTAGATTTTTCAGCACAATATAGATTGATAGGGGCAAGAATAGCTTATTTTCGCAAATTAAAAAGATATACACAAGAAGAATTAGCATTTAGAGCTTCAATAAGCACGTCATATTTATCAAGAATTGAAAGAGGGATTTATAGTAAAGGAGTACCGATATCTACATTAATGCAAATAAGTAAAGCTTTGGATATTGATATTAAATTATTATTTGAAGAAAAAATTTAGCCAAAAATTCAGAGAAAAGTAAATAAAAAATATAGAAAGATATAATAGCTTTAAACTCAAAAAAGATATGATATAATATAGATTAATATCTTATGTAGAAGGTGGCTATTTATAATGAGCGAAAATTGTAATCATGATTGTGCAAGTTGCGGTACGACTTGTGGAGAACGTACAGCTCCTCAAAGTTTATTAGCACCAAACAATCCAAGTTCAAATATTAAAAAAGTAATTGCTGTAATGAGTGGTAAAGGTGGCGTTGGTAAATCCTTAGTTACTTCTATGATGGCAGTAACAATGCAACGTCGTGGCTATAAAACAGCAATTTTAGATGCTGATATCACAGGTCCATCTATACCAAAAGTGTTTAATCTTAAAGAAAAAGTAACAGGAACACAAGAAGGAATGACACCAGCACAGACAAAAACTGGTATAAAAATTATGTCTACAAATTTGATTTTAGATAATGAAACAGATCCTGTTGTTTGGCGTGGCCCTATTATTGGTGGAGTAGTAAAACAATTTTGGAGCGATGTAAACTGGGGTGAAGTAGATTATATGTTTGTGGATATGCCTCCAGGAACAGGTGATGTACCACTTACTGTATATCAATCTTTGCCAGTTGATGGCATAATCGTAGTTACAACACCACAAGAACTCGTATCTATGATTGTAGAAAAAGCTGTGAATATGGCTGGATTACTCAGCGTGCCAATTATTGGTATTGTAGAAAATATGTCTTATTTTGTTTGCCCTAATTGCAATGAAAAACATTATATTTTTGGTAAATCAAAAGTTGAAGAAGAAGCTAATAAATATGGTATAAAACATACAGCTACACTTCCAATAAATCCAAGTTTAGCCCAAAAATGTGATGAAGGTAGCTTTGAAACTTTTGAAGGCGATTTTTTAAATTCTTTAGGTAGCATTTTAGAAGGAAAATAATTCATAAAAATAGAATTTAATAAGTAAACTAAAAAGTCTTTCTGTTTAAGCAGAAAGACTTTTTTTATAAAAAATATTTAAGATTAGAGGGAGTAAGATGAGTCAGCAAGTATATTTACCAAGTTATAGTATTGGTGAAGATGTATATAAGAGAGTACCTCAAATCTGCAGTAATTATGGTAAAACGGCTATTGTAATTGGCGGTGAAATTAGTTTAAGTAAAGTAAAAGATAAATTACTTACTGCGATGAAAGGGACAGATATAAATTTATTAGATTTTATTTGGTATGGAGGTAATGCTACACGAGAAAATATTGAGCGATTAAAAAATATGAAAACAGTGCAAATGGCAGATATGATATTTGCTGTTGGCGGTGGTAAAAGTATGGATACATGCAAAGCTTTAGCAGATATGCTGAAAAAGCCAGTATTTACATTTCCGACAATAGCATCAAATTGTGCTCCTGTTACAGCTTTATGCATTTTATATGGCAAAGATAAAGTAGAATTTTATGATGCACAAAAACCAGCTATTCATTGTTTTATAGATACAAAAATCATAAGTAATGCACCTATAAAATATTTGCGTGCTGGCATTGGTGATGCTTTATCTAAACAATATGAAGTTTGTTTTAATACGAGAGGTAGAGTTTTAAATCATACAAATAATTTAGGGGTACAAATAGCAAAAGATTGCTCAGAAAGATTACTGCAATATGGAGTAAAGGCATTAGATGATGCTCAAAAAAATATTGTATCTGATGAATTTATTCAGACTGTATTGACGATTATTGTAAATACAGGATTAGTTTCTGTTTTAGTAAATTTAAATTACAATAGCAGTTTGGCTCATTCACTTTATTTAGCTAGTGTGAAAATACCAGATTGTAAAAATCATATGCATGGTGAGATTGTCAGTTTAGGTGTATTATTATTATTACTTGTAGATAAGCAATTAATACAGGCAGAGAAAGTATATGATTTTAATCAGAAACTAGATTTACCTACTTCTTTAATAGATGTAGGGATAAAAGATGTAAAACAAATAATTGATTTAATTTTACAAGATAAATATTTAAGTTTTGCTCCATATAATATCACAAAAGAGATGATAAAAGAAGCAATAGATATGCTCGAAGCCTTAAAGCATAAGAAAACTTTTTGAGTTCTAAAATATTTTGATATATAATATATGTATTGGTTTTTCACGAAAGTTGTAAGATAAGTAATAGATTATTTTTTATCAAGAATGAGAAAAAATATTTTGCAGTAGTGAGTGTACTCTGATTGTGATATACTAATAAAAGATTAAGTTATTACGCCATTAATAATAGAAAGGGATTTGCATGATAGAATTACCAAGCATTCAACAATTAGAAAATTTTATTATTTATAGCAAAGTAAAAGATATAGCAACGGCAGCTAGAGAAGCAAATGTTACTCGTTCGGCATTTAGTTTTCAAATGAAAAAATTGGAAGAAATAGTTGGTACTCAATTAGTTGTTCACGGAGAAAATACAATAGAACTTACTAAAGAAGGTCAAATCTTCTTAGCTAAAGCGGAAAAAATCGTATCGGAATTAAAACAATCTTTAAGTGAAATGAAAAAATTAGCTGGAGAAGAAGTTTCTTTATCTGTAGGTGCGTTGATGTCTTTAGGTGATGTATTTATCAATCAGCACTTAACTTATTTTAAAAAATACAACACTAATATAAAGATTAATGTTTATAATTTAGAAGCAAAAGAATTGATAAATCAGTTAGAAGCAGATAAATTAGATATAGTATCATCATTTTCCTTAAAGGATTTACAAGATGATGAATATGAAAATATATTTTTCTGTGATGAAGAAATGGTTTATTATGCTCCAAATATTGAGCATTTAGGTAATATTATCAATGTAGAAGAAATCGCTCAATATCCAATGGTACAGTATTCTCCATATTATTTAATGAATGCTACTATAAAGAATTATTTTAATAAATTAGGTTGTCATCCTCAAGTGGAAGCTTGGTTTGCTACTCCATATACGATTATGCATTATTGTCAACAAAATCAGGTGGGGGCTGTATTGCCAAAACGCTTGTTAAATGCTATGGGATTTTTTGATGGTTATTATGATATAGAACCAGATTTTACTTTAAAATGCCATCTATTGTATAAAAAAACAAATCCAAAATATAAATATATAAAGATTTTCATTGATTATATCAATACTTTATATAATAAAAATAACAATAATTGAGTTTAGTGTATGCAGGATAATTAAAAATATGAATTAAAATCGTCAGTGTAAAAAGCTGGCGATTTTTTTATGATAAAATGTATGATTTTATCGTTAAAATGGATAAATTTGTGTTATAATAATAAACTATAATGTAATGATGTTAATCTAGGAAGTGATTTTATGACAAGAATTTCAGTTGAATTAGTACCAAGAGATGTTGAAGTATTAAAAGAAGAAGTAAAAACAATAAAAGAAAAATTAAGCGATGTTGATTTCATTAATATTCCAGATTTGTTGAGTTGTGATACTAGAAGTTGGGACGGAGCAAATATTGCAAAAGCTTATTTCGATGATGTAGTACCACATCTAAGAGCGATGGATTTTGATTTTACAAAAGATTTACCGATAAAAGATAAATTGAGAGAATATAATATAAAAGAAGTTCTTGTTATAGAAGGTGACCCACCACAAAGTATGCTTTATCAAGTATATCCAACAATAAGTACAGATATTATTAAAAAATTTAGTGAAGAAATGCCAGAAATTACAGTATATGCAGGAATTGACCAATATCGCAGTAGTATGAAAGAAGAAGAATATCGCATTCGTCGTAAGCAATTAGCTGGAGCAAAAGGATTTTTTACACAACCATTTTTTGATATGCGTTATTTAGAAATGTATGCAGACCTTTTAGATGGTTTAGATATTTATTGGGGAGTTTCTCCAGTTTTATCCGAACGCTCTGTAAGCTATTGGAGAAATAAAAACAATGTTATTTTTCCAAAGGACTTTGAACCAACATTAGAATGGAATATAGAATTTGCTCGTAAAGTGATAGAATTTGCTCGCAAACATAATCATAATGTTTATTTAATGCCAATAAAAGCAAAAATAATGCCATACTTAGAAGGTGTTTTCGCTAAATAATAAATCTAAAAGCTGTGAAATAAATTTTTTTCACAGCTTTTTTTATTTACAAATTTACAATTGAATTCTATAATAGTCATATAAAAAACTGAAAATTAAGTAAAATTTTAAAAATTTTTTATAGTATGATAAATTTTTATTATGATATTGAATTTGGGAAAAGGGGAAAGTGTTATGTTTAAGATTTTAAATAAGAAAGTTTTACATGAAAATATTTTACAATTTACTTTAGAAGCTCCTTTGATAGCGAGAAAAGCAGAACCAGGTCAATTCGTGGTGTTAAGAGTTAATGAATATGGAGAGCGAGTGCCATTAACTATTGCTGATTTTGATAGAGAAAAAGGAACTATAGATATTATTTTTATGGTAATAGGTGCTTCAACTACTGTATTAGCATCATTAAATGCAGGCGATAGTATTTTAGACTTAGTTGGCCCTTTAGGTAAAAAAACAGATATTAGACCTGATATGGGAACTGTAGTTTGCATAGGTGGTGGAATAGGTGTTGCTCCAATTTATCCTATTGCTAGAAAGATGAAACAAGTGGGCAATCATGTGATAACAATTATGGGAGCAAAAAATAAAGATATTTTGATTTTAAAAGATGAAATGGAAAAAATATCTGATGAAGTTATTGTTACTACAGATGATGGCTCTTATGGTATAAAAGGATTTGTAACGACAGCACTACAGCAATTAATTGATAAAGGAATTGATATTGCTGAAGTAGTAGCTATTGGACCTGTTATTATGATGAAAACTGTAGCAGATACAACTAGACCATATAATATTAAAACGATTGTTAGTCTAAATCCTATTATGGTAGATGGTACAGGAATGTGTGGTGGTTGTCGTGTACAAGTTGGTGATGAAACAAAATTTGCTTGTGTAGATGGGGCAGAATTTGATGGTCATTTAGTAGATTTTGTGAATTTGATGGAAAGACAACGCATGTATAGACCTAAAGAGGAAATTGAAAAAGACCATATTTGTCGTTTAGTTAAAAAGGTTGAAGAAATGGAGGAAAAATAATATGCCTTTAGTAATGCAAAAACATGAAATGCCAGAACAAGATGCTAATGTTCGCAGAAATAATTTTGATGAAGTGGCTTTAGGATATACAGAAGAATTAGCCTTAGCAGAAGCTAATCGTTGCCTTCATTGTAAAGTGCCACACTGTAGAAAAGGTTGTCCTGTAGATATCGATATACCAGCTTTTATTGCTAAAATAAAAGAAGGCGATTTTGAAGGAGCAAATGCAAAAATAAAAGAAGCTAGTAGTTTGCCTGCTATTTGTGGACGCGTTTGTCCTCAAGAAAATCAATGTGAAAAATATTGTGTAATGGGAATAAAAGGCGAACCTGTGGGTATTGGTCGTTTGGAAAGATTTGTAGCTGATTATTGCATGCAAAATTGTGAAGAAAAAATAGAAAAAACAGTAAAAGAGGATGCTCAAAAAGTCGCTATTATTGGCTCGGGACCAGCAGGATTAGCTTGTGCAGGTGATTTGGCGAAAAAAGGTTATCAAGTAACAATTTTTGAAGCTTTACATACAGCAGGTGGAGTATTATCTTATGGTATTCCAGAATTTCGTTTACCAAAAGATAAGGTTGTAAAACCAGAAATTGATAATTTACGTAAGATGGGTGTAAAAATAGAAGTGAATTCTGTAGTAGGTAAATTATTCACAGTTGATGAGCTTATGCAAGAATTTAATTTTGATGCTGTATTTATTGCTACAGGAGCAGGTTTACCTCATTTTATGAATATTCCTGGTGAAAATTTAAATGGGGTATATTCTTCAAATGAATTTTTGACAAGATGTAATTTAATGAAAGCATATCGTTTTCCAGAATATGCTACGCCTATTAATGTAGGGAAAAAAGTAGCTGTAGTAGGTGGCGGTAATGTAGCTATGGATTCTGCTCGAACTGCTTTGCGCTTAGGAGCAGAAAAAGTATATATTGTTTATCGCAGAAGTGAAAAAGAATTACCAGCAAGACGTGAAGAAGTAGAACATGCCAAACAAGAAGGCATAGAATTTAAATTATTGAATAATCCTGTAGCTATCTTAGGTGATGAAAAAGGATATGTAAAAGCCATTCGTTGTATAAAAATGGAATTAGGCGAACCTGATGCTTCAGGTCGTAGACGCCCTGTGGAAATACCTAATTCAGAATTTGATATTGATGTGGATACTGTGGTTATCGCTATTGGTCAAGGACCAAATCCATTGATACAATCAACTACTCCAGATATGCAGACAAATAAGAGAGGTAATATCATAGCTGATGAAGAAACAGGAAAAACTACAAAAGAAGGTGTTTTTGCTGGTGGTGATATTGTAACAGGAGCTGCAACTGTTATTTTGGCTATGGGTGCAGGTAAAAAAGCTGCTAAAGCTATTGATGAATATTTGATAGAAAAACGCAATAAATGATAAATTTAAATAGATTGATTTTAGGGCAAAGATATGTTGACCGAAAATCAATCTATTTTTTTTAGAAAAATTTTTTGCTATAATGCTTTTATATTTGAATAGAATTTTTTTAGAGGTATAAAATGAGTTTAATGAATTTTACAAGTATAGATTTTGAGACAGCTAATAAAAATCGTGATAGTGCGTGTAGTGTAGCTGTAGTTGTTATTGAAAATGGTAGAATGGTGGATAGTTATAATTCACTTATAAGACCGCCAGAAATGTTTTTTGAAGAAGGTAATATAAAAATACATGGAATTACTCCGCAAATGGTAGAAAATGCACCTACTTTTGCAGATATATGGAAAGATTTACGTATGTATTTAGATAATCGAATAGTTATAGCACATAATGCTTTTTTTGATATGGGCGTATTGCGCAGTTGTATTTGGAAATATAATTTAGCTAAACCACAGTTTAAAACAGCATGTACTGTTCAAATTGCTAGAAAAGTATGGCCACAGTTACCAAATCATAAATTGAATACATTAGGAGAATTTTTTCAGATACAATTTAAACATCATGATGCTTTAGATGATGCAAAAGTTTGTGCAAAAATTCCTTTAGTTGCTGGCAGAACTGTAGGTGTGGATAATATGGATAGTTTACTAAGAAAAATAGGTTTAGAAGCAAAAATATTTAAATCATAAAAATTCATAAAAAAGTGTTGACAAAAAACATTTTATAGTGATATAATAAATCTCGCATTCGACGCGAGTGCCAAATGCGGAAGTGGCGGAATTGGCAGACGCGCTAGACTTAGGATCTAGTGTCTTTCGGCGTGCAGGTTCAAGTCCTGTCTTCCGCACCATTTGAAATTATAGGCTTTACAGATTTTCTGTAAAGCCTTTTTTGTTTTTTATAAATTATAAAGTTATATTAATTTAATAAATGAAATCGCATTTTTGAGGTATTATTGATTATTTTTGATTATAAGCATATAATTTAGATAGGATTTATTTCTAGTAAGAAAGGTTGAATTTCAATGAAAGTTTTATTATTAAATGGTAGTAGACGCGAAAAAGGTTGTACATATACAGCTCTTAATGAAATAGCACAAACTTTAGAAAAACAAGGTATTCAAGCAGAAATAATTCATGCAGTACCAGAAACAGAAATTATTAAAAGTGTTGCAGAAAAAGTAAAAACTGCAGATGGTTTAGTAGTAGGCTCTCCTGTATATTGGGCATCTCCATCTGGAGAAATCATTTCTTTTATGGATAGATTATCTAGTTTAGCAGGTAAAGATTTATTACACAAACCAGCAGCTGCTGTCGCTTCCGCTAGACGTGCTGGTACAACTGCAACTTTAGATGTACTTGCTAAATATTTTACTTATCATCAAATGCCAGTAGTTTCTGCGAATTATTGGAATGTAGTACATGGCAATACACCAGATGAAGTGAAAAAAGATGCAGAAGGTATGCAAATTATGCGTGTTTTAGGTAATAATATGGCATGACTTTTAAAATGCATTGAAGCAGGTAAAAATAATGGTATACAAATTCCAGAAACAGAAGCAAAAATAATGACAAATTTCATTCGTTAAAATAGAGTAAACAGAGTTATAACGATTTTTTATTTCGTTATAACTCTTTTTTTGTGGTAAAATATAAATATAGTAGCCAATAAAGAAGGTGTAAACATGGGGAAAAAATCATTATTGACTAAAGAGGATATTGATATATTAGAGTCTTGGGCTGATGGATACTTTTACAAGATTTTTTATTATTTAGAAGATTTTGTTAAAAAAGGTATAGAGCAAAAATTGTTTACTTTGGAAGAAGCAAAGGAAGATTTAAATATTGCTTTATGGTATGCATATGCAGGCAATAATATTGATATATATGAATATTATTACAAAGTGATAAATTGGATGCCTTATTCAGAAAAAAATGCTAAAGGCTCAGGCGCATGGTATTATCGTTATTCAGTGGCTTTGACTTATTGCAGTGATTTGGAAAAAGCATATAGCTATGCACAAAAAGGTGTACAAGAAGAAGCTGATTATCCATGGGGTTGGTTGAATTTAGCAAAATTACAATATCATTTTGGCGAAAAAGAAAAAGCAATGGTTTCCATAGAAAAGGGCTTATCTCTTGTGCCAGATGATTATGAATTTAAAGTTTTACAAGAGGAAATAAAAGCAAATTGTAGCTTAGAAGAAATGCTATGTCATTATATAAAACCAGAAGATGACGCATTTTTTAAAAATCGACAAATGTATAAACAACATTTAAAAGAGAAAATGCAAGCTGTAGATGGAGTAATTTGTCATGAGGAGTCTTTGCAGAAGGTAAAAGAATTTTTAAAGGGAAATAAGTGGCAAGAAAATAATCCTTATTGTACTTGTATGGTAAAGTTAGATGATATAACAGTAAAAATTGTTTTTACCATGAATAGAGCGATGTTATCAAAGATAAATATGGATTGGTTAATTAAAGAGTATACTGACATAAAAGATAATTTATTGACTTATGATAAATATGATGTTGAATATAAATTGCAGGAAATAGAGATAGATAGAGATTATCAAATAAAATTAACTTATTATAATAAAAAGAAAAAATTATCTTTAGTTTTGGTTTTGGCTAAAGATAGTAATAAAAAAGTTCAAGAAAATCATAATGAACATTTAAAAAATGACAAAGAAGTAGAAAATTTAGCTTTGACATTATATAAAAGAGATGAACAATTTTCTTATGTGGAATGTTGGTTTGAAGATGATAAAATCGTTAAACATTATGGTTTAGTTGGCGATAAGGGAGATATCAAAAAATATGAAAATTGTTCAATTGATGATTATAAATTATACTTAGATATTTTCGTAGGACGATATGAAAAATTAGGCTATATCTCATGGCGAGAATTCACGAAAAAGACTTTATTGATGAAAATCACTATAGAAGATAATAAACAAAATTTATGGAAAGAAGAAAATGAAGCGCCGATATATTTCCTTTATGAAATGATACAAAAAGCTTTAGAAATTAATGTAGTGGGCTTTTTAAATGATTGGGGCTATAGAAGAAATGAAAAGAAAAATCTGTATGAAATCGACTTTTATTTTGATACAGTTGATAAAGATATAGCAGTGAATTTAGTAAAACATGTCATAGAAGTATTTTCAATGAATGCTAAATCAAAGGTAGAAGAAGTCATAGAATTAGCAGAAGTTAAAAATGGAGTTGTTTAATTTTTCGTTTATAATAGACAATGCCAAAAATATCTGCTAACGCCCAGCCGATAGGGATAGACCACCAAATACCGATTACTCCGATAGAAGGTATGCTAGCAAGGTAATAGGCAAGTCCTACACGTGTGCCTAATGAAATAATGGTTAAGATTACAGACATGCTAGGGAAGTTAATAGCACGATAAAATCCATATAATAAAAATAAAATGCCAATGCCAAAATAGAAGCTACCTTCTATGCGGAGATAATCCACACCGATATTGATAATTTCCGTTTCAGAACTATCAATGAAAATAGTCATTAGAGGGCGAGCAAAGATAAATACGCCAACAGATATAATTAAACAAAATAGAAATGAGATTTTTATAGCAGATTTAATACCTTGTTGAATTCTATCTGTTTTTTTAGCACCGTAGTTTTGCCCAATGAACGTAGAAAAAGCATTGCCAAAATCTTGTGCAGGCATATAAGCTAGTGAGTCTATTTTTACAGCAACGGTAAAGGCTGCCATTACTGTTGCACCAAAGCTATTTACAAGATTTTGCACGAGTAAAATTCCAAAATTCATTACAGATTGTTGTGTTGATGTTAATAATGAAGAATTAGAAATGTCTTTTATCATGGCTAAATCAAATTTGCAATGTTCTTTTTGTGGAATTAATTCAGGGCATTTTTTTATAGTGTAGATTGTTAGACCTAAGGCACAAAAACCTTGAGCTATTACTGTACCGAGTGCAGAGCCTGCCACACCCATTTGAAAATTGACGACTAAAATAATGGAAAGAATAATATTGAAAAGGGCAGAACTTGCTAAAAAGATAAGTGGTGTTTTTGAATTGCCAATAGCACGAAGTAGACAAGTGAAATAATTATAAATAAAAGAAAAACTAAATCCGATGAAAATAATATAAAGATATGTATAAGTCAAATCGAAAATTTCGCTAGGAACTTGCATAAAATAAATGATTTCATCAATGTAGATAAAAATAAAAATATTTATCATTATTGTAAGTATTAATATTAAGATGAAAGAGATAAAAATACTAGATTTTAATTTGAAATAATCTTTTTCACCATAAAATATCGAAAATAAAGCTCCGCTACCCATACAAAGACCTAATAATACTGAGGTCAAAAAAATGATTAAGGCATAGCTTGCACCAACAGCAGCTAAGGCATCTGTGCCAATAAAATGACCAACAATTAAAGTATCGGAGATATTATATAACTGTTGCATAAGATTGCCTAAAATCATAGGCAGTGAAAATTTTAACATAGTCATCGAAACAGACCCTGTTGTTAAATCATATTTCATAATAAAAGCACCTCGCTTAGACTATAAAGAAAATATATTGCATAAGTTAGAAAATATTTATATAATAAATATAACTAATTAATTGATTAATTTATACTAATACTTAGAATAATGAAAAAATAATTCAAAAGAAAAGAGGAAAACTAATGGAGGCTTTAGTTACGATTATTAATAAATCAGGAGTTCATGCACGACCAGCAGCAATGCTTGCTCAAATGGGACGCAGATATACGTCTAAAATCACATATACAGCAAAAGGTATCACTGCTGATGGGAAAAATATCATTCCTATAATCAATTTAGGATTATCTTGTGGTACACAAGTGCTTATAACTGCTGAAGGTGATGATGAACAAGAAGCTATTAAAGCTTTGAGTGAACTTGTAAATAATCGTTTTGGTGAGCATCAATAATAATATTTATAACACAAATATATTAAGAAGTTAAGAGTTGTCTTCGCTCTGAAATTATGCTAATATATCTTATACAATTTAATGTTTTGTAAAAGACAATGAAAAAGAGAGTATAGATATAATTGAGTTGTGCAGAGAGAAAATTTATAGCTGAAAAATTTTCCAACCCAGTATCTAGAAAGTAGCTTTGGAGTCCTCATACCGAAATAATATTAAGTATGAGCGCAGATACAGCGTTATGTAATGAAGTTTTATCTGAATTTTATGTAGTTGATTTATAAATTTAGATAAGAAAAATTAGGTGGTACCGCGAAGATATCTCTTTCGTCCTTTTATGAGGAATGAAAGAGATTTTTTTGTGTAATTTTTGCCTGATTTAATTGAATAACTTTAGTTTTTGTGTGAAAAATAGGAGGTATTTTTTTGATGGAAGAAACAAATATTCCAAAGGTTTATGACCCGCAATCTTTTGAAAAAAAATGGTATCAATATTGGGAAGAAAATAAATTATTCCATGCAGAAGTAGATGAAACTAAAAAACCATTTAGCATTGTAATGCCACCACCAAATGTAACAGGTCAGCTTCATATGGGACATGCTATGGATAATACTTTGCAAGATATTTTAATTCGTTTTAGAAGAATGCAAGGATATAACACTTTATGGATGCCTGGTACTGACCATGCAGGTATAGCAACTCAAGCAAAAGTAGATGCACAACTTCGTGAACAAGGTGTATCTCGTTATGATATTGGTAGAGAAAAATTCTTAGAACATGCTTGGGCATGGAAAGAAAAATATGGCAATCGCATAAAATATCAAATTCGTACACTTGGTTCTTCTTGTGATTGGGATAGAGAACGTTTCACTATGGATGAAGGTTGCTCTCATGCCGTTCGTGAAGTATTTGTACAATTATATAAAAAAGGTTTAATTTATCAAGGTAAACGCATAACTAACTGGTGCCCACACTGCAATACAGCACTTAGCGATATTGAAGTAGAACATCAAAATGAACAAGGTCATTTATATCATTTAAAATATCAAGTTGAAGGCGAAGATAGATTTGTAGAAATCGCTACAACTCGTCCTGAAACTATGTTTGGTGATACTGGTGTAGCTGTTCACCCTGATGATGAACGTTATAGCGATTTAGTAGGTAAAACTTTGATTTTACCAATCGTTGGTCGTCGTATATCACTTTTTGCTGATAGTTATGTAGATCCACAATTTGGTACTGGTGCAGTAAAAGTAACACCAGCTCATGACCCTAATGACTTTGATATGGGGGCTCGCCATAATTTAGAACAGATTGTAGTAATTAATAATGATGGTACAATGGCAGAAAATACTGGTAAATATGCTGGTCTTGATCGTTATGAATGCCGTAAACAATTAATCGAAGATTTAAAACAACAAGGCTATTTAATCAGCATTGAAGACCATGAACATGCAGTAGGTCATTGTTCTCGTTGCTCTACAACTGTAGAACCACTTGTATCTAAACAGTGGTTTGTAAAAATGGAATCTTTAGCAAAACCTGCAGCTGAAGCTGTAAAATCTGGCAAAATTAAATTTGTTCCAGAAAGATTTTCTAAAATCTATTGCAATTGGTTAGATAATATACGTGATTGGTGTATCTCTCGTCAGCTCTGGTGGGGTCATCGTATTCCAGCATGGTATTGTGATGATTGCGGTGCAACTATCGTAGAAAATGAAGATGTAACAGTTTGTCCTCATTGCGGTAGCAAACATGTTCATCAAGATGAAGATGTACTTGATACATGGTTTAGCTCTGGTCTTTGGCCATTTGAAACTATGGGTTGGCCAGAACAAACAGCAGAATTAAAACAATTCTATCCAACAAGTGTACTTGTTACAGGATATGACATTATCTTCTTCTGGGTAGCTCGTATGGTAATGATGGGCTTAGAATTTGGTAAAGATATTCCATTTAAACATGTATTTATTCATGGTCTTGTACGTGATAGTCAAGGTCGTAAGATGAGTAAATCTTTAGGCAATGGTATTGATCCTGTTGAAGTAATTGAAAAATATGGTGCAGATACACTTCGCTTTATGCTCATAACAGGTAATACACCTGGTAATGATATGCGTTTTTATTGGGAACGTGTAGAATCTGCTCGTAACTTCGCTAATAAATTATGGAATGCTTCTCGTTTCATGCTCATGAATCTTGAAGGTTTTGACAAAACTTTTGTTCCAGAAGCTAGCGACTATACTTTAGCTGATAAATGGATTTTAAGCCGTTATGCTAAAACTGCTATCAGCATTACTGAAAACCTAGAAAAATTTGAATTAGGTGAAGCTGGTCGTTCTTTATATGACTTTATTTGGAATGAATTCTGTGATTGGTATATTGAACTTAGCAAAGCTCGTCTTTACGATAAAGAAAATGTTCGTCCACGTAAAGTAGCTCAATACGTTTTAGGTTATGTACTTGAACATACACTTCGCTTATTACATCCATTTATGCCATTTATTACAGAAGAAATTTGGCAACACATTCCACATGAAGGTAAGAGCATCATGGTAGCTGATTGGCCAACAGGTGAAGAAGCAAAACTTGATGATGCAAGCGAAGTAGAAATGACTACTATCATGGAAACAATCAAAGCTATCCGTAATATGAGAGCTGAAGTAAATGCAGCACCAAGCAAAAAAACAGAAGTAATTCTTCATTTAAGTGATGAAAGCTTAACAGATGTATTTGCTAAAAACAGTGGATATTTAGAAACATTAGCTTCTGCTAAAAATGTAACTATTTTAGCAAAAGATGATGCAAAACCAGAAAATGCAATGACAGCAGTAGTAAATGGTGTAGAAATTTATTTACCTTTAGCAGGTTTAATTGATGTAGAAAAAGAAACTGCTCGTTTAAATAAAGAATTAGCTACATTAGATAAAGAAGTATCACGTCTTGATAAAAAACTTTCTAACGCAGGTTTTATTGCTAAAGCACCTGCTGATATTGTAGAGAAAGAAAAAGAAAAATTAAAAGGTTATGAAGAAAAACGTGAAGCAGTAAAACAACGTTTGGCATATTTAGCAACTCTTTAATTTTAGATTTTTTTATGAAAGGCGTAATAAAATGAATTATCTAGAATCGCTAGAATATCTAGATGAGCTTAGTACCTTTGGTACTAAGCTTGGTCTAGGTCGCATTAAACAATTAGTAACTTATTTAGACAATCCACAAACAAGATATAAAACTATACACATAACAGGAACTAATGGAAAAGGTTCAACAAGTTCTATGTTATCTAGTATTTTAACAACATCTAATATTAAAACAGGTTTGTATATTTCACCTCATTTAGTATCATATACAGAACGTATTCAAATAGATGGAAATCCTATAAGCGAAGAAGATTTCGCTGATTGTATTAGTGCTGTTAAAACTTTTGTGGATAAAATGGTTGAAGATGGCGAAGAGTCACCTACACAGTTTGAAGTTATTACAGCAGCGGCATTTTTGTATTTTGCGATTAATAAAGTAGAATATGCTGTCATCGAAGTAGGATTAGGTGGATTATTAGATTCTACTAATGTGGTAAAACCAGAAGTTAGCGTCATCACAAATGTGGCATTTGAACATGCTCATCTATGTGGAGGAACTTTAGAAGGTATAGCAGAGCATAAAGCAGGTATTATAAAAGATGGTGTACCTGTGGTTACAGCAGCAAAAGATATACCATTAGATATAATCAATCAAACAGCTGAAGAAAAAAATGCTGATATTTTCATAGCAAATAATGATTTTTCAGCTATGTTTTTGAATTTTGATGGGCAGTATCAAGAATTAAAATTTAGTTCTGAATTATTAGGAGTTAATTTCAATTATAAATTGAAATTATTAGGTGACCATCAAATAGAAAATAGTTCTTTAGCTATTATGACCGCTAGTATCTTAGGTAATAATGATGAACGTATTACTAGAGAAAATATCATTGATGGTTTAGCATTAGCAAAATGGCCAGCACGTTTTGAAGTATTTAATTTTGATGGACAGATTTGCATAGTAGATGGCGCTCATAATCCAGCAGGTATGATGATACTTCGTCAAAATTTAGATAAATATTATCCAAATGAAAAAAGAGTTATTCTTTTAGGTATATTAAAAGATAAAGACATAGATACTATGCTTATTGATTTATTGCGTGATGATGATGAAATCGTTATAACTACTCCAAATTCAGAAAGAAAAGCTTCTCCTGAATATATTGCAAGTAAGATATCAAATCATCGTGTAGAGACTTTTAATAATATGCAAGAAGCTTTAACTTTAGCTCGTCAGTGGGCAGGTAAAGATAAAGTTTTATGTATAACAGGTTCTTTATATTTGACAGGTGAACTGAGAAATATTTTAGTCAATGAAGCATGATTTTAGTAAAGGTATTTTTAGCTTTTAGAGTAGTAGGTGTATAGGTGGATATATTTAAAAAAAATAGATTGAATAATGATTGTAAACGATTGATGTTTTACATTGTTATAGCTATGGCAACAATGTTACCTTTTTCCTATGTTGTATCAAGTCTATTGTTAGTAGCTGGCTGGGGTGTTTTTGCTTATAAATCATTTAAGGGATTTTTTGAATGGAAACGTACAATACTTGACTTTCCAATTATGATTTTTGTGATTATATCTTTTTTATCCGTTTTAGTATCACCAGATTCAGCATTTAGTTTTTACAATTGCTATAATTTAGTTGGTCGATATGTACTTACATATTACTTAGTTGTGCAAAGTATAGATTTAAAAAATATAGGACAATTAAAAGTATTTTTAAGCTGTATAAGCTTATCTTTATTTATTGTTGTAATATATGGTTTTATGCAAGCATTTTTAGGTATAGGACTAACTTCTGAGCAAATAGTATGGACTGATGGAGCAATGTTTCCTGGATTAAAAACGAGAGTATTTTCCACATGGCAAAATCCTAATTTATTAGGTGGCTACTTTGATTTGATGTTAGGCTTGATGGCTGGAATGTTTTTATTGATAAAACATAAAATCGTTCGCATTGTAATCGCAGTTTTATTCTGTTTAACAGCCTTTTGTTTGACATTGACATATGCTAGAGGGGCTTGTCTAAGTATTGCCTTAGTAATCTTTGTCTACAGTATTTTATATAATCGAAAAGTATTATTAGCATTGATAGGATTAGCTGTCATCTTATTGCTTTCAGATGCAACTTTAGTGGATAGAATGACATCTATTTTTACGAAAATGGATACATCTTCAGAAATGCGTCTTGCTTTTTGGGAAAGTACTATAGCAATGATTTTAGACCACCCATTATTGGGCATAGGTTGGGGTTCATATTTTATGGTTTATCCTAATTATGATTATTATATGCAGGGGAATTTTATAAAAATTGTACATGCACATAATATGTATTTGAATTTTATGGCTGAAATTGGTTTATTTGGTTTTGCAAGTTATATGGTTTGTTTCTTTGGTGTAATTTACAAAGCCTTTAAAGCACAAGTTATGAAATTAGATATATTGGTTAAAGCTATGTTTTTAGGCATAGGTTTAGGTTTATCTGCATTGGCATTAAATGGTTTTACAGATTATGTAATGTTTAATACAGAATTATCTATGCTTGTATGGCTATTTTCAGGAATTGTAGTTTCTGGATATAAAAATTAAATTAATAATATTATTTAAACTCAAGCCTTAAAGGAGTGAATGCAGTGAAAGAACAAACTATTTCTAAAGCAACTATTGATAGATTACCACTATATTATAGAACTTTGAGATTGGCTCAAGATGATGGCATGGATATCATCTCATCAGATGAATTAGGCCGTCGATTAGAATTAACACCAGAGCAAATTAGAAAAGATTTAGCTTTATTTGGTCAGTTTGGTAAAAAGGGAGTTGGCTATTATGTCAATGAACTTAAATTTAATGTAGGCAAGATTTTAGGGCTTGATAATCATTGGAATATTGCAATCGTAGGGATTGGTCATTTAGGTGTGGCTTTGGCTAATTATCAAAATTTTATTGCTTTAGGTTTTAATCTAGTAGCATTATTTGATAATGACCCCAATATTATTGGAAAGACAGTAAATCATGTAAAAGTAAAAAGCATTGATGAATTGCAAAGTTGTGCTAAAAATCTGAAGATAGATATTGGAGTTATTGCAGTACCTGCTCAATTTGCACAACAGGTAGCTGATAAATTAGTTAAAGCAAATATAAAAGGAATATGGAACTTTGCTCCTGTAAAAATGAGAGTCCCTGAAGATGTGAAAATTGTTAATGAAGATTTATCTGTGGGACTTAGTAGATTGTCGTATTATATTACAGGAAAATAGCTTTCTTTTCCTATAGTAAAACTTGACGCTTTTCCCTAGTAGTGGTATGCTTTTGTTAGTGATATGCGTTATTATTTATTAAAAGATGGAGTGTTGATTTTTTATAATTTTTATTTATTTTTTATTGAAAAATTATAAATAAAAAAATTTATTTCATAAATGATACAATAATCTTTGATTATCGTATTAGACAATGATATAATGGAACACGACATAATAATGCAACAATATATTTTGGTAAGGAGGAGAATTTTTAATGATTGACATTTTAGATCGTGTGCGTAATAAAGCTTTGCATGCGAAAATTGTCAGTGCACAAGAAGCTGCTGAGTTAATTAAACCAGGCATGAATGTGGGAACTAGTGGATTTACACCATCTGGTTATCCTAAAGCTGTGCCTTTGGCTCTTGCTGAACGCATGAAAGAACACCCATTTAAAATTAATTTATATACAGGTGCTTCTGTAGGACCAGAACTTGATGGTGCACTTTGTGAAGTTAATGGTATCGATAAACGTATGCCATATCAAACTAACAAATTATTAAGAAATTTAATAAACTCTGGTGAAATCTCTTATAGCGATTTACATCTTAGTGAATCCGCTCAGTTATTACGTTATGGTTTCTATGGTAAACTAGATGTTGCTATCGTAGAAGCTTGTGCTATTACAGAAGAAGGTAACATTATCCCAACAACATCTATGGGTAATACAGCTTCTTTCGTTCAACAAGCAGATATGGTTATAGTAGAAGTTAATACTAGCCAACCATTAGACCTTGAAGGTATGCATGACGTTTATGTGCCTCTTGATCCACCACATCGTCTTCCAATTCCTATTGTTAAGGCTAACGACCGTATTGGTACACCTTACATACCTTGCACTCCAGATAAAATTAAATGCATTGTTCCTTGTGATATTACAGATAAAACTCGTCCATTTGGCGAAATTAGTGAAGCTGATCACAAAATGTCTGAATATATCATTGAACTTCTTCAAGATGAAGTTAAAAAAGGTCATATGCCTAAAAATCTCTTACCATTACAATCTGGTGTAGGTAATGTAGCAAATGCAGTAATCAGCGGTTTCGTTGATTCTGATTTAAAAGACTTATCTGTATATACAGAAGTTATCCAAGATGGTATGTTTGACTTAATTGATGCTGGTAAATTAAACTTTGCATCTGGTACAGCATTATCTCCATCTCCAGACGGATTAAAACGTTTCTATGAAAATATCAAAGAATATAGAAAACATCTTTTACTTCGTCCACAGGAAATTTCCAATAGCCCAGAAGTTGTAAGAAGAATTGGTGTTATTGCTATGAATACTGCTATTGAATGCGATATTTATGGTAATGTAAACTCCACTCATATCATGGGTACAAAAATGATGAATGGTATTGGTGGTTCTGGTGACTTCGCTAGAAACGCTTACCTCACTTGCTTCTTTACAGCATCTACTGCTAAAAATGGTCTTATCTCTTCTATCGTTCCTATGTGCTCTCATGTTGACCATACAGAACATGATGTAGATATCATCGTTACAGAACAAGGTTTAGCTGACTTAAGAGGTCTTGCTCCACGCGAAAGAGCTCGTGAAGTTATTAACAAATGTGCTCATCCAGATTATAAACCTATGTTAATGGATTATTTGGAAAGAGCAGAAGCTGCAACAAAACATGCACAAACTCCACATATTATTAAAGAAGCTTTGTCCTGGCATGAAAAATTCATGGAAACAGGTTCAATGAAATAATAACCTTTTTAGGGAGGAATTTAAAATTATGAGCAATGAAAAAGAAAAAATCCAAGCTGGCTTAGCTGAATATAACGCTAGTGTAGAAAAAACAGTTGCAAGATTCCCAGAACGTGGACATCTTCCAGAACAACGTTTATATACTCCACTTGACATTGAAGGTACTGACTACACAGAAGAAATTGGTTTCCCTGGTATGTATCCTTATACTCGTGGTGTTCAGCCTACTATGTATCGTGGTCGTTTCTGGACAATGCGTATGTATGCAGGTTTCTCCACTGCTGAAGAATCCAACAAACGTTATCGTTATTTAATTGAATCCGGTGCTACAGGTCTTTCTTGTGCATTTGACCTTCCAACTCAGATTGGTTATGACTCTACTGATGACATCTCCGAAGGTGAAGTTGGTAAAGTTGGTGTTGCTATCGACTCCTTAGCAGATATGGAAATCCTCTTCGATCAGATCGATCTTGGTAAAGTTTCCACTTCTATGACTATCAATGCTCCTGCATCCGTACTTTTAGCTATGTACATTGCAGTTGCTGAAAAACAGGGTGTACCTGCTGATCAATTAAAAGGTACAATCCAGAACGATATTCTTAAAGAATATGCTGCTCGTGGAACATATATCTTCCCACCACGTCCATCTATGCGTCTTATCACTAACATCTTTGAATATTGCTCTAAATATGTACCAAAATGGAACACAATCTCCATTTCCGGTTACCATATTCGTGAAGCTGGTTCTACTGCTTCTCAGGAAATCGCATTTACTATTGCTGATGGTATCGCTTACGTTGAAGCAGCTATCAAAGCTGGTCTTGACGTTGATGCTTTCGCAGGTCGTCTCTCCTTCTTCTGGAATGCTCATAACAACGTACTTGAAGAAGTTGCAAAATTCCGTGCTTCCCGTCGTATCTGGGCTAAAGTTATGAAAGAAAGATTTGGCGCTAAAAAAGCTAAATCCATGATGCTTCGTGTTCATACACAAACAGCTGGTTCCATGCTTACAGCTCAACAGCCTAACAACAACATTATCCGTGTTGCTTTACAGACTGCAGCTGCTGTTATGGGTGGTACTCAGTCCCTTCATACAAACTCCCGTGATGAAGCACTTGCTCTTCCTACAGAAGAATCCGTAATGATCGCTTTACGTACTCAACAGATTGTTGCATATGAAAGTGGTTTAGCTGATGTTGTAGATCCACTTGCTGGTTCTTACTATGTTGAAGCTATGACTAACAGAATCGAAAAAGAAGCTTGGGATTACATCAAAAAAATCGACGAAATTGGCGGCGCAGTATCTGCAATTGAAAAAGGCTATATCCAGAAAGAAATTCAGGATAGTGCTTACAAATGGCAAATGGATGTTGAATCCGGTGCTAGAACAATTGTCGGCGTAAACAAATTCCAGATCGAAGAAAAACCAGTTGAAGGTCTTCTCAAAGTTGACGCTTCCGTTGGTGAAAAACAGAAAGCTAAAGTTGAAGCTATGAAAGCTAAACGTGACAACGCTGCTGTAGAAGCTGCTCTTGCTGACTTAGAAGCTGCTTGTAAAGATGAAAACGAAAATCTTATGCCTCATATCCTCGCTGCCGTTAAAACTTATGCAACTCTCGGAGAAATCTGTGGCGTAATGCGTAAAGTATTCGGCGAATATGAAGCACATGTAAATCTTTAATAAGTGAAGATATTTGGAGGTAAATATAATGATTAGAGTATTAGTAGCAAAACCAGGTTTAGATGGTCATGACCGCGGAGCAAAAGTTGTAGCACGTGCTCTTCGCGATGCAGGCTTTGAAGTAATTTATACAGGTCTTCGTCAGACTCCTGAACAGATTGCAGAAGCAGCTTTACAGGAAGACGTTAATGTAGTTGCTATGAGTATCCTTTCTGGTGCTCATCCACATCTTTTCCCTAAAGTTGTAAAACTTGTTAGAGAAAAAGGCATGAACGATGTATTAATCATCGGCGGTGGCGTTATTCCAGAAGGCGATATCCCAGCTCTTAAAGAAGCAGGTATTGCAGAAGTATTTACTCCTGGTACACCAACAACTGACGTTATTGAATTCATCAAAGCTCACGTAAAAGAAGCTTAATTTTTAACAGTTAACGTTATTAATTAAATAATATAAAGAAAATCATCTTGTCTTTCTTAGTCTCTATAAGGAGACAAGATGATTTTTAATATAAATGTATTTGTGGCTTCTGTGCATAAGGGACAGGAGCTGACATCAAAGGTGGTGCTTATATGGATATAGCTCAAGAATTGTTAAATGGAAATCGTTTAGCATTAACTCGTGCAATCACAGCAATTGAAAATGAAACAGCTGCTGCAGTAGAAATCATGAAAAAACTGTATCCACATACTGGGCATGCCTTTGTCCTTGGTATTACTGGCCCACCAGGTGCAGGTAAATCCACTCTTACCGATAGACTCGCAAGAGCTTATCGCAATCAGGGAAAAACAGTTGGTATTATAGCTATTGACCCAACTAGTCCATTCACAGGCGGAGCTATCTTAGGTGACCGTATAAGAATGAACAGCTTAACCCTCGATGAAGGTGTCTTTATCCGTAGTATGGGGACAAGAGGTAGCTTAGGCGGCTTATCTCATAAAACAGCTGATGCAATAAAAGCTATGGATGCTTTTGGCAAAGATGTAATTATTGTAGAAACTGTAGGGGTAGGACAATCTGAGGTTGATATCGTTAAAGCGGCTGATACTACTATGGTTGTAATGGTACCAGGCCTTGGTGATGATATCCAAGCTATAAAAGCAGGAATATTGGAAATTGGTGATATCTTCACTATCAATAAAGCAGATCTTGATGGTGCAGATAAATTATATACAGAGCTTAATATGATGCTAGACCTTGATGGAGAAACACCAGATTGGCGTCCTCCAGTTAAAAAAGTCATGGCTAGTAGAGGCGAAGGTATTAATGAATTAGTAGATACAATTACTGAACATCAAAATTATTTAGTAGAAAGTGGAACATTAGCTATTAGACGTCATAAACGTGCTAAAAATGAGTTATTGGACCGCTTGAGTGCATCTATTGGTTCTTATATAACAAAACATATTGTAGAAACTGGCGAATTAGATGCTTATGTAAAAGATATTGAAACTCGTCAGAATGACCCATATACAGTAGTTAATACTATTATGGATAATATGTTAAAAAAATAATTTAGATATAATATTTATATCAGGAGGGTTTTATCAATGAAAATCAACAGAGTTGACCATATCGGTATTGCTGTACCAAATCTTCAAGAAGCAAAGAAATTCTATGAAGAAACTTTAGGTATTAAAATCACTAAAGAAGATGAAATTGTAGAAGAACAAAAAGTAAAAGTAAGCTTCGTTCCATGTGGCGATTGCGAAATTGAACTTTTAGAATCCACTACTGAAGATGGCCCAATTGCAAAATATCTTGCAAAAAATGGTGGCCGTTCTGGTATTCAGCACATTGCATTAAACGTTGATAACATTGAAGAAGCTATCGCTGAAATGAAAGAAAAAGGCGTTCGTATGATTGATGAACAACCTCGTTACGGCGCTGGCAATTCCAGCATTGCATTCGTTCATCCAAAAGCTAGCGGTATCTTAGTTGAACTTGCTCAGCGTTTAGATGAAACAAAATAATCTATATTAAATTTTTTAATAGATATAGATTTTATTAAGGAGGTATAACTTTGGCTACAGTTCAAGAACGAATTGACCTCATGAATGCCAAAAAGGAACATATTTTACAAGCAGGCGGTCCTAAACGTGTTGCAAAACAACATGCTAAAGGTAAAATGACTGCTCGTGAACGTATTGAAAAACTTTTTGATGAAGGTACATTTGTAGAATTAGATCAGTTTGTAAAACATCGTTGCACTAACTTTGGTCAGGAAAAGAAAGATTTACCTGCTGAAGGTGTAATTACAGGTTATGGTACAGTTGATGGACGTTTAGTATATGCTTACGCTCAAGACTTCACTGTTGAAGGTGGTTCTCTTGGTGAAATGCATGCTAAAAAAATCTGGAAAGTACAAGAAATGTCCTTGAAAATGGGTGCTCCATGCGTTGGTATCAATGACTCTGGTGGGGCTCGTATTCAAGAAGCTGTTGACGCTCTTTCTGGTTACGGCGGAATTTTCCAGAGAAATACAGACGCTTCCGGTGTTGTTCCACAGATTTCTGTAATCATGGGACCATGCGCAGGTGGTGCAGTATATTCTCCAGCTCTTACTGACTTTATCTACATGGTAAAAAATACTAGCCAGATGTTTATCACTGGTCCTGCTGTTATCAAATCTGTTACTGCTGAAGAAGTAACAGCTGAACAGCTCGGTGGTGCTATGACTCATAACACTACTTCTGGTGTTGCTCATTTTGCTGCTGAAAATGAAGATGATTGTATCGAACAAATTCGTTACTTATTAAGCTTCTTACCAAGCAACAATATGGATGATGCTCCAGAAAGACCTACAAATGATGATCCATCCCGTATGGATGAAGAATTAAACACTGTAATTCCAGATAACGCTAACATGCCTTATGACATGAAAGATGTTATTCGTTCCTTAGTAGATGATGGTGAATTCTATGAAGTTCATCAGCATTATGCTACAAATATCATTACATGTTTTGCTCATTTTGATGGACGTTCCGTTGGTATCATTGCAAACCAACCAGCTGTAATGGCAGGTTGCCTTGATATTAATGCTTCTGATAAATCAGCACGTTTCATTCGTTTCTGTGACGCATTTAATATTCCTATCGTTAACCTCGTTGACGTTCCTGGCTTCTTACCAGGTACAGATCAGGAATATGGCGGTATCATTCGTCATGGTGCAAAAATGCTTTATGCTTATTGCGAAGCAACAGTACCAAAAATTACACTTATCACTCGTAAAGCATATGGTGGTTCTTACCTTGCTATGTGCTCTCGTGAACTCGGTGCTGACCAAGTTATGGCTTGGCCTACAGCAGAAATTGCTGTTATGGGTCCTGCTGGTGCAGCAAACATCATCTTCAGAAAAGACCCTGATGTTGCAGCAAAAACAGCTGAATATGTAGCTGAATTCGCTACACCATACAAAGCTGCTGAACGTGGTTACATTGATATGGTAATTGAACCTAAAGAATCCCGCCCTCGTATTATCACTGCATTGAACATGCTTGCAAGCAAACGTGAAGCACGTCCTGCGAAAAAACATGGTAATGTTCCATTATAATAAGAGGAGAGAGTTTTAAGATGGCAAATAATAATGCTCCTATCAGTGAAGAAATAGTAGCTGCTATTACTGCTGCTGTAGAAATGATGGTTGGTCATAAAGTTATGGCTGTTCGTATTAAACGTAGCGATGCATGGGTTATGGCTGGCAGACGCGATGCTGTTTAATAAATCATCAATCAAATAAAAAAGATAATTCTTGGAGGAATACGTCGTGAAAAAATTTAACATCACTGTAAATGGTAACGCTTATGAAGTTGAAATTGAAGAAGTAAAAGCTGCTGCTCCAGTTGCTGCTGCACCAAAAGCTGCTCCAGCTGCTGCACCTGCACCAAAAGCTGCTCCAGCTGCCGCTGCTGCTGCACCTGCTGCTGGTGACAACACTGTTACTGCTCCAATGCCTGGTAAAATTGTAAAATTAGTAGCTTCCGTAGGTCAAGCTGTTAATGCTGGCGATGTTCTTTTAATTCTTGAAGCTATGAAAATGCAGAACGAAATCACAGCTCCAGCTGCTGGTACAGTTAAATCTTTCGCAGTTAACGCTGGCGATAGCGTAAAACCTGGTCAGACTATGGTTGTTATCGGTTGATTTTAATCGATAAATTACAAAGAAAGGGCCCATTAGTTAAGCTAATGGGTTCTTTTTGTATTTGTATATAATCTTTATGTTTGTAAATGGAGAGATTATTATGGATATTGATAAAGTTTATAATCTGTTTTTTAGTCCAACAGATACAACAAAATTCGTATTACAGTTTTTGAGTGAGCAAATAAGCCCTAATTATAAAAATATAAATTTAACATCAAGAAATACAAATCTAGATGATGTATCTTTAGCTGAAAATGATTTAGTATTTTTAGGTGTTCCTTCATATGCAGGTAGAGTGCCTGTTACTTTTAAAGAACGTTTTAGCAAAATTAAAGGTAATAATGCATTAGCTATAGTAGTTGTAACCTATGGAAATAGAGCACAAGAAGATACTTTAATAGAATTATTTGATATGGCTAAAGAGCAAGGCTTTAGAATTTTAGCAGGTTCAGCAGTTGTAACAGGGCATTCAATAATTCATGACTTTGGCAAGGGTAGACCAGATAGAAAAGATAAAGCTGAATTGATAAGTTTTATGCAAAAGGTAAAAAATAAACTTCAAGAAGATGTTTTATTAGTAGATGAAATACCAGGAAATAGACCTTATAAAGAAGTAAAATTAGCACCAATGGCGCCAGATTTTATAAAAGAAAATTGTGTAGCTTGTGGTAAATGTGCAAGTGAATGTCCTACAGGTGCTATTGATAGTAAAACCTATAAATGTAATAGTGAAAAATGTATTTCTTGCTTACGTTGTGTAAAAGTTTGTCCTATAAACTGTCGTTTTGTGGATAATAGAGTATTGGAAAATTTACGTGTTCATTTGACTCCATTATGTAGTGAACGTAAAGACAATCAATTTTATTTATAAAAAAATACTCTAGAGCAATATAAGCTCTAGAGTATTTTTACATTAAAATTGATTAGTGTCAGTGAATACATCGTCCCAGAATGTATAAAGAAAAACTACAACGATTAGAAATAATAAAAATAAATCACCCATGATAAAATCTCCAATATAAAATATATTAAATTTTAATTATTATATTTGAGGATAAAGTAGCGTAAAGGCTTATAAATATTATATAAAATGGCAGCTTTTATCGGTAATAGAAGAACTGATTTTACGATACGCATGATATAAAAAGAAGTAGCAGCATCTTTATACATTAAAGTAAGCCAGATATTGTTGAGAATACAATCAACAAATAAGAAAATAGTTAAATTCATAAGCAATAATTTTTTTAAAGTAATAGTTTTTTTATAAAGAAATTTGCCATAAATAAAACTAGAGGCAATAGCACTTATAGTAAATCCAGGAAAATATAAACCTGGCATAAAAAGATTGCTACCGATAATATCTGCAAGAGCTGACATAATAATAGTTTTTGCCGTGCCAAAACGCATGGCATATAAACAAATCGGAATAAAAGCAAAATCTACGCGAATGAAAGTGGTTTGAATGGCAAAAACATAAGTAAATAAAATTGTTAAAGCCATGAAAATACCACCATAAACGATAGATGATAATGATGAGTTGTTGTACATGAGATTAAACCTCCTTGATATTGCGTTGCCACATAGGAGGAATATTCCTTCATGTAGCAGCGGGATGCGATATTTGTACCGCAAGAAAAACTTTTCGTTCAAATAGCAACTCCCCGTCTATTTGACACTTAACGCACAAATATCTACTCTGCTGAATAGCACTATCAATTATAAAACTATAAAGAAGGCTTGTCTATATAAAAATTTCTAATGAGTATAAGTAGATAAAGATGGTAGTATTTTTAGCTAGATAATAGATACTACGAATAAAATGTGATATTATGTAAACGATATAATATAATTTTTTGGAGCAAAGGAATAGTGATTCATAATGAAAAAATTTATCGTATTTTTGCTTTTAGGCGTGATGTTTGTATTTAATACAGTAGCATATGCACAAGCTGAAAATACAGCGCAAGATAAGATTGGTGGAGCTGATAAGGCAACGGATATACAGGTAAATAATAATATAAATACTGTAAAACGTTGGATTTTGATAAATATACCAGCACGTTCATTGCGTTTATATGATAATGATAAATGTATAGAGATGTATCCTGTTGGCGTAGGTAAAATAGAAACTAAAACTCCAGTTGGTTTTTATAAAGTTGTAGAAAAAATTGTAAATCCTACTTGGACAGACCCTGCTGATGTAAGCGTAGTTATTCCTTCCGGTGAAGATAATCCACTTGGTTATCGTTGGATTGGCATTGGTGGCAATTATGGTATACATGGGACAAATAGACCAGATTCTGTAGGTCATTATGTTTCTAATGGTTGTGTACGTATGGTTGAAGCCGATGTAGAAAAAGTATTTGATAAAGTTGAAGTTGGTACAGAAGTTCAAATTATGTACAACCGTCTAGTTATTGATAAAACTTTTGATGGTAGAGTAGCTTATTATATTTATCCAGATGGATATGATATGCAAAATTTAACAGTGGATTTTGTAAAACAAGGTCTAAAAGGTTATGGTATAGCTGATTTTATAACTGATGAAGCTGTGGCTAAATCTATAGAATTATCTAATGGTCAACCAAATTATGTAGCTGGACCTGTAAACATTATATTTAACGGAAATAAACTTCCATATAAAGCAGTTAATTATAAGAATTTAATTTATGTTCCAGTTAAAGCTTTAGCTACTACATTAAATACTCCAATAACTATGGATAATAATTTAGTAAAAACACAAAAAGGTGAAGCTGATGTAAGTCTTTATAGTAATGTAGCTTATATGCGTTTGACTGATATAGCTAATATTTTCGATTATGATTATAGTTTAAATAAAAACTTAACAGAAATAACCTTGAATAAAATAAACGAACCTAATGCTATTACAACAGAAAATACTAACACACAAGTTAAAGAAATCGTTGTACCTAAAAAACAGACAGATGAAAAAATTAATTTAGATGGAACTGTAATTGAAGATACTAAACAAAATATAAATACAGTAAAACAAGATAATACAAAGGAAAAAGTTGATACAAAAAACAGTAATAGTGATGTGAAATCTAAATAATAGTAATGGAGGTCATTGTGGAACGAGAAAAAGATCATCAAAAAAGATTTATTGTCATAGATGGCAGTAGTTTAATGTATAGAGCATTTTTTGCTTTACCACTACTTACGTCTTCAAGTGGTATATATACAAATGCTATCATGGGTTTTGCTAATATGTTAGGTAAAATTTTGACGGAATATAAGCCAGATAATATTGTTGTGGCTTTTGATAAGAGCCGTCAAACCTTTCGCACGCAAATGTATGCAGAGTATAAGGGACAAAGAGAAAAAACTCCAGATGAATTAAAATCACAAATACCATTACTACGTGAATTTTTGGAAGCTTTGGGTATTGCTTTTATTGAAAAAGATAATTATGAAGCAGATGATATCATCGGTACTTTGGCAACAAAAGCGGCTAGTCAAGATTATGAAGCCTTGATTGTAACAGGTGATAAAGATGCTTTGCAATTAATTCGCCCTAATTTAAAAGTTATGCTCACTAAACGCGGTATTATGGATATGCAGATTTTTGATGAAGAAGCTTTTAAAGAAAAATATGCAGGTCTTGAACCGATAAAGTTAATTGATATAAAAGCGTTAATGGGTGATAGCTCGGATAATATTCCAGGTGTGCCAGGAATAGGAGAAAAAACAGCTTTGAAATTATTATTACAATATCAAGATTTAGAAAATCTTTTGAATAATATCGATAATGTTTCAGGTAAAAAATTAAAAGAAAAATTACAGGAAAATCAAGAATTAGCTAGATTATCTTATAAATTGGCTACTATATGCTGTGAAGTAGATGTGGATTTTAAACCACAAGAGTTTGAATTGACTCCTAATTTGCAAAAACTAAATGATTTTTGTCAAAAATATGAGTTGAAAACAGTTCTGACTCGTATGAAAAAAGTCTTAGCTGATAAATTAGAAGTTGCAAGTCAAAATGATGATGCTGAATTAGCTTTGAATTTTGAAGCTACTATGCCAGTTTATGAGGAATTTACGCAAGATAAAATTGATGCTTTAATATCAAAGATAAAAGCAGAAAAATCTGTTTCCTTTATGGTTTTATTTGAAGGGAAAGTGCCGGATATATCCATTGATATGATGGCTATTTGTTGCAAAGATAGTCTTGGTATCATAAGAGCAAAAGAAGATATAGATAAACTCAGTGAAGTATTGCAAGATGAAACAATCACTAAATTTGTTTATGATGTAAAAATGCTTTACCATTTGAATTTAGATTTAAAAGGTAAGATTTATGATACTTTGCTTATGGCATATCTTTTAGAACCTGCTAAACGAAGCTATGAAATGAATGTATTGTGGCAAATGGCAGATATTGAAGAAGAAATTCCATGGGAAAATCTCAATGAAGAAGAAAAATTAATTTGCGGTGCAAGACATTTAGCTGATTTGAGTAATGTTTTGGCGGATAAATTAGCTGATGAAAAAATGGTAAATCTTTATGAACAGATAGAATTACCACTTGCTAAAATGCTTTGTGATATGGAAACTGTAGGTATTTATATTAATGAGCAAAAACTCGATGATATGAATGAACAGATGTATAAACAAATCACAGCTTTAGAGCAAGATATTTATGAATTGGCTGGAGAAATATTTAATATTAATTCACCGAAACAATTAGGCGATATTTTATTCAATAAATTGGGCTTGCCAGCTTTGAAAAAGACAAAGACAGGATATTCTACAAATGCGGAAGTACTAGAAAATTTAATATATGCTCACCCTATTATCGCTAAGATTTTAGATTATCGTATGTTAAATAAATTAAAAACTACGTATTTAGATGGCTTGAAAGCATTAATCAATCCACAGACTAAGAGAATTCATACAAGTTTCAATCAGACTGTAACAGAAACAGGAAGACTCAGCAGTTCTGAGCCGAATTTGCAAAATATTCCTGTACGCACAGCGGAAGGTAAAAAAATTCGCAGTCTATTTGAGCCTGGCGAAGGTTATGATTATATCTTATCTGCTGACTATTCTCAGATTGAGCTTAGAATAATGGCTCATATGTCAGAGGATAAACATTTTATAGATGCTTTTTGTCATAATCAAGATATTCATACAGCGACAGCAGCTCAAGTATTTAAAGTGCCTATAGATGAAGTTACTTCAGAACTTAGAGGTAAGGCAAAGGCTGTAAATTTCGGTATTATCTATGGTATAAGTGCTTTTGGTTTGGCAAAAAATCTGCATATTTCGCCAAAAGAAGCTGGGGAATATATAGATAATTATTTACAAGAATGTAGTGGTGTGAAGAATTTCATGCATGAAATTGTAGAAAAAGCACATCAAGATGGTTTTGTTACGACTTTATTTG
>OGZV01000248.1_pt1 | contig 59468 bp, 51 predicted proteins | sample 1576861 | NCBI WGS metagenome assembly OGZV01 (sample SAMEA3541501, study PRJEB24748) | human gut metagenome | biome: human gut; feature: human-associated habitat; material: faeces | place: China | collected 2012
CTCCCGACAGCTTACCTACAGGTCTGTTTAAAAACTCGTCAAAATCCAAAATCTCAACCAGCTCCATTAATCTCTTATCAAAAGCCTTTCCTGTAATGCCGTACAAAGCAGCTCTGCTCATTAGGTTCTCTTTCACTGTAAGCGGTTTATCAAGTACGCTATCCTGAAATACAACACCAAGCATTCTTTTTGTCTGTGCACCGGCTTTGTCAGTTTCTATTCCGTTTACCAGAACAGTTCCACTGTCTTTTTTCAGCAGTCCACAGAGAATAGAAATGGTTGTACTTTTCCCTGCACCGTTTACTCCAAGAAATGCAAACAATTCTCCTTTTTTCACATGAAAGCTCAAATCATTTACCGCTTTTATTTCGCCAAATCTTTTATTCAGATGGCTGATTTTAATTATATCTGATTCCATATTTGCTCCTTATGTTTTCATTTTTCCTTAAATGCTGCAGCATACGTTGGATTTACCTTTTTTATTAGAATCCATATGTTAAAAAATAATATGAATGCAAAAAACTTACTGCACTCATATCTGCATGTGAAGTGGATATTCGCAATCCACTTCACTAAAATAATTGCCCCGGTAGTTTTTTCTTCTCTTTATAAGGAAACAACTTATCAAATTCTTCAGTTTCCTTTTCATCTACAAAATATCCCACTGGTGTCGCATACTCTCCTGTAATACCGTTTAAATATCTAGGAATCAGCTCTTTGCACAGAAAGAAAGATGCATCCTCCCCTTCTTCCAGTCCATGATAACGAATGTTAAATTCGCTTGCCGGTCTGAATCCACTTTTTCCATAAAAATCAATGTTTCCCTCAAAGCAGACTGCACCACAGCCAAGTTTCGCTGCCTTATCCAATAAATAATCAAGTAATGCTTTTCCATACCCCTGTCGTTTTAATTCTGAAGTAATACAAATCGGTCCCATCGTCATAATTGGAATATTTCTTCCATCATCTGATTTAATAGTTGTTCTCATAAATATATTCTGACCGATTAGCTTACCCTCTTCACCATTTTCATTAAGAAACATCACAAAATCCAGTTCTGGAACAAATGCCGAATCATTTCGGAGCTGATGCAATACATAATGCTCAAGGCATCCTGGACGATACACATTCCAAAAACTTTCTCTTACCAGATTTTCTACTTTCTGATACTCTTCCTTCTTCTCTAAATTAAATCATCAACTACTTTTTCAAAAAAATCACAGATATATACTATTACTTTCTTTTTTTCTTAAAATCGGCTTATATATAGGAGCAAACATTCTTAGAACAAGTTTCGCAATGTCAGACAAAAATCCTCCTGGATTTTGTCCGCCTTGCAACTTGATGGGGATTACGACTCTACGTTCCACTCCGATCGGTGCTAAACTATGTTTTCAGGACAGCCCCTTGCTATTTTACATCTTTTTTCAATCTGTCGTATAATATATGTTCTGACCCATCAATAAGATTTCTTTTTTTCTTATATAAGAGAGTCCATGAAGCTTGATTCTTTGTATAATCCATTTTCTCCTCTGGGAAAAAAGAACGACAAAAATAACTATCATCTCTTGCATTAGATAAAAACAAAAATAAATTTTTCCCTTAACCTATTGCCTGCTTCTATTGAATCGTTATTAAATATCAACATCCCGTTTTCTATATTGTGCATATAAACTGGAGAAAAATACTGTACCAGTTCCGCTAAGTTCATATAAATTTCTGTTTTTAGCATTTCCAAATATTGGTTTTTGAAAGAGTATTTTTTCTTCTTCCATTTCTCTAATATAAAAGAAATCTCATCTACCAATTTAACGTCAAATGGCTCAGCTGAAAAATCTGTATCTCCTGCTGATATTCTGAAATAGCTTACCTATTGCAATAAAGCAAGATGTAAAATATCAAAAAGCTCAGAAAAACTGTAATAAAGCCAATGAAAAAATACGGAATCTTAATCTAACTCCTCAACAATGGGACACTGTTGATGCCGCTATCACTGCTGAAAACATTTCATCTATAGAATATATACGGATTGCCTACAAACAAGGAATCATTGATGCATTTTCTATTTTACGAGAAACTCTTTAATATATCCATGTTAATCTAATCACTTGCAAGCAAAGAAGCAAGGATTTATCTCTGCTTTCCCATTTTCTTCTCTATTGCTTCCGGAACTCGGATCAAACCAAATCGCCATAGTATCGGATAAATATATGAAACTCCTCTAATATCTCCAAGTGCCTTTGGTTTCTTCACTTCTTCTGAAACCCTCTTACTATTTTCAAATGCCAGCACCACACTACTCCAGGCAAGGCTCTTACTTTTCTCTCTCCGGTCTATCAGCAACTCTCTGTTATACCCTCCGTTTTTACCAACCTTTAATTTATACCGAAACGGTAATCCTGTTGCTGTTTTAAATGGATACTCCTGAAATGCAATAACAGCCTGCCACAAATTTTCCTCTGATGGTATTTCCTGTAGAAGCCGAACCTGCTCTTGTCTATTCTTATATGTCCGGCATCGCTCCGCATTTAGACTTATCTCTGCTGCATTATAAATTCCCTTAGTGTAGGGCAAATAGGAATGAACCGATGCTCTGGAAAGACCCGTGAGTTTCATAATCTCCGGAATCTTTTTTCCTGACTGATGCAGATTATTGATTTCTGTACATATATCTGATGTAAACACATCGGCAGTAATAAGTAGCTTACGGAGTTTAAGCAAACTAATATTTAACTCATCTGCCAGTGATCTTAATGAATCTGCTTCTTCATAGGCATCTCTTAATTCTTGAAGAAAATGATTAAATTGAAGTTCTGGATTATATTCTGGTTTTTTTCTTGGTCTTCCTGCCATTTTCCAACCCCTATTTTTCATGTGAATTCAATCGTTTTGCACCTAAAACAGAGGATTCTTAGCCATGCCCACACTACTAAGCAGCTTCCAAATCCCCCATCCTACTAGCATCCCCACCGTATTTGTAACCACATCATCCAACTGACAGTATCCTCGCTGTGTAATAAGCTGACTTAACTCAATTCCACATGAACACAAGAATCCTATGAACACGCAGAATCTCACTTTTCTCATCCGCTTAAATACCATTGGTGCTAAAAGTCCAAACGGAATAAACATAATAATATTCTCTATAAAATAAGCATGAGCTATCGCTGTTTGACTCCATGTTCCAAATAAATTCAAGTCTATCTGCTGTCGACTTCCTGGTTCACGTGAAAAAAAGCTGTCTGCATGAGAATCTCTATGTAAATTATGAATAGAATACAGGAAAATCGAATTCTCCCTTTTCCTTTTTTGTATATTTTAAAAACGAGAACGCCTGCCATAGTGATGATTATGGCAGGAAACAAATAACTTATAGGTTGTCTAAAGTCCATTATTATATTATTCCATATATTTTCTGTTGAATAATTAATCTTAAACACTCCTTAATGATATTTACTCTTATCTTTTGTGCCATCCTCCCCACCTATAGGAGGAGAATGGCACCATCAAATTTTTATCATCAAACGGATAATAAAAAAGTTTTTTCTCCTTCTACATTTTTTCTTCTACAGCTCTAGCCAATTTTCCCTCAACTACCTGTGCCTCTTCTTTCGTTGTTGCACTAACAGAAATATAGGCCTTCAATTTCGGTTCAGTTCCTGAAGGGCGAACTACGATAGAACAGTTATCTTCTAAAAAGAATTTAAGAACATCTGATTTCGGAAGTCCGTCAATTCCCTCACTATAATCAAGGCATTTAAGAACTTTTTTCCCTGCGAATTCTGTAATGGATTTACGGAAAGATACCATAATATTCTGCATTTTTTCGAAACCAGCAGAACCTTCAAATGTATAAGAATGAAGTGTATTGAGGCAGTAGCCATATTCTGCATAGAGTTCATTTAGCTTTTCAAATAATCCAATTCCCTGAGAAGCATAGTAAGTGAACATTTCGCAGATGAGAAATGCTGCGTTTACACCATCTTTATCTCGTACATAGCTGCCGGATAAATAGCCGTAACTTTCTTCCATTCCAAAGATATAAGAGTCTTCTTTTCCCTGCTTTTCGAGAAATCCGATCTGCTCTCCGATAAACTTAAATCCAGTAAGGACGTTGATTGTTTTCACACCATATTTTGCAGCAATGCGTTCTGCCATATCAATAGTTACGATGGTTTTTACAGTGACAGGATCTTCTGGCATCGTCTTCATCTGGGTACGGCGGGAACAGATATAGTCTAATAATAACATTCCTGTTTCATTTCCGGAAAGAAGAACATATTCTCCCTGTGTATTTTTTACTGCAATACCAACACGATCACAATCTGGGTCTGTTGCCAAAAGTAAGTCTGCATTGTTTTTCTTTGCACACTCTATGCCAAGTTCCATTGCCTGTCTGACTTCCGGATTAGGATATGGACAGGTTGGGAAAGTACCATCTGGCTGTTCTTGTTCTTTTACGACAGTTATATTTGTATAACCAGATTCTTTTAATGTACGAATGACGGGCTTTAAGCCTGTACCATTTAAAGGAGAATAAACAATCGCAACATCTTTGTTGACCTGTGTGTCTCCTAATACAGATTCTTTTTTTACCGCTTCTACAAATGCAGTATAAACTTCTTCTGATATATAAGAAATCTTTCCGGCTTCAAATCCCTCTTCAAAAGATATCCTTTTTACATCATCAAAAATATCTAGTTTTTCTATTTCTGCAAGAATTTCTGCAGCTGCTTCAGTTGTAATCTGACAGCCATCTGCCCCATATACTTTATATCCGTTATATTTGGCTGGATTGTGAGAAGCTGTTACCATAACACCAGCTGCACATCCCAGATAACGCACTGCAAAAGAAAGGCAAGGTGTTGGCATCAGCTCAGAATAGATTTCTACTTTAATGCCGTTTGCTGCAAATACTCCTGATGCTACTTTGGCAAATACATCGGATTTGATACGGGAATCAAAACTGACTGCAATCTTTCTTTTTTCCGGAGCAAAATTTTTAATAACATAATCTGCAAGTCCCTGAGACGCTTTTGCAACAGTATATACATTCAAACGATTTGTTCCGGCACCGATAACACCTCTTAATCCACCAGTTCCAAATGCTAAATCTTTGTAAAAAGCATCTTCTATCTTCTCTTCATTTTCAGCAATATCTTTTAATTCATTTATCACATCAACATCAGCAATTGCTCGTTCTGTCCAACGTTGATAGTTATTTAAAATTGTATCATTCATGATAAATTCTCCTATCTCTCTGCCAGTTTTACAGTGCTAATTCAAACTTTTCCTTATCATGTACACTAATATCTTTGCCCATCTGCACTTCTATTACCTGTAATTCTGTATCTGCAACAATTGTGTGCTTACAGCCAGCAGGCATTCTAAGTACATCTCCCGGTCTTACAATCTGTTTCTGTCCATCAATTATTGTGTAACCTGTACCAGAAACAACTGTCCATACTTCGTCCCTGTTTGTATGGCTGTGATAATTCATCTTGTGTCCCGGATTTAAGGTAACTTTAATTGTAAGACTTTCTTTCTCCACATCTAATACACGGAAACTTCCCCATGATTTTTCTGCAAACATAACCTGTTTATTAAATGTCTCTACAAATGGTTTAATGTAACTGGACTGTTCTTTATCGGAAACAAGGATTCCTTCTGGACTGGCAGATACAACAACATCTTTTAATCCCATACAAAGTACTGGCATATTTAATTCATTTACTACATGAACATTTTCACATTTTTCATTAAAAAGCGCTTCTCCAACATTGTTGCTGTCCATCGCTTCTGTCAAAGTATTCCATGTACCAAGGTCTTTCCATGTGCCAGAGAAACGCATTACTTCGATTAATGGCTCATGCTCTACTACTGCATAGTCGAAACTGATTTTTTTCAGTGTATTATATTTTGCAAATAAATCATCATAGTTTTTAAAGTCGATTAATTCATGCGCACGCTTTAATACATAACCAAGCCTAAACGCAAATACTCCGCCATTCCACAATGCGCCCTGAGAAATGTAGCCTTCTGCTACTTCTGCCGTTGGCTTTTCCTTAAACATAGAAACTTCGCTGATGTTTTCTTTACTTTTTGGAATGATATATCCATATTTTTCACTTGGATATGTAGGTTCGATTCCCATTAAAACAAGATTTGCTTCACTTTCTGCTGCTCTGTTTCCTAATGCTTCAATTGTTTTGAAATAATCATCTTCTACATATGGGTCTACCGGACAGATAACAACAGCTTCTTCTTCCCCTATATGCTGCACATCTTTTAAATATGCTGCTGCTAATGCAATCGCTGGAAAAGTATCTCTTCTGCAAGGTTCTACGCTGATTCCGACATTTTCCCCTAACTGATTATGAATCGCAGACACCTGAGACTTAGAAGTTGCGATTGTAACGGTAGCATCTGTATCTACTGTACGAATCTGTCGGTACACACGCTGCACCATAGATTCTAACTCACCATCTTCTTTATGAAAAATCTTAATAAACTGTTTTGAACGAATCTCATTGGATAAAGGCCATAAACGCTGACCTGAACCACCGGATAATAATACAATATTCATCTATTTTTTCTCCTATATATTCCTATATTTATCTTCAAATCTTTCTTTATTGAAAGTTATCATAACTACTCAAAATTACTCTGCAGAACGCCTCTATGATGTTTATTCTTTTTCCACACGATTACTAAAGTTACTAAAAAAGGCCACCGCCCGACTGGGGCAAGCGGCCTGTCTATTATATCTATCTTTCAGCTCTCATTGGGTTATTTAAGAAATCCTCATAAGATAAGCGGATACCTTCTTCTAACTCTGTCTTGTAAGTCCATCCAAGATTTGTTGCCTTAGAAACATCTAATAACTTACGTGGTGTACCGTTTGGCTTACTGGAATCCCACTTAATCTCACCTTCGTAACCAATTACCTTAGCTACTAACTCTGTAAGTTCTTTGATTGTCAATTCCTTACCTGTACCAGCATTTACAGTCTCATCTCCGCTGTAGTTATTCATTAAGAATACACAGAGATTTGCAAGGTCATCAACATATAAGAACTCACGTAATGGTGAACCATCTCCCCAACATGTAACTTCTTTTAATCCGTTTACCTTTGCCTCGTGGAAACGACGGATTAAAGCAGGAAGTACATGGCTGTGTGTTGGATGATAGTTGTCATTTGGTCCGTAAAGGTTTGTAGGCATTACAGAAATATAATCTGTTCCGTACTGTTTATTTAAGAACTCGCAGTATTTTAATCCGGAAATCTTAGCTAATGCATATGCTTCATTTGTCTTTTCAAGCTCAGAAGTAAGCAGGCAGCTTTCCTTCATTGGCTGTGGAGCCATACGAGGGTAAATGCAGGAAGAACCAAGGAATTCTAACTTCTTACATCCATTCTTCCATGCAGAATGAATTACATTCATCTCCAATACCATGTTTTCATACATGAAATCAGCTAATGCTTCCTGATTTGCGACAATACCGCCAACCTTAGCTGCCGCAAGGAAAACATACTCTGGCTTTTCTGTTGCAAAAAACTCTTCTACCGCATCCTGGCGGCAAAGATCTAACTCTTTATGTGTACGGGTAATAATATTTGTATATCCCTGACGCTCTAATTCACGAACGATAGCAGAACCTACCATTCCTCTGTGACCAGCAACATAAATCTTTGCATTTTTCTCCATCATCGTTATCTATCTCCAATCCTTTGTCTAAAACACGTTTAATTATGCGTTTTTCATGGCAGCTTCTTTTTTTGCAAGTGTTCTGTCATGTTTTGCCATAATCTCAACTAACTCTTCATAACTTGTTTTCTGTGGGTTCCAGCCAAGAACAGTCTTAGCCTTTGTAGGATCTCCCCAAAGATTATCTACATCTGTAGGGCGGAACCACTGTGGATTAACACATACAAGCATCTTACCTGTCTCTGCATCGTAACCTTTTTCGTCAATACCTTCACCTTCCCAACGGATTGTAATTCCGTTAGCTGCAAAAGCTTTCTCTGTAAAGTCACGAACTGTATGCTGCTCACCTGTAGCAATAACGAAATCTTCTGGTGTATCATGCTGAAGGATCATCCACATACATTCTACATAATCCTTTGCATAACCCCAGTCACGTAAAGAATCCATATTTCCAAGCTCTAAGTGATCCTGAAGACCTTCTGCGATACGTCCTGCTGCAAGAGTAATCTTACGAGTAACGAAGTTTTCTCCACGACGCTCAGATTCATGGTTGAATAAAATACCATTTACAGCAAACATTCCGTAAGCTTCACGGTATTCCTTTGTAATCCAGAAACCATACTGTTTTGCAACTGCGTATGGGCTATATGGGTGGAATGGAGTAGTCTCACGCTGTGGAACTTCCTCTACCTTTCCGTAAAGTTCAGAAGTAGATGCCTGGTAAACCTTTGTCTTCTTCTCAAGACCTAAGATACGGCAAGCCTCTAAAATACGAAGAACACCAAGTGCATCTACATCTCCTGAATACTCAGGTACATCAAAAGATACCTGAACATGAGACTGTGCAGCAAGGTTATAAATCTCATCTGGCTGAACCATGCTGATAATACGGATTAAAGAAGAAGAATCAGATAAATCTCCATCGTGTAATGTAATCTTATCAATGATGTGATCAATACGTGCAGTATTTGAAATAGAAGCACGACGAGTAATACCGTGAACCTCATATCCCTTCTCTAATAAAAATTCTGCTAAATAAGAACCGTCCTGTCCTGTAATACCTGTAATAAGAGCTTTTTTCATATATTGTTCCTAACCTTTCTTTATGAATTATATATCTGTTCTCAGTGATAATAACCTTATCACCGTACTTTTCTGTGACGGATACCATTGTAAATGATTTCAAACAAGAAAAAAATGGCATATAAAAAATAAAACTAGCACAATATTGGTTTTTAACTAATATTGTGCCAGTTTTCTCTACCACTGCTTCCTGTATTCTCTTGGACTAATTCCCTCTATCTTCTTAAACATCCGACTAAAATAATTGCCCCCGTTCATGCCAACCGCAATCGCAATCTCCTCCAATGTCATATCTGTAAAACGAAGCATCTGCTTCGCTCTCGTAATCCTTTTCGCAATAATATAGTTGTTAATTGTCGTTCCATACGTCTCTTTAAAAATCTTCGTGAGATAGTATTTATTAATAAAAAAGTGTATTGCCAGTTCATCCAGTGAAATCTTCTCCGTATAATGTTCATCCAGATACTCTTTTAACTTTGTAAGTTCCATACGCTTCTTTGAAACCATGCTGTCTTCCGGATGCCAGGATTCCTCCATCAGCATCGTAAGAAGCATACTCAGCTTCTCATTCAACCGCATATCCCGAATATAGTCCGAAGAAGAAGCAAGTAAATACACTTCTGAAAAAAGTTCCCGGAACTTTGCCAAATTCTTTGGATGAAATACTGGTCTTCCCCCTCGCTCCTTATACTTCTCATAAACCGCTGGAAGAAACGGGGCATAAAAATGACACCACTGCAATGACCACAATTTATTTATCTTTTCAGTATCGGCTGAATCTGCCACTCCTGTCCGGTGACTGTATGCCTTTCGGCAATCAATAAATACACAATCCCCTTTTTTTAAAAAATATGTATTCCCCTCATAAGCCAGTTCTCCACATCCATCTAATACTACGAAGCAAAGAAAAGAAACCAAATCCTTTCTGGAAGAAGTATGTGCCGATATTGCCTTTAATGAACCAACTTCCTGTAAATGAAGAAGAGAAGAACGTGCAAAAGTCGATGGTGTATAAAGAATACGCTCTGACTCAACCGAAGGTGTATTATCTGAAAAAAGATCCTGCATTATCCCATCATCCCCCTTATACTTCATTTATATCCTATTCTCATGACTTATATTTTTCGAAAAATACTTATTTCTTTCTATTTCTCCTAGTGCTGATTTAATTCTCTAAATATTTAACATCCTAGCCACTCTCAAAATCCCATGTGCTGAACTATTACAGCATATCTCGTTATTCATAACCATCTCAATTGCCTTTTCAAACGGAACCACAATAACCTCCACATCTTCCGTTGCATCAAGATGCTGCTCACTGACCTTCTTACAATGATTTGCAAAATAAATATGCATATAGTTAGTAAGCTTCGCCGAGCTTTCCACTGTAGCCCCTAAATACTGCCACTCATCCGACTCATAGCCTGTTTCTTCTAACAGCTCACGCTTTGCAACTGCTAAACCATCTGTCTCATCTTCCTCAAAAGTTCCTGCCGGAACTTCAATTAAATCTCTATCATAACAGTAACGATATTCCTTCTTCAGAATACAGTTACCATCTTCATCAATCGCTACAATCGCTGCTGCGTTGTTAATTGTAATCACATAAAAATCATCAATTTTCTGTTTATTCGGAAGAACTACACTATCCTTTCGAATCTTCACCCAGTGATTATCTACTAAACTTTCTGACTTTGTTGTTGTCCATTTATCCAAGGTTGTTCCTCCGTGATTCTATATAATAATTAATTATGCTCTCCATCCATTTTCTTGAAATCTAACGTCACTGAAATATCTAAATCCATTGCAGTTGCTAACTTCACCAACATATCTAATGTTGGATTATATTTTCCACTTTCAAACCGAGAAATATTTGTCCTTGAAATGCCGGCTCTTTCTGCTACCTCTGCTTGAGTTAATCCTTTTAGTTTTCTGAAATACACATATTCTCTAACTAATAATCTTCTAACACTATTTTGCGTATACTCTACATTAATTTCATTTTTTAATAATTTCTTATCTTCTTTTTCCTTAGCACACAATTTTAGTTAAACCTTCAATATATTCATAATTGTCATCAACATCAAATGCTATATAATCATTTCTATCCAAATATATTTTACAATCAGGATAAAAATTATTAAATATCAGCTTTATAAATGAATTAAAACACATTGGTTGTTCGATAAATATTCTGCAATTCATATGTTCTATATGCATATGTACAGGTGGATGTGTTGGAGATACAACCTCTTTTCTTGGATCGTAGTCTATTCTAATTGGCGAACGCATTTCCATATGATCATACCATTTATCATCTTCCAAAAAATCTAAGAGCAGTTGATTAGGAGAAACATCATCTAATGAAACTCCCGAATATTTATATGGCGCTGGCCACCAGAGTAAATTATGACCAATAATATGCTCATTTTTTATGGTATAACTTACCCTAATTAGTGAACCATCAAATAAGATGCACAAATAACTGTTATTATTTATTATTTGTTTGTATTGCTCTAATTTTAAAAAATTATTACCTGCATTAAAGGCTCCAGACAAATGATTATTCCACGACAACCGTATAGTATTTTCATCTATATATTCCCTTCTTAAATCGTTATAGGTATATACAAATCCTTTATCTAATAGCATTTCTAACGTATTTGTTATTTGCTCAATTAGCTGTTCATCATAATTTTTTTTAATCTTTTTCATCTCTATTGCCCTTTTTCAATACCTCCATTAATTTATCAAGTTCAGGTAATAATTCTAAATCAACCGTACCATTTTCTAAGTTATCTATAAGCTCATTAATATTATCCTTGGAAGTTTTTAAGATTTTTTTCTCTGTCGATGTTCTTTCTCTATTTAATTTTCGAGCGGCTTCTAATTCCTTAGGTGTAGGAACCTTAAAACAAAGATTGTAATCATTATCTGCACATTGTTCGTACTCTCTCTGTATTTGTTGCATTTCTTCACCGACACCGCAAATACGCACCCATGCTCTTGATCTAGTAATTGATGTAAAAAGAATATTTCTAAGCTTACTTAATTCCGCTCCATCTGCACAATATTCTGAATTTGCAATATATACCATTGGTGCTTCGTTTCCTTTTGCTCTATATACATTTGCACAAGTGACACAATTATTTACTCTAAAAGTATCTCTGTTCGTATCCACACCAGCTAATATAGATTTTATTCCAACTGCTTTAAAAAATTTCTCTAACTCCTTATATTCACTCTTAGCTGAATATGTGTTAGGAAATACAACTAATATATCATCTGGATCTAACTCATCATGTTCAATATTTTTACGAATCTCTTGAGCAATCCATGAATACTGTTGTTCTATTGTAGCAAATGTTACTTCCTTAACGCTGTCTTTTTTATCCAATAACTCTTCAAAATATTCAGGTGTTGCAGCATTATTTCTTGATAATGTAACCATATTACCTACTTTTAAACTTCCACCTTTAACAGTATATCCTATATCCTCCCACATTGAAGGATCATCAAACATTTGAACAATTGAATTGCGATATATTCCAAAACCTAAAGAATGTGCTAATGCAAGCATCCACGGCGGATTTCTATAGCATACCGGCAACGTAATATCTCTTTTAGGCTCATTCTCTTTATTTTCGATATTTATTTTTAAATTTCCATCGGCATCTACACCAAACATTTCTTCTAATGATGGCATCTCAACTGTTGATAAATTTTGTAATTCATCATATGCCCAAATTATTCTTTTAGGCGATTTTACATTAGCATACACCAATCTAAAAAAGCTACTTGGTAAATCTTGTGCTTCATCAATTAGCATTACATCATATTTAGGTTTATAATCTTCACCTATAATAGTTAATAATTCATCACAACATCCCTTAAAAGGTGAAGTCCTTCCAAACCTTGAAATTGCTGAAGTTAAATTGTAAGCTTTAAAATGAAGCCTCTGTGCCATATCTGAATAGACTCCATGTTCTGAGGTACTTCCCCACGCATGAATTATATCTAGGTTATCCCAGTCTACTTTTTCTCCTGACATATCTTGCACAAAATCTGTTATCAAATTAACATATTGCTGATATAGAGCTCTTGTGTAATATGTTACCCCAATTTTAAGTTCGGGATATTGCGTATGCAAATATGCTGCTTTTAAAGCCAATACTATTGTTTTTCCAGAACCAGCCAATCCTTTAATCCTTTGAGGACCATCAGGAAATTCAAATGCTGCTTTTTTTTGCCACTCATCTAAATTAGCTATTTCCTTTTCAATCCTCTTTATAATAGCTCCATAAGAACCTTCTTTTTTTACATTTGCTCTCTTTTTTCTTGGCTTAATCTCTGATACTTTTTGAAGAACTTCACATAACCGTTTATATATTGATTTATCGAAAACTGCAACTTCATCAACTAATGAAGAAATTTTCTGGCAAGTACAGAATAAATATTCATAATTCTCATCTACATATTCTATCTCATTCGGAAGAACTGTTATCACTAATGGTTTAAATGCAAGATTTCTTCCTTTTCTTAATGTTGAATATTTCTTCAAATAAAAGTCTAAATTATAATACATAGAATCCTGTTGTTCTTTCAACTGATCTATAGAATCTTTTGAATTTCCAAGAATAAACGCAATCATACCTTTACTTTCGGTCACCCATAATGCCTCAACTGTAATTGCCTCATCGGCATTAGCTGTCAAAGGATATCCTAAATACAAAGTACCCGTAGCAGCATTTTTATCCATATATTCTTGGACTGCCTCAATCAATTGATTACTTTGCTCTGGCTTAGTTATCTTGCCTCTTACAATGTCAAATCCCATTTAATTTCTCCTATTTTTTATTTTCATAATACGTACCATATATGATACATATTATCATGATATTTTAACTTGTCAAGCAATTTAACTATCTTTTCATACCTTAGTACAAAAAACTCGTTCTGCACCACTATAGCTTTAAACTTATTATACCTAATACTACTCTATCTCTTCCATACTTTTTATTCTAAATATTTTCCAATAATATATCTACTATAAATATGATATAATAAAATCAAATTTTAATATTTTATTATAATAGGAGGTTTTCAATGGAGAATTTAGAATCAAAATATGTTTCGGATTATTCGAACAAAAATATAAACAGATATACATATAATGGTGAAAAACCATCTCTTAAACACTCTTCTACAAAACCTGAATATATGAACCAAGGAAAAATAATTATTATATCAGGTCCCTCCGCTTCAGGGAAATCAGCAATTATAGATTCCTTAGTATCATTAAATAAAAATTATATAAAGGCTACACCAGCCACTAGTAGAAATAAACGACCTGGAGAAAAACCAAACCAAGATTATTATTTCTTGTCAGAACAAGAATTTGTTCAGAAAATAAATAATGATGCCTTTTTTGAATATTCAAACTATCTCGGTCTATACTACGGTACATTAAAAGCCCCTATATATTCAGATATTGAATGCGGAAAGAATGTAATTCTCGATATATCTTTGGAAGAAGCATTTAAGCTTAAGCGTAAATATCCAGAAATAATTCTTGTATACATCACTCCACCAGATGCTATAACCGCAATCATGAGATTAAGAAAACGTGAACAAAATGATAAACAACATATACTCGAACGGCTTACGGTATATGCAAAAGAATCATATTCAATGCTTCGGGGCGATATTTTACTTGTCAATAATAATACAGAAAAAACTGCACAACAGTTGTCAACAATAATTAATAACATATCTGAAAGTGATGAAGCTTTTGAGGAATCAGTTGAATCAGTAATCTCTTTCAAAAAAGAAATTACTCAATATTTAAAAAGCAATTATGCTGACAGCCTAAATCATTTATCTAGTGAAAACTCATACGAATCAACTACTGATACAACTATATCTATGGAACTACAAATTATACGTTCCATGTTGGAAAAACTCATTGAAGAAAAAAAAGAGAAGGACAACTCTGATAATTTGATTGTAGATGCACTACCAATACATTCCACTGAAGGTCTTGGAAAAGCAGAATGTACAGAATCAACTGTGCTAAATAATAGAATAGATATTAAAAATTATTTGGAAATGGATTTTCCTGGAATCACCTTTAGAAACTTTATTTCAATTTTCCAGAATTATTCTTTATTTAAGATAGACACCGAAAAAATAGCTGACATTCTTCAGCGATCCCGTAAAACATTGGTAGACCGGTGGATAAAACAAGGAACCTATGGTACTATGAGAAAAGAAAATTATAAAACATTGTTTGATTTATTTCATACTAAAATAAAAGACCCAGAAGAAAGAGTTAATATTTTAGTACGCGAATTTAATATGCCTGAGCAATGTAGAAATATGCAATATAAGGATATTCAAAGAATTATCATTCAATCATTAGATAAGAAATGTACTTCTGTTAAAAAAAGAAACTAACTTACTTAATAAAAAACAAACATCTTTTTAAAACAAATGTTTATTTCTTCTATAATAATAAATAGAAATATATATTTATTATATAATACATTATCATAAATACTAAATATTTAAGGTTAGCAGATGAACAAAAATGTCTATCTGCTAACCTTTTTCTACTTTGTCTCGAAAATAATATAAAATGTCCATTTTGCGTCGTAGCGCTGTCCATTCTATCCTGATATCATAAACTTATCAAAAAAATAGAACGCTGAAGGGAGGTATTAAAAAAGAATAACTGATACATACGACTAACCAAATAGAAAGATTAGCCGAACAAGTGTAAATGAACTGTTTGCACAGATCGTATTCACACTACAAAATTCTTAATGGAGGTTCCCTATGATAAAAACAAAAAATGTAATTATTCCCACTGTTATCACGATATTAGCTCTTATATGTACAGGATGTATTAAGAAACAACAAATTATCAATCCGATAAATGCCAAAGTAGCAGCTCAACCAGATGCTGACAAAATGTGCCTTTCTATAGGAACACTTTACAAACCCTATTGGTATGGTACTAGTAGATTTAAAGCAGACCAAAAGCTTAATGACATCAAGAAAACAAAATTAAAGGATTTTTATCCTCAACTTTTCATAATATTAGGAAAAGAGGCCACCCACATCGTTTTGCTAAATGCTACTCTTTCCCTAATACATCAGTTTTTGCAGTGTCTATTAAAAATATTTCATAAGATTCGCAAACACTGGTTATTCTTAATGAAAAAATTTTTAAGAAGATGGCTAAACAAACATAAGTAGTAGATATCCCATATCTAGATTTCTCCTTCAATTAGTGCCATAATAGTCCTATAATTCTGGCACTGGTTGAAGGTAAAATCTAGATATAGCCTGTAGCAAATATCTGTGCAGATGTTCATAGACTGGCTGCTGGTATTCCAGACTGCACCGGATACACCATTGTACCATCGTTGCGATTAGTGCCGCAGGTGCCTCTGCTACTACAATACAGCTGTCATCCTCCTGTCTGGATGTCCGACTCTAATATTTCCGTTTATGGGAGGTTACCGCAACCTCTTTCTTCCCCGGGCACTCTCTGGGCAGTATCTTCTTCTGCCTCTTCTTCTTCCGAAGGAAGGATCTCACTGGAACTGCCAAAAAGTTTTCGCTTGAATTCGTGGACAGTCTCTTCCAGATTGGCGATAGTCCCACGTAACTCTGCAACGAGTTCACGCAATTCTCTGATCGTCTTAGTCTGTTCATCAATCTGCATAGACTGCGTTTTATTCACTGTCTGCAGTAATTCTACCATTGCCTCTCGGCTTACTTGTGCCATGTGGTATCCTCCCTTCTTCTTTTTATTACTCTTATTATAAGAAAAAAAGAAGAAACGGCAAGACCAATATCATTCTTATCTAAATGACATTGACGGCAAGGCGGGCTTTTTTTCTTTCTGATATATCCTAAAACTCTTTTTTCTTTGCTTTTTTTATTGCCTTAGGCTGTGAGACGGAAAGTCCTTCTAAAAGCCAGCGGTATTCCTGCTGGATCAGTGTCCTTACTTCGGAAGCATTGCGGAGCCATTGAAAACGCCCGCTGTCAAGAACCTTGTATAAAAGGATAACTCTATCGTCCATGAAAAAAGAATGGGACATATGTAAAAACAGCCTAATCTATCATTGAACCTATATCATTTTATAAATTATCTCATCTATAAATCCGCTAATTTTCCAAAGTCATGTTGAATTCGCGTATAAACTTCCCATGCAACATTCTTTAAAATCCCCTGACGTTCATTAAACTGTTCTGCTGATGTTCTAACTGAAAAATATAATCTGCACAGGGTATTATCCTACTACAACCTCCCGCTCCACCTATTAAAAGTGAATCTGTTCCTCTTTTTAATTCTCTAATCATCTTAAAATTATTATTCAATATATCAGGCTTTCTATAGTCTTCCCATTGATGTGCTCTTCGCATAAAATATTGCAGTAATACAAAATCTGTAGACCCCTCACAAATAATTATACTTTTCATCTATCTAAGCTCCAATCCCATATTGTCCTGTGCTTCCACTGCATCTTTTCCTGATAATCTACGGACAAGAGTCCCTTCTTTCCCTCTATATAAAGTATATAGTGCTATATCATCTTGTATTTCAGGAGCACACTTTAAAACCTTATCTATAGCTTCCTTGCTATGAGAAGTCAAAAATACTTGAACATTTAGCTTTCTACAAGTTCGAAGAATCCAATGAAAAGTTTTATTCATAGCTGATGTATGAATTGCCGTCTCGAACTCATCAAGTAACAAAATTCCATTCTTAGCCTTTACAACTGCACTCATCAGAAGAATGGCCTTCTTCATCCCATCTCCATACACATTCAAAGGTAACGCCTTTCTAGAAGTTCTGGATAAAACTTTATAAATTCCTCTATTAAAACCAGCTTCATTTTTAGTATCATAATTAATACTTACTATTCCTTCATCATACTCTCTAAGAATTTCTATCATTTCTTCATATAATTCTGGATCTTCTAACACATTATTTAAAAATACACTACCTTCTGCATGACGTACTGGTGAAATATATACAACATTATAACTTAACTCTTTATTTGAATCTGCCTTCTCTAAGAGAATACGGGCTCTCTGTCCTTCATATACATGCATAGAATCTTTTTCTTCCTGATTAACAAGAAGTCGCAGGTTCAAACGAGAAAGCAATTCTGTTCCTTCAAACTCTGGACTTTCTCCTTCAAAGACACTTCTCATTCCCCTATAAGAATATACATCTTCTTCGCAACAATTCACGCCATACACTAAAACTGCCTAATGACTTTAAACTCTGCAATACCTCTAATATACTTGTCTTTCCACAATTATTGTCTCCTGTTAATATATTAATCGGAGCAAGATTCTCTAATCTTAGATTCTTTATTCCACGAAATGTTTCAATATATATGTTCTTAATCTCGGACATCTTTCCTCAGCCTTTCAAAATATACAATATAATAATCTTTATCCCATCATACTTAATATATACTATACCAAAATTGTTCCTTTACTACTACTATTTTATCACTTTACAATCATTTTTAATCATTTTTATTTATCTTGCGCTGAAAAAGAAATTTCTCATCAATGTATAGCATCAAACACTTAATAAAAAGTAACCTTCATTATTCCCCACTGTATTAGAGGTCGGAGTCTTCTTGCTAGAAAAGGATAAACTACAATATATTGTACTACTACAACAATTATAATAAACTAATCTTTAATATTTATTTTAACATTTCTCTCTCACTATTTCAACCATTTTTTATTTTTATTTCCATTTTATTCCTGTATTGCTTATAAAAACACAGCGGTAATCTCTCACCGCTGCTCATCTTATTTTCATTCTTAAACACATATCTAGGCAATTAACTGTTTCATAAAAAACAGTGCAAAAATTTTCCCTAATAACAAAGAAGCCCAGCTTGTTCATATAAAAGTCCCTGGCAGATTCGTAACCACAACCTCGGCTTCCGACTTTTTCGCTTCTTCAGCCGCTTTTTTCTCCGCTTTGGCAATAGAGAATGAAAATTTCTCCGCATTCCTGTCTTTCTCCGAAACAATGTACTCCCCGGCAGGCCAGCTCTCGCTCTCCCAGATGAAATCTGAATCGTATCGCACTGCTCTCGCTGCTTCTGCGCAGAAATCATTATCCACACACCACTGCATCAGGGTATCATCTTCCAATGTCAAGTACCCATGAGCAAAGCCTCTGGGAATCAGCATCTGCTTTCGATTTTCAAAAGACAGCACCGCACTATATGCGTGACCGAAGGTTTCTCCCGGGTGCAGATCCACAGCTACATTAAATATACTCCCTCGCAGGCAGGATACCAACTTCGCCTGAGCGTGTTCCCCTTCCTGAAAATGCAGGCCACGCAGCGTGAACTCTTTCTTGCTGTATCCCTGATTGATCTGGCGAACATTAAAATTTATAGATTTGTCGTATGGCACGGCAAGATATCCTCTGAAGTCTTCAAATGTCGGAACTGTGAGTATTATTGGCATTGTCTGTCTTGTATCCATCATTGCGCCTCTCTTTTTATTTTCATTTCAAACTATACGCTTTTATTACAAATCAGCAAATAAATCTGCTTTGTACACACCGTTCTCCAGCATCTTCGTGAAGCTGTCCTTTACTGCTGCAACATCCTCATGGTAGGTCATGCCATACCATGTGTCGTTTGTCTTCAAGACTTTCACGGACATCTTTCCCTGTTCCAATAGCTCACCGATGAAAATCGGAATCAGATACTCTGCTTTCAGTGGATTTCCAGGTACTTTATTCTCGAAAAACTCTTTGAAGCCCTGCTCCAAAACATCCAGAAAATCAGGAGTCAATCCCCACATGTTCATAGATACCAGAGAATTTACATCCACAGCCACTCCGTCTGTTTCTGCTCCAGTTGCAGTCTTTACAATATTCTTGGTCTCTACAACCTCGGTCAGGTTGTTTTCCTCATCCATCTTGCAGATACCACGGGTCACGCCGCCATTATCGGAAAGCGTATTCTTAAGCACAAAACCTGCCATGCAGGACTTACCGCCATTCACCAGATACTCATGAACCGCCTTAAAGCCTTCCTTACCATAGTAATCATCTGCATTGATCACAATAAACGGCATATTGATAACCTTCTTTGCTGCAAGCACTGCCTGACCGGTTCCCCACGGCTTTGTACGACCTTCCGGCAGAGTTCCCGGGATATCCTTAATATCCTGGAAAGCATAGTCTACAGTTACATTATGAGCAGAGCAAATGGAGGTAATACGATCACCAATCACCTCTTTGAATTCCTTCTCGATATCTTTACGGATAATAAATACCACATGGTTAAAGCCTGCCTCAATTGCATCATGAATCGAGTAATCCATGATGATATGATTTGAAGCATCCACCGGCTCCAACTGTTTGATTCCTGTTCCAAAACGGCTGCCGATCCCAGCTGCCATGATAAGTAATGTTGTGTTCATCTTTTTTTCTCACTTTTTCTATCAAATTAATTTTATCATAGTTTTCATTCTTCACATCTCAGCCGATCTGAATAGATCGTTGCCTGCTGCTCACCACGAAGAGGTGTGTGAACTTTTGAGCAGCTACCGTGGGAAGATTCCCACAGTTGTTATTATACCAGTTCTCAATCTTATCTTCTACTATTTACCAGAATACTCTTTTCACTCGATAAACCACATAATACAGCAATCCACCGATGCCACCGCCGACCGTGTTGTAGAAAAGGTCTGATAGCTGCCATGTCCCCAATCTCAAGAACAGTTGAAACATCTCAATAGTGAACAAAAAGACAAAAGCAATCTTAAGTCCTTTCCAGATTATCCGACACAGACTTACCTTTTTTATCCGCTCTTCAAATGTCCAGAACAACAGAAAAGTAAACGGAAGCATCAAAACTAAATTTTCAAAACACTCTGTCGCAAGTTTCTGTTCCCCATTTACATCTTCCCAAATCCACCAGCCTCCCATAACGTCTGACAGCGGATTAGCCCACATATTTCGATTCAAAAATGTTCTAAAAAGAATCATCACTGTAAAGAAAAAAAGAATAAAGAGCTTACGGAAAATACTGATGTCTTGAATTCCTTTACCCATGCCCTAAATGCCGCCCTTAGACCTTTTCCGGAGTTAATTGGATGATAGGCATAGAGATATAGGAAGCACAACAAAACTGCAGACAGAACCGCATACCAGAAAGGCTGATACAGTGCTATCAAGACACTCGTTATTAACGATTTTACTATTTGCACATTTATCATCCCCCTTTTTCAATAATCTCTACATTCTTTTTTCTAGTTTTCCAACAAGTAAACTTAAAAACATCCCAATAATTGCAACACAGACATACCCGCAAACCCCTTCAAAACTGTCAATTCGATTTCCAAGAATCACCTTTGCAACCGAAATGATATAAATATTGAAAAGATAGCTTTCGAATGAAACAGCCCCCACTTCAGCTAACATTCTTTTCGTAAATTTTATGCTGTGATCTAAAACAACAGCCAGAATAGCACAAAGGCTTATCCCAATACAAGCGAAAGAAATAACATACATAGTCTGTGTGCGAAGAATTCCGAAAAAATAAACAGGTGCAATCAGAATCAGACTCGCTGCTCCACGTATTGTCCATACACTGTTAGCTTTAATAAATTTTGCCAAAAAATCCCCTATCAAGAACGCCAATGTAGCCGCTGCAACACTTTGAAAACGAATCGGAATCCCTATCAAAGCAATCATTATAATTTCCACTATAGCCAATACTGCTGACAGCCAGTTTCTATTATGTGCGATACGTCCATACAAAGGATATACTGCATATACAGGTATAAGCCATGCAACATACCATGCACCACGCCCTTTTATCCAATACGAAATACACGTAACATCCTGAAGAAAAAGCAACACATCCTTCTGTTCATATATATCTAAAAATAAGCAAAAGGGAATTGCTATAAGTAGATACGGAATTATCACTCGCTTAATTCTCTTCTTGTAGAAATTCAAAATATCATCATTATTATCAAGTGAATGCCATAGCCCAATTCCAGATAAAAAAGCAAACATTGTTACGCCAATGCCACCATAGCCAATCACGCTGACCAATGAATCTGGAAATACAGAATGAACAAAATCCTGACTATGCCCAAAGACTATCATCAATGCTGCAAATCCAAAAATCTCTTTTCTATGTATATTGAGGAGTTGCCCCCCCCCGACTCATTTTTTTCTTCATACAACTCTCCTAATTAAGTTAAATATTCAATCTCAATGCATAGAATATTCATAAATATTTACTCATAGCTTAACCTTAGTTTCCCACATTCTTCTACCCTTCTAAGGTACTCACCTTTATACCAGGCTTCTTCATCGCGCTTTTTCAATGCCGGTATTCCAACTACAAGTGAATTACTTCCAACAGAATGATTAAGTACCGCATTTGCACCAACCGTAACGCTATCTCCCACCGACACATCACCTAATATTCTGGCGCCTGTAGAACAGTATAATCCATTTCCAATCTGTTTATTCCCCGCTGTGATACAAATACAGGTGTGAAGAACTGCATAATTGCCAATTTGATTACCGCTTCCAACAACAATAGTCCCAAAATGTGGAATAACCAATCCATATCCGAAAACATTCTTAGCTATTGAAAAACCAAGTTTAATCTCCAGCTTTGACAATTTATACTCGTAAAAATATTTCAGTGCCCCCCCCCGACAATTTTTGTAATATTAAGCTTTGCGAAGACATCTTAAATATTCCATTATATAATCTGGCACAATCATATCTTTTAACCTTACTTTTAAGTTCTTCTTAAAACTACCTCGATTCATCATCAAGTCAACTTTTAAATAAAAGTCCAGTTCTTTCTTCGTTTTAATCATTTTATCTCCCAAACATTATCTCATATGAGAATTAACTCTTCTTTTTTAGTATCATCTTCAGTACAGGCTTCGGTATCAGCCACAGATGGTCTTGCTTAAACCAGTCCATCTTCATTTTCTTTGAAATACGAAATGGTTGACAATACTGGATCAATGCATCAATGCCCTTTTTATCATAAAGATTCCAAAATTCATCCGTTTTTGCATTTGCAGACCAAGGCTTAATCAGACTCCTATTTCCTCTAATCGCTTCGTCCAATCCCTTTTCCACTACTACAAAATCGTTTCTGAGCAATTCAAATAACCGAACACCCTTCTGGGAATTAATAATACAACATGAAATTCCCTTTTCATCATTGCGTGTTTTAAAATCAAATGACCTGTATGCCCAAAAATCAGAAATTGTTATATCCCCTTCTCTTTTTAAACAGGCATATTTACAATGTTCACAAGACGGTCTCAGTATAATGTCTTTCCCAAATGCAATTAAATATGGATCTTGCGTTTTTGATCTTATGTATTTTTGACCATTATTAAAAATAACCTCTAAACTATACTCCTTCCATGATGGCTTCTTAACTCTAAACGAAATACTTTTGACACCAGAATTTCCATATTCCGTATTCAAAGATTGAATGTATTCTTTCCAAATCATCGGTGACGGTACACCATAGCATACCAAATCCATACAAAGCAAATTATCATATTCTCTGCCTAAATATGATTTTATGGCTGCAACCTGACATCCTGTACCAACAAACAGCACTAAGCGTTTATTGTCCAGCAAATCTTTCACTCGACTATAAACTGGGTTCAAATTGCTTTGCACATATTTCGAACCCCTAAATTTATACAATTCTGATTTACTTTCACAGATATCAAAAAATACCCCTGAAAAATCATCTGAAAATCTCGTTGCACAAACCGCCCCACCATTTGATAATGAAACACGGCATAGACTTTCTTCTTCATTTCTTCAGCTACATTATCGTGCTTCACGGGACATTGTTTTATACAGCGATTACAGTGAATACAGATATTATCATCTACAGCAGGATATAAAAAGCCCCGTTTGGACGAAGTCATCTTAATCGCTTTTTGGGGACATATATCGGCGCACACTCCGCATCCAGTACATAGTTCGTGCTCTGTGATCAACATGTACTCACCGCCTTTCGCAGTGAATACTGATCAGTCACTGATACTGGAAATAGGAATAAAGGGTTATTTACCCCCCCCCACGCAATTTCTTGCGAACACTAAGCAATGGCTTTGGAATAAGATACATATGGTTCAAAGCAAACCATGTCATATACATTTTTTTAGGAAAACGATATGGCATACAATACTTCTTTAAAGCACTTGACATACCCTTACCATGCAAATATTCATTCCAGAAAGCATCCGACACATCATTCTTTTTCCAGGGCATCTGCAAACTCCGGTTTCCAGAAATCGCTTCCTTCATAGTTCTCCTTGTACTCAAAATTGAATCTTGAATATCATTGAAAATCTGCTTTCCTTTTTCTGTATTAATCAAAACCAGAGAAATTCCCTTTTCAGTATTTCTCATCTTGAAATCATAAGAATGGTATCCCCAGAAATCTGCTAAAGTAATATCACCAGTACGCGAGGTACTTGTATACTCACAGGAATGGCAATTCTCTCTCATGGAAATCTCTTTAAGAAAAGCAATCAAATATGGATCATCAAACTTACTGTTTCTGATCGTTGTATTATTATCAAAGTCCACTTTCAAACTGAACCTGGTCCAATTCGGTTTTTTATACCGGAACGATACACTTGATGCCTTTGCCTGCTGACTGGCTTCCAACTTCTCTAAGTACTCCCTCCACAGTTTCGGAGAAGGTGCTCCATGACAGATAATATCTATAGTAACTAAATTGCTATAATCCTTATGAAGATATTTCTTCAGTCCATCAACCTGACAAGGAACTCCTACAAATAAAACCTTAATTCCATCTGACAGAACCTTTTTGATTTGTCTATAAATCACTCCTGGATTGCTCTGTATATATTTTGAGCCTTGAAACAACTTTAATTCTTCAACCGTTTTGCAACAATCAAAAATGACTTCTTTTTGACTTTCATTCAATCTTGCTGCAAATACAACTCCGCCCTGATTCAAAATATACTTAGCAACCTCTGAGAATAATCCACCCGAACTACTATTTTTCCTTATTTGCTTATCTTTTGAAAAAGCAGCAAAAACTTCTGGTGTATTAGTATTTAAAGCCATCCCCGTATTTCTCGGGCAAACCTTTAGGCAAGCACCACAGTTAACACAGGAATCACCTATTACCGGATAAGCAAACCCTTTTTCATCCTCTTGAAAAGTTATTGAATCTTTAGGACATATGCACATACATGCTCTACACGCCGTACATCGTTCTTTTTCACATATTTCCATACCATCACCCCATGTCTTCTACAAGGTTACGAAGTTTTTCATAAAATTCTTTTTCAAAAATCGGCGGATTACACGCATATTCATGTTCTTTTAGAATATTCTCTGCTTTCATCTTTGCATCTTCAAGACTTTCCGCAAAAGAAACCTGATCATCATATCTGCCTTTGAACCAATCAACACCAGTTTTTACCTTATGATCTTTTGTCTTAATAACAATAACTGGTGTATTCGATATAAGAGAAAAAATAGTTCCGTGATAACGATCAGTTATAATCACTTTATAGTGCGCAAATTTTTCAAAATATCCTTCTATGTAGTTCTTCAAGTCCGCACGGATAACTTCCGGCTCTACCCTTATTGTTGTATCCAATTTATCGCACTTAAAGGTTCCACTAAAATATTCAATCAACTTATTAATTTCCGTATCAGAATAATACTTCTCAGCATCATTTCTTATACAAAACAAAATCCCATCCCGTTCAAAGGAGTATTCATACTGGCCAATAAGTGTTGTAACGATATCTGGATATGCCTCAATGTGAAGATGTGGAAACATCTCTTTTGCGTATTCATAAGAAACCTGATCTCTTGCCAAAAAAAGCAGTCGGCGATGTGCATCATACACACTACTGGCCTGTTCCTTTCTGTCTTTATTCTGAAAAAAAACTGTCTGAGGTAATAATACCAATTTGTTATCGGGAAAATCCTGAATAACAGCTTGATGCATCAAGTCTTCTCTTCCTCCAAGATCCTGCGTACAATATCCACTCTGAAAAAAAATCAAATCCTCTTGTTTAATGGCAGACTTCAAATAGTCACGCAGACCAAACGAATTATCCAAATAGTTTCGTGAAAAAACTTCAATCACTTCATAATCAGAAAAATATTTATTAAAATATCTTCTAATACAATAACACTGTGCAAGATCACCTAGATTAGAGTGCTCAGGTACACCAAAATAATATATATATTTCTTTTCATTGATATTATCTTTAATTTTTTTTATGTTGCGATAATCGAAAAAAACCTGATGTGGTCTTCTTCTTAACCACCCCAGTTTTGCTCGAATATTTTTCATTCTTTGTTACCTCCATCACATTAACTTCATACACAATTTATGAATTGGTTTAATTTTTCTACCACACATTTTATCAACTAATTCTACTGTCCTTTTAAATACATTTGTTTTTCTAAAAGCCAAAAAGAAACAGATGTTTGGAACAATACAACAGATTATTGCTCTAACCACAATGGTTACTATATCACTTTTAAATAAAAATCTTGACGAAATCCAGTATGTCCCTATACAAATAAGAACCGTTGCCAGTGTATATTCTAATAATTCTTTTACATAATTATTTTTTCCTGTTTTGAATAATACCGTAAATATATTATGAATAACCCATGGCATTCCAATAAATAATGTGCTTAATACAGTTGATAAAAGTATTCCATAAATTCCTATAAATTGCACAAGTATTAAATTCATAACCAAATTTGCTAAGGCAGTACATAATGGTCTAAATCTGTCTTCATGCCATAATCCCGCAGCATCTTTATAAACAATCAATACCTGATTAATAATACGTATATAAAAATATGCGACAAAACAAACAACACATCCAAATGATAAGAGATACCGTTTTCCAACCCATACTCTCATAAACGGTTGATACAGGCAAAGAAAACAAGCACAACAAATACATCCTATCCATGCAATTAAAAAAGTCAACTTACTTAAATCATTCAGATTTTTTTCTTCACTATCAACAATAATACTATTCCCAATTCCTGCTGTACATGCAGTAAAAATAATCGTAACAAAACCTAATACAGCATTTAAAATATAATAATAGTTATTGTACACCCCAAGAATAGAAAGCCCCAAAAAAGCAGAAATGACAATTGTATCAGCTGAATTTACAATAATACTTCCAAGTTTAGATGTGAAAAGATCCTTAACTCGCTGATTAATCTCCTTAACACTTTGCCTGTCCAACTCTCCCCTTGCTTCATACTGTGGATACATTTTTGTAGCCCAATAAGCTGTTACTATATTCAATACCGCCTGTGATGCTAAAGCTACAATTAAATACACATAATAGTTTTTCATAACAAGAAGAACTACAGCCTGTAAAACATATTGTACAGTTGATGTCGCAATCGTAATATTATTTACAATATCCGTCCTTTGATGAGCTGTAAGAAGGCTATTTTTATAGGCAAAAAGCCAATAAGAAACAACTGTTGCGGCCAAATTAAGAACATACAATACATATATATTAATACCATCTGGAACTGTTCCTGAAATCAATTTTGGAACAAACGGCATGATGATTAATCCTGCTATTAACACAATCAAACCAATTATGCGATAATATATTTTATATAATCTCATCAATGCACATATCATGTTGCTATTATCTTCAGCAATAGGTTTATACATACTGTAAACCATAGCCGCACCAACGCCTAACTCTGCGAGGTTCAAAACTTGTAAAATCGAAGAGAATAATGTATTTAGGCCTACATACTCCATTCCAAGAAAATAAATCATTAATGTTCTTATCACAAATGGTGTTATAAGCTGATATAATTTTAATGCAAATCCAGAAGTAATGTTCCTAGTTGCATTTTTTGTTCGATTAATTTTCATAACTACTCCCGTGTGTCTTTCCTAAAAGAACCTTTATTATTACAATACATCCCAACACAAAACGCCATTAAAACATAAAAATATATATTATAATATGCTAAGGATGTAATTCCTCCAATCAAAAAAGCTACTATACCTCCGTAAACAATATAGCATTCCGTTGTTTTTGCTTTTTCAAGTCTTGCAAGGACTAAAAACACTAATACAAAAAAAATAGCAAAACCCACTATTCCTACCTCAATCAAAATTTGGAATGGTGAATTATGTGCACTATTATATCCTTCAGCAAAATGGCTAAGTGAATTCTTAACAATTGAATTCTCATAACCAAAACCTAGTAATGGATTTTTTAAAAAAATTGAAACAATATTAGTGTATATTATATCACGTCCTGTTAACGTAACATCTTTTTTTAAAATATTAGTAATAAAATATGTTATTGGACTAACATTTAAATATGCCTGCGAAATAATTAGCCAGTTTAGAAATATATTAATCACTGCAACACCTATTGGAGAAATTAGATATAATAACTTATCTGCTTTTTTTCTAGTAAAGATAACTAATACAATTATAACAATACCAAGCATTATAATTCCCTGCCCACTATGCAATCCAATCATGCTAACTCCTGTAAAAATTAACACTAATAACGATATTAGTTTAGGCTTTCCATAAAATTTAAAATCTAAAGCAAACATTAAAACTAAAATACATATCATAGTTTGTGCGGAATTTGCTCTACTTGAAACAAAAAAATGTAATCCTAAATCTTCTCTCATGCTACTTGGTGTTATAAAACAGGTAAAAGTTATTCCTATGGCATAAATTATACCCCAAAAAGCAACTGCTTTTCTAAATTGAAGTTGTTTATAATTATTTAAATTGACAAAAAAAACACACATCGACATAATACATAAACAAAACTCTAACACATTAAATAAATTTTCTTGATTATATAACAATGTAGAAACTATCTCAATTACTGAATATGCCCCTATTAAAATATATTCTAGTTTCCAGTTAAAACTAAAGTTTTTAATAATAATTATAATCGAACATAGCAATCTCAAAAACAGCATAATTCTATTTGCCATTGGTATATAATTATATAAAGCATATGCAGGAATCCATACAAAAAAGACAATTATATATTTTAAAGTATTTATATTTATTAAAAATGTTCTATTTTTCATAATTCTTCCTTATTTTTCATCCACTTTAATAGTTTATATTTTTCTCAACAGTAGCTTTAATATTATCCTTTTTTACGACTTTCTTCCATTAGCTTCGAATAAATCTTCCACAAATCATTCCAATTCTGCTGTGGATTATGAGTGTCCATTGCATGGACACGTGCTTTCTTACCGTATTTTTCCGCCGTTTTTCCATCCTCAAATACTTTTATAATATAATAAGCCAACATTTCTGGTGCATCTGCAGGATATATATATCCTTCTTCATTATGCTGCATTAAGTCTGAAACTCCACCAACATCTGACGATATACAAGGCATACCAAGTAGCATTGCTTCTCCCAAGGAATTTGGTGAATTTTCAATTGACGAAGCCGATACGAATACATTGGATTTTAACATATGCTCTTTCATTTGTATCTCATTTTGTGGCCCCAAAAATTCCACATTATTTTCCAATTCTAATGATTGAATTTTATTTTTGATAAATAATCCATACGAATTACCCTTGAGTCTATTACCCTCTATTATTCTCGGTCCAGCAACTTTAACCTGAACATTAGGATAAAATTTCTTCACTATTGTAATTGCATCTAGTACCATATGAAAGCTCTTTAAAATTGTTCCAGCCTGACTTACAAATATCGTATGTTTCACACAGGACTCATAATTCCAAACTGAGGAATAGAAACTGTTTCTCAGCGTTTCATTTGCCTTATAATAATTCATATCAGGATTTATTTTTAAACAATTAATATAATCCCAACGAGTCCTTCCTAAGATATTTTTTACTAATTTAATTGTCTCAGTTTCATATTTTCCTCTACGAACGAATGCATTATATCTATCCTTCGCACCATCTTTTATAATCCACTCTTTCAAAGTTCGAGAAGGTGTATAATTTCTCGGTAAATTTCCAAAGAAATGATGTGCATATACACTTGTCATCCCCTGAATAGAAACTGCAACCCGTTCAATTACACCTACATCATCCGCAGCAAGTGCCATTGCATAGGCAAACTGGAACTCTGTTCCATGTATATGTATTACATCTGGCTTTTCTTTTTCCAGTATTTTCTTAAACTCATTTTTTATGGAATCAATCGCACAAGTTCCTAGACGATTTTTTTTTGCATCAATTGGGACACCATAAAAAGAAATCTGATTTTTTTTACCAGATACAGTTTCTCTTTTATCAAACTCTGGATAACACAATACAATATCATTTGACGTGTTAATTATCTGTTCAAGTAATCCACTAAGCCATCCTCCCCCAAAGAAATTGGCTTTTTTTCCTAAAATCTCATCGATAATAGGAAGTCTCATGTTTGTTAACCATAATATCTTCATTTTTCCTTTTATTTATCTCCTTGCAATCTCGTTTCATTAAAATATATTACTCATTGTTCCTTATTAACTTTGCAGGATTTCCCGCCCAGATTTGATTGTCTGGTATATTTCCTGAAACAACACTTCCAGCTCCAATGACACAATTTTTTCCAATACAGCTACCTTTTAGGATAATCACTCCCGCGGCAATAAATGTACCATCGCCAATCACTATAGGTTTAGACTTTACCATACTTTGATTTTGTTTTCCAGCACACCTCATTTTAGAAGATAACGGATGAAAATCTGTATCATAAATCTTTACACCTGCTCCTAAGAGAACATTTTTTCCTATATGTACTTTTTCTGTACAAGTTATAGAAACTGATGAAAGCCCTGTATCTTCCTCTATTTCAATAACGCCATTCCCCATTATCTGAAAATTTGTTTGTCCAGAATATCCAATAGGATTTGCCCACTCCACTGAATTAATTCTAACATTATCTCCAATAATTAATTGTCCTCGTGGATTTTGTATTCTAATCAATCCTCGTGATTTGAAATTTTTCCCAATTTTTGTTCCATTTAATTTCAATCTAATCAAGTTAAGTGGAGTATAAATTATATATAATTTTCCAATCAATTTTACCTTTAATTCACGCCATCTCATTATTTTTTCGCCCCATCATCTTTGCAATTTAGAAAAGAACTCATCTAATTGTAAACCACACAAATGGTAATCAAACTTCTCAGCTGCACTATCATACGCATTTCTTTTTATTTGATTCTTTTCATTTGCTGTCATACCCAAAACACGTCTTAATGCAGAAGCACATTTTTCCGCTCCCTCTCCATCATAAAGTATAGCATCAACATTATTTGATAAATATTCTGAAATATCACCTACCCTATTCATAATTACCGGAATTCCTTTATTCATCATTTCTGGAACCTTACTTGGAAAATTAGCCTGTGTTGTTAAATTAATCGGCCGAGGAAGTAATGCAAAATCAACATGCTCATATAAATCCATTAATTCAGTATATTCCATCCAAGAATGATATATAATCACTCCTTGTTCAATATATTTGTCAATAATATCTTCACAACCAGGTGCACTTGCTTTATATGAAGCTAGTGAAGCTCCAGTTAAATGCAACTTAATTCTTTTTCTTTCGCCTTCTGATAAGCACATCAACGAACCAACCATTGATTCAAAATCATCTTTTTTGTATGGATTTCCAGGATATATCAAATTCACATACTCCTCATCGGATGAAAAAACTAATTTCTTTCTTTTATCTATATCAACATAAATCGGAACTACTATTGTATTACATCCTTCTCCAACAAAATGCTCCTTAAGACAATTGCTTATTGCAATAATATTTTTTGTACTTGGAGCAACCTTATAGAAAAATTTATGATACATAGGATACATTGTTTTTCTGTAAATCCAGCTCTTATCTGCTCCTTCAAACTGAAAAGGCTGATGCCATTCAACAATATCACAGGCAATACCTATCTTTTCTTTTCCTGCATACTTTACTAACTTCTCAGAAAAACTCAAATTGCTGGTATATAGAAGAATTTTATCCTCATTCGAACAAGAAAACTTATCCTTCATAGCTGAAATAAACATATTTCCCAAGAGAAAATAATGTTCAAATATCCTTTTTATTTTATTATCTGGAAAAGTAATATTATAGTAGGTAATTCCATCATACATATATTCATCTTTTTCTTTGTTATAGTCCTGCTTATTTCTTTTTCCTGTAGAAATAACGATAACCTTCCATCCTTTTTCCTGTAGTGCCTTTGCCATAAAAAGGATTCTATTTGAGCCCGCATCTCCGCGAGGAAAATTCCTATCAGCACAGATAAATAATCTTTTATTCATTTTCCCTACTCTCCAATTCTCCCACTGCACAAAGAATATTTTTTTTAACAATATCCTCCGTATAATTTTCTTTTATTCTTTTATAGACATTTAATGAATACTTTGCCCAAACATTTCTTTTTATTATAGATTCAATCACATCCGCATATCTCTCCGGATTTATATCACTAACTACAAGTTCTTCATTACTAACAATACTCGCATTAAATCCAGCAGTACTTACCACTGGAACAACTCCGAAAGTCATAGCTTCTGTAAGTGAATTTGAGTGTCCTTCCATTTTTTCCTGTGAAGGAAAAACAAAGAAATGTGCTTTCTGTAATTCTTCACAAATTCGTTCAAAAGGCTGTTGCCCCAGAATTTGCACTTCATCTTCAACCAATTTACATTTTTCTATTACATGATCCAACTTAACTTTATAATCCTCAGTATATCCACCAATTATTGTTGTCAGTGTATTATATCCTCTTTTTTTAAGTTCGCCTGCCACTTTAATTACAACATCAACATTTTTAGATTCTGATACTCTTCCAAAATATATAAGCCGAATTATATCAAATGGTCTATCTGCAACATAAGGTTTTAAACTTCTATTAAGTACATAATTTGGTGTATATACTGCCTGTTTTCCGTAGTTTTTCCTTATGAAATCTACATATTCCAGACCCTGAGCAAATATAACATTGGCTCTTTTTAGAACGCTACCCATCAATTTCTTATATATACTGCCTTTTTCTTGATATGCTTTAACCAACCTGCCATTTCGAGCCTCATATATTGTTTTTCTGTGCTTCCCACCTATATTAATAAGTATCCATTCTAAAGGTAAATTTTTTTCATAGAATCCAACAACGTAAAGAATAGCCTGAGGATATTCATGCAATCTTTTTTTTATTTCAATAATTGCATGAATTGCACTTTTTACATATGAAATTGCTCCATGACTCATCGTTGCCTTATCAATTGTGATTACATCATATCCAGCATTGCTAAGAATCTCTCTAGTTCTTCTACAACCTTTTTCTCCGCCACCAAGCATATAAACCGGTACATTTGTTCCTACTGGTGCATAAAATATAATTGTTCTATTTCCCATCGCTATTCTCTCCACATTGGACTTTACTTTCCTCTAATTATTGCATTCCAAATAAACTTTGTATTCGTACTCCAATATCTCTTAAATAATCTTTTTGGATCTTGCATCAACCTGTAAAGCCATTCCAGGTTACTCCTCTGCATCCACATTGGTGCTCGCTTGATATTCTCTGCATAATAATCAAATCCAGCTCCAACACCAAGCATTAACCCATCAATCTTACCCTGATGATCTGCCATCCACTTTTCCTGCTTAGGTGCACCAAGTCCAATCCATACAAAATCTGGCTTTGTTTCATTAATCCGTTCAATTACGGCTTTGTCTTCTTCCTCTGTTAAAGTGCGAAATGGCGGACTGTACATTCCAGCAATTTGAATTCTAGGATAGTTTTGTGTCAACTTCTGATAAAGCAACTCTAATGTTTCCTCTTTGCTACCGTAAAAATAATGACGATACCCCTTCTCAGCAGAGACTTTAAAGATTTCTCCCATTAAACTAGGCCCCGTTGTCCTTGACATATTTTTACAGCCACGTTTCTGTCCCACTGTGGACAATGGGCCTCCATCTGGTATGGCCATTAGTCCACCATTCTGAATATCACGGTATGAATCATCCTCATAACTGGTAACAGTTGTATGCACATTTGAAACACAGATATAATCGCCTTTTATATCCTTTATATTTTTATCAAGATATTTCAACAACCACTCCATATTGATAGCTGCAATATTTACCCCTAAAATATTACATGTCGGTATATAAGATTTATCCACTTTTCTCTCATAAGACATTTATAAGTCCCTCCTCTCTTGAATTTTCTCTTTTTTTCAAGATATAAGCTCATTCTTTCTATATTTTCATCAATCTCTCTGGAAAATATCTCTAGTATAAACCTTCTCTTTTACATCATCCAAACAACTATCATAACGGTTTGCAATAATAGCCTGACTTTGTTTTTTAAACTCATCTAAATCATTGACAACCTTACTTCCAAAGAACTTTTCACCATCTTTTAATGTTGGTTCATAAACAATAACGGTTGCCCCTTTTGCCTTAATCCTCTTCATAACACCCTGAATAGAACTCTGACGGAAGTTATCACTATTACTCTTCATGGTAAGACGATATACACCAACTATAACATCTTTTTCTTTACTTTCATCCCAATCATCATTTGCCTCATATGCTCCGGCAATCTCTAACACACGGTCTGCGATAAAGTCTTTTCTTGTTCTATTAGATTCAACAATCGCCTCAATAAGATTTTCTGGAACATCTGCATAATTAGCAAGTAACTGCTTCGTATCCTTTGGTAAACAGTATCCACCATAACCAAAAGATGGATTGTTATAATGTGTTCCAATACGTGGATCAAGACATACACCATTGATAATCTGTTGAGTATCTAACCCTTTCATTTCTGCGTAAGTATCTAATTCATTGAAATAAGAAACACGAAGTGCAAGGTATGTATTTGCAAATAATTTAACTGCTTCTGCTTCTGTGAATCCCATGAACAATGTATCTATATCTTCTTTAATTGCACCTTCTTGAAGAAGTTCTGCAAATGTATGTGCAGCCTTTACTAAACGTACATTGTTAATATCTGTTCCAACGATAATACGGCTTGGATATAAGTTATCGTATAATGCTTTACTTTCTCTTAAAAACTCTGGGCTGAAGATAATGTTATCACAGTGGAACTTTTCTCTAACACTCGTTGTATATCCAACTGGAATTGTAGATTTGATAACCATAATTGCTTCTGGATTATATTCAATGACCAATTTAATAACTGCTTCTACTGCAGAAGTATCAAAAAAGTTCTTCTTACTATCATAATTCGTTGGTGCTGCAATTACAACAAAATCCGCATCACTATATGCTTCTTTCGCATCTAATGTTGCTGTTAAGTTTAGTTCTTTTTCTGCCAAATATTTTTCAATATAATCATCCTGAATTGGGGATTTTTTATTATTAATTAAATCTACTTTTTCTGGGATGATATCTACTGCTGTAACCTGATGATGCTGACTTAATAAAGTAGCAATAGATAATCCAACATAACCTGTTCCTGCAACTGCAATTTTTAAATCTTTAAATTCTCTCATAGCTTTCTTTCTCTCTTACTTATAAAACTCTACATACCATTCTGCAAATTTTCGTAATCCTTCACGAAGACTTGTACTTGGCTTATATCCAAAATCTTTCTCTAACGCACTGGTATCTGCATATGTTACAGGAACATCTCCTGGCTGCATTGGTACCAGTTCTTTATGTGCATCAAAATCATAATCCTCTGGAAGAACTCCTGCCCTAACTAATTCTTCACTTAAAATCTGTACAAAGTCTAACAGATTCTCTGGATTATTATTTCCAATGTTATAAACTTTATATGGTGGTAAAGGCAGTCCGTCTTCCCCATTCTTTTTATCTGGAGCTTTTTTCATAACACGAACAACACCTTCTACAATATCATCTACATAAGTAAAATCACGTTTACAATTTCCATAATTGAAAATCTTAATTGTTTCATTATTCTTTAATTTATTAGTAAATCCGAAGTATGCCATATCTGGGCGTCCTGCCGGACCATAAACTGTAAAGAATCTAAGTCCAGTTGATGGAATATTATACAATTTAGAATAGGCATGTGCCATTAACTCATTACTTTTCTTCGTTGCTGCATAAAGACTAACCGGATTATCAACCTTATCTTCTGTACTATATGGAACTTTTTTATTAGAACCATAAACACTGGAAGAACTTGCATATACTAAATGCTCTACCCCTGTTTCTCCATCATCATAAGAATGACGGCATGCCTCTAAAATATTATAGAATCCAATAAGGTTGGCTTCTACATATGCATCTGGATTCGTAATAGAATAGCGAACACCTGCCTGTGCTGCAAGATTTACTACTACAGCCGGTTTATATTTAGTAAAAATCTCTGTTATTAATTCTTTATTTGCGATATTCCCTTTAATAAATGTAAATGATTCATATTTTGATAATTCATTCAGTCGGAATTCTTTTAATGCTACGTCATAATAATCATTCACACTGTCAATTCCTACCACCTTAGCTGACGGAACTTCTTCGCAAATTCTCTTTACTAAGTTTGAACCGATAAAGCCTGCGGCTCCGGTTACTAAAATCGTTTTATTCTCTAATGCTATTGCACTCATTTCTCCATCTCCTCTTTTATGATGGCGACTCCCTACATCGACCCTTCTTTTTTGAATACCACCTGTACTGTCTTAAATAGAATCTTGATGTCAAGTCCCATTGTCCATTCGCTTATGTACTGTTTATCGAGTTTTACGACTTCTTCGAAGTCTGTGATGTTGCTTCGTCCGCTTACCTGCCACATTCCGGTAAGTCCCGGCTTGGTTGCGAGGCGGGCACGGTGATGAAGTTCGTATTTATCCCATTCGTCTACTGTTGGCGGACGGGTTCCGACTAAAGACATATCGCCCTTCAACACATTAAGGAACTGTGGGAATTCATCCAAGCTCCAGTCACGGATGAAGTTTCCGACACCTTTTTTAATTGTGCCGTCCGGGAGCTTCTTGCTGCCGATGATTCGAGGGTCAAAGTCGAGCTTGAACATCATGCCGTCCTGTACACGGTTTTCTTTCATGAGTTCGGCTTTGCGTTCTTCGGCATCCATGTACATACTTCGGAACTTATACATCTGGAACAGCTTTCCGTTCTTTCCGACACGGGTCTGCTTGAAAAAGATCGGTCCCGGTGACTGAATGTAGATGGCAGGTCCTACGAAGATGCAGAGGATTCCAGTGATAATGCAGCCTGCAAGTCCTCCTAAGATGTCGAGCATACGCTTTAAGACGATCTGGCGGCGGCTTACGCTGTTAATACTTGTTGTGAGGACGGTGTAAGTTCCAAGTCGTTCGACGAACTGCTTCTTGCCGAGCAGGTTCTGCGACTTGGCAAGCTTCATATGTACGACAACACCCATCTCAATGAACTTATCCAGAAGGTCTGATGGATAAGATTCGCTTTCCGGAATATTAAGAAAGACTTCATCTACCCATTCACGACAGACATATTCAACGAGATCTTCCTTGTCTGCGACAACCGGAACACCGTCAATCGTTCGTCCCTTTGCCTTATCATCAAGGATACATACACCGGTCACAATATAATCTGAATAATTTTTATTCTTAATATTGTCAATGACTGTATCAACAATCTCAGATACTGTTACAATAAGAAGGGAGCGTCTTCCGTTTTCTCCCAGATACTTACGCAGCACATGCTTCCATATATTGCGGGTAATATAGCTTAGCAGTAAATATAATGCTGCTGTGTATGTAAGCACCAGTCTCGAATAATTATCGGCCTCTTTAAATGTAAATAAATAAAATACGGAACATAAAGTGATGAGACAGGTCTGCTTGACCGTCATAGTAAATTCGCGATAAAAACCACGTTTTAATACATTCTTCAACGAATCGAAGAAAAAGATTACCACGATATCCATGAGAGCAAGGCTCCACATCATATCACGGTATAAAGAATTCGCAAATACATTCAGCGACCCATGCCGCATACCGAATGCAAGCGTAAAAGAAATCCACAGACAGACTACGTCCAGGATCATGAAATCCAGGTGCTTCAACCAGCCCTGTACACTCTTCTTATACATATACTTTCCCCAATCTTATTTTTCTTGTGCTGATTATCCTATAAATGAACTTCTATCCCCGCAAAATCCATACTTCTTCTTATGTGATAATCCTGTTTTCATACTTTTTTGGTGTGTCTTAACAGACAGTACACAAATGATTCAGAGTTGAACTATAGATGTAAATTAAAATATTCTGATGTACTGATTTTTTTAATAAAGCCACACACCTTTTCATAGTGAATAAAGTATAACATATATTTCTTATTTGTAGTATTCTTAAATATGACTAATTTCGACCTTTTAATCTGGCTATTTTTGGTCATGTCGGACTATATTTTCAATTTTCCACTAAAACTTTACTTTATCTGTGTTATTTCCTTGTCATTTTTTACTGTTTGTATATATATAATGTATACTTTGTAAAATTATAAGACAAAAAAGATTCTATAAAAAAAGACATATCTGACAGCTGCTAAACTGCTTTGATATGTCTCCTTTATTTTATAAGGTTTTTTTCTTATTTTACTTACTTAATAGGGTTTATTACTTCCCATTATACTGATAGCGAACTCCTTTTACAACATATCCTGCTGCTGTCTTCTTCAGCTTCAGTGTTGTTGTACCGATGTTCGTTCTGCCCTTCTCTCCGTAGCATCCTAAACGGTTCTGTGTTGTTACGATGTAGGTATTCTTACCGGTACGGGTTATCTTTGTGATCTTGTAATCTGGAATCACATCTCCGAAGTCTCCGCCACAGTACATATATGGATCTTTATAGTACTTGCTGTTGGAGCTGCATACTAACATCGCATGATTCTTATTCTTCTTGTTCCTGATGGTATTAACGGAAGCGCTCTTACCAAAAAGCTTCTTTGTCTCGGAACGAAGTTCCTTTGCTGTGTAGCTGTAGTCTCCTTTGTAATTATATCTTACAAATACGGCGATGGATAACTTGGCGTTATCGTTAAGCTTCATCTTTACCGGTCTGGTGGTGGACTGTTCGCTTAAGTTCATCGCTGTCGTATATGCAGTCATCATCTTGCTAATGTTCTTAATCTCACGATTCCCTGCCATCTTACCGGTTACGTCTGTAGATGCTGCCTGCACCGGTGTAAATGGAATGAGTATTACTGCCATAAACATTACTGCTAAAATTGTACTTAATCTCTTCTTCATAGGGAACCCCTCCTCGTCTTCCTGATATAGTAAGGAATGTCTTTGCATTTCCTATGCTTTTATTTTAATATTTTTACAGGAAAACTGCCATAACAGAAGTATTATCTTTGGTTACAGGCGGGATAAGAATGTATAACAAAAGTGTTAACATGGATTTTAGTTGGTCAAAATTACTGAAAGAAGCCCCCTTCTCTGCTTTCACAAAGAAGGGGGCTTCTTTTGATTCCATGCCCTACTATACTGGTTCCGTAGATTAGCTTATGGCACTTTATCTTTCGTATACACAAAAAACTTACAGTAGATGTAAGCTGTCCTCGTGAAGATTACTCTTCTGTCAGCTTATATCCGGCGATTCTGGCAAGCTCGCGGATAGAATCTCTTGATACCTTCTTACCTCTATATTCAATGAGGTCTTCACACTGTCCCGTAAAGATATCACTAGGGTTATACTTCTTAATGATGATCTTATCTTCTTCTGTGAAGATTTCTAAAGGTTCTCTCTCACCGATGTCGAAACTTTTACGAAGTTCCATTGGTAATGTAATTCTTCCTAATGAATCAAGCTTTCTTACTATTCCAGTACTCTGCATAACGTACTCTCCTCTCTGGCGCAGCGTCTACTTCTTATTTTACTTTCTAATGACCTGCTGCCTGTGCAATGTTTTTGTGATGACTGTAGTATATCATAGGGCGATTCATTTGTCAACTAAAAAATGGAAAGTTTTTTTTAAAATGTTAGGCGGTGTGCAAACTGTTATTTTGAAGTTCTTATTACATTTCGCCGTTATATTCTCATTCTAGTATAACAATGGAAATTCTTGTACTTTCCCTTGTAAAAAGTTGTTATCTGTCTCTAAGAGTGAGACTTTCTCGCAAATGCGATGGCAACTTTTTACTTTACAGTTAACAAAATACCCCACACACACACTTACAGCAATTGAAAATCGTTCTTTAACAAGTTCTTACTTTAACTTAAGTAAATACTGTCCATAATTGGTCATCTTTAAACTTTCTCCAATCTCGTGGATCTTGTCTAAAGATATAAATCCTTCTTTCCATGCAAGTTCTTCTAAGCAGCCTACATAGCATCCGGACTTCTGGAGTGCCTTAACGATCTCAGCCGCTTCTAACATGCTGTCTGCGGTTCCGGCATCCATCCATGTGAGCCCTCTGTCAAATGGGATAACCTTTAACTGGCCTCTTCTTAAGTATTCTAAGTTAACATCTGTGATCTCGTACTCACCTCTTGCAGATGGCTCAAGATTCTTAGCGATGTCGATTACCTGATTATCATAGAAATATAATCCCGGTACGATGTAGTTCGACTTCGGATTCTTCGGCTTCTCTTCGATGGATACGGCCTGTCCGTTCTCATCAAACTCTACTACACCGAATGGTCTTGGATCGTCTACATAATAACCGAATACCTTCGCACCATGGTCATCCTTGATGGCCTCCTTCATAATCTCATCAAGATTATGGCAATGGAAAATGTTATCTCCTAATACAAGACATACGGAGTCATCTCCGATAAAGTCTTCCCCGATGATCAGAGCATCTGCGATTCCACGTGCAACCTTCTGTACGGCAAACTCGATATGAATTCCAAACTCACTTCCGTCCCCAAGAAGATTCGTAAATTCCTTCTCTTCTCCCGGTGGAATGATTACGAGAATGTCCTTAATCCCTGCCTGAAGCAAAGTAGCGATCGGATAATAAATTAATGGCTTGTCATATACTGGTAATAATGGTTTACAAACCGGCTTTGTCATAGGGTACAGTCTGGTACCTTTGCCGGCAGCTAATACTATTCCTTTCATATTAAAATCCCCTTGTCATTCGTTAAATGTGTTATTATATTGTCACGTTACAGACTTTATAATGTCATTCCCAGTGTTGTCACTCTTATGCAAATGATAGTAAATTCCCATTACGAAATCATCTTACTTCCAATATTTTATATTATTTCCTTCCATTTGTCAAACTTTCTTTGCAAATTTAACTAAATATTTATATAGTTGGTTTTTATTTTTCTGCAAATGCGTTCTGTACTGCATCCATCAACCATATTTAGGAAAACTTTGCGGAAATTATCAAGATCTGACTGTTCTACTTCTGACACAATATTCTCAAGCATGGAGGCTGCCTTTTCACATAAAGCTTCAAATTCTGCGACAACCGGTCCCGGAGTGAACTGGTCATAATCAAAGTAAAAGTCTCTGCTATCCATATATTCCTTCTCATCAAATGCATAAAACAGCATCGGAAGTTCTAAGATTGCCGCTTCAAATACACTTGAGCTGTAGTCTGTGATGAGAAGGTTGCTTATGAGCATAAGGTCATTAATATGCTCCTTTGTACTAAGGTCAAATACTCTGTCCTTCCACCGTTCTTCTACAAAAAAGCTCTGCTTGACAAACGGATGATTCTTGAGGATAAGCACCGTATCTTCCGGCTGTCGTTCCATGAAGCGATTAACGTCAAATGCCTCTGGTGGATAGTGTGCATCCTTATTCCCATCTCCTCGGAATGTCGGCGCAAACAAAATGACACGATTATCTTTAAACGCTGGGTACTTCTCATAAAGTTCCCTGCGCTTCTCTTCTTCGTATTCCCAGTCAAAAAGCCGGTCTGTACGAGGCACGCCGAGCGCCTGTACCTTACTTGGTGAGATGCCAAATGCTTCCGCATAAATGTCTCTTACGGTATCGCTGCTTACCGGTACGAGATCATAATTCCTGTGATTCATGGAAGTCTGCGGCGCACCGCCCTTTTTCCCCATGCGGGTAAGCCCGAACGTCTTAAAGGCACCGCAGGCATGCCATAACTGGATAATCTTTGTCTCGTTCCGCTTATGAATGCTGTGAAGCTGCGGATAAAAGTCTTCTAGAATAATGACTGCCGATGTCGCGCACTTTAAGGCACACTCCCGCAGTTCTCTCTTCTTTAAATGGTCTACCGTCTTTGTATTAATAAATGTAGTAATCTCTACTCCCGGTTCATTCTCCTCAAACCACTTCTTTACAAGCATAAGATTCCCGCCCTCTTCCGGCTCTCTTTCCGACAGAAAAAGAATCTGATTCGGCTTCACCTTATTCTTTGCCACGTATTTACGGTATCTGGCAGCAAAATAGTCGGTATTCTGCTGGCGTGCACTGTAATTATATCCACTGATACGGTACACTGTCTCATTCGCCCGCTTCGCCGCCTTTATAAAGTTCTTTCCTTCTTTAAAATAATCTCTTACGAGCAAAAATGGCAAGCCGAGAGAACATCCTGCAAACTTAAGCAGATTCCTCTTACGCACGATCTCTGCTCTTGCAAAAAGCTCCTTCTGTACCGGAAATGGCTGGTCATCAAGGCTGATCTCTTCTGCTCCGCACCAGAGCGCAAACACAACATTCACCTTATGGCGTGGCGGACTGTAAAATACATATGGCAGAAGAATCTCTGCATCGGCGCGGATCTGCTCGCCCACTTCGCCCTCTTCAATCACTACTTCCATCGGAAAACGGCGTTCTACCTGTCTCTGCGTAAATACTGCCTGTACACGTATGCGCTTTCCCTCCATCTCCTCCGGCATCTTGGCGCGGAATCCGAGCTTCATCGTCTTCTGCGTAATATTCACTGTAATTCTGTAATTAATCTTTCTCATAACTCTTATCGGTTTCTTTCTCTTATGATTTTTAAGCTCCTGGACTAACTTTATTTAGTAAATGCATTCTTTTCTATTGTTCCTTTTAAATAACATTCCAGCTTCGATAAAGGAATCTTCTTCTCCCACTGTCTTCGGGCAATATCCTGCTTTAACGTAAGTGCCTGATCCTGTGACTTCTTTAAGTCTTCCGCATTACCTGCTTCTTTTGCACCTTTTGTATCTTTTGCTTTCGCTGTGATCGAAACAAGCTGGCTGCTCCGGCTTACCGGTGAAAAAGAAGAACCGGTATTATTCACCCTAAGTGTATTAAGAAGACTTCCTCCTGTGGACATCTTAAGAATGGACACAACCTTCTTAACAGATACTTCCTTCTTCTCTTTCTTTAATAATTCAGGAAGTTCTCCCGTCACCTTCATATACGAAGCATCTGCAAAGTCTTCTTCCATATCTTCCTGCGTATAATTCTTAATCGCCTTCTCTCTCCGGGCCGCACTGCTTCCCTTATCGTAAGACATTACCCAGAAAGGACCACCGGCACTTGCTCCTTTCGACTGTGCAATAACATCTGCCAACCGATACTTGTAAGCGGAGCGTGTTCTGCTTCCTACATCGGCAACCGTAACACAGTCATTGTTATCGATTGCAACGAGGACCATAAAGTGACCGCCTCTTGTAAAATACCCCGGTCCCATAAGGCATACGACCGGCTTCCCTGCCTTAAGCGCCTTCTTAATCGCCTGATAGTCTGTTCCTGCTCCCTGACAGCGAAGCCCATATGCCGTCGCCATCGCCGGTATCATCTCGTGAGCAGAGCCTTCTCTTGAATAAAATCCATGCTGGTATCCCCAGATGGCTGTATCAAGCGGAGTAACCCACTTACCGGTAAGCGATGTAATGACAACTGCCATGGAAGTCGGTCCACAGCCTGCCTTTGCAATACAGTACCCATTCTGATTCCATGCGCTATCTCCCTGATTAAAATAAATATAACCGGCTATATACTCTTTATGATTCTTCATCGAAAGACGGGTATCGTTATATACTTTCGGAATAAATGTATTGACCGTATCTCTTCCATCCGGTGCATCTTCCTCTGCAATCTCCTCCTTGATGTTCTTAACCGCACTCTTTGTCCTGATCTCCATATCTTTTCTTGTAGAAATCTTGTTATTCTGTGCGGTGTTATCTGTATTCCCATTCGTACGGTCATCCTCTAAATGATCAGAATTCTTATCCTGTGTCGTATTCTTATCACTATCTGCCTGTCCATCTGATCCAGCTGCCGAACTGCCGGTCTGCTCTGTCTGATGCGAAGCATCGTTTGAAGAGCTGCTGCCCGATGTGCCATTCTCAGATGCCGAACTTCCTGCCGAACTGCTTCCAGATACAGAACTTCCTGATGTAGAACTTCCTGATGTAGAATTTCCTCCGGATGTCTGACTGCCTGATCCTGAACTTCCTTCCGTACCACTTGATGTACCGCTTCCCGACGTAGTATGCGTACTTTCTGTCGTATGATTCGTCTGCGATTCATCCTTTCCGGTGCTGCTGCCTTCGGTATTCTTCTCGGAAGAAGCCTTCGTACCTTCTTCCTTCTTTGTCGTCACTTCTGTCGTACTCTCACTTTTTCCTAAACAATCGGCAGATACTCTTACAGATATACTAGATCTACTCTGCACCGTCAGCTTCCTGCCCTGTACGACGGCTTTCTCTGCCGCATAAACCATCGTCGGCTCTGACTCTGCCTGAAAAAAGCACTCTGGATTCGTAAATGTCATGACTGTACCCAGCCCCAATGCCAGTACCGTCCGTCCAAAGTTGTTCATCAATCCTTCCTTCTTTCTTTTTACATAGTTAATGTAGATTTTTTCGTGACTTATTGATATAATATAGCAAATAACATATTTTTACAATAGGCTTTTCTATTCTTTTGCATATTTAAGAATTGCCTATTTTGCCCGGAGGAGGGGCATACTATGGATAAAAAGTTTAATTTTCAGGAATTACAGGCAATCGTGGCAACACTTCGCGGAGAGAATGGCTGCCCATGGGATAAGTCACAGACACACGAATCGCTTAAATTATATACGTTAGAAGAAGCCTACGAAGTGAATCAGGCTGTATCTAACCTGACTAAGACCGGAGATTGCACCAACTTAAAAGAAGAACTTGGCGACCTTCTTTTCCAGGTGCTTTTACAGTCACAGGTTGCCGAAGATAACGGTGAATTTGCCATCGAAGATGTGATTGACGGCATCGCACGCAAGATGATCCACCGTCATCCACATGTATTTGCCGGCCGCCATTATGACAGCGTAGAACAACAGCAGGCTGACTGGGAGAAGTTAAAGACACAGGAAGAAGGCCATAAACAGACCTCTTTAAAAGAGGACATCGATCTTATCCCGGAAAACTTTCCTGCCCTCATCCGCGGTGAAAAGGTAGCAAAAAAGGCTGCCGCTGCCGGTGTACTTTCCACCAACGATGAAGATGTATTCAAAGATCTTCTCACTTCCGTCATCAATCTGCAGCTCGGCACCGCCGGCGAAGACCCTGAAAAGAAGTTCAACAGCGATGAAGAACTTTCCGAAAAGTTAGGAGACACCCTGTTCGCACTGTGCCGCTTCTGCGCAAAATATAAAGTCTCAGGTGAGATGGCACTTTTAAAGAAACTCGAAGAATTTTAGAAAGCATCATCGCAGAAACGAAACAAGAATTCTTCTATTCGGATTGCCCCGAAGATACTAGAAAAAGAAGGAATGGTTTCTCATTTGATTTTGTTCCGTTGCGCTAAACATTTCATTTTGCCTCAAAAAGCAAAAACTTCGGAAAAACGAGTCTGAAGTTTTTAGAGTCAAAATTCCATAGCGCAAAGTCACAAAATTCAAATGAGAAACCATTCCTTCTTTATTTTTCTTTCGAGTAATCCGAAATCCAGCCTTTTATTTGCGGACACATATTTGGAGGAGTCGGAGCAAATCCGGCTCCTCTTTAATTTTCAACAGAAAGCAGATATTTTAATCTGTCACGACGTTTTTTCGCTTTCAGGAGGACTAACGAGTAATTGCTGCTCCATTAGGCAAACGAATATCACCAATGACAGAAACTAACCAGAAAACAGGAAATCCATTGCTAGTCTCTGCGGCTTTAGAGCAAAGTCAAGATGCGATTGAGCATATTGACTGCAGTGATACAGAGCAGAGACTAACAATGGATTTCCTGTTTTCGTCTGTTTCGTTTGTTTCTTAAAATATCTCATCTATCAGAACGCTGCAGAATTCGCTATAGTAGTAAAGAAACTGATTCATATCCTTTTCCCCCATACGCTCTTTGACCCTCTCTAAGAGCGTTCCACACTTCTCCAGCTCTTCGGTAATAAGCTTCTTCCCTGCCTGGGTAAGCTGTACTTTTACGTAGCGGTGATCTTCTTCACTGCTTTTCATTTCCAGATACCCTTTCCGTTCCAGGTTATGAAGCATTCGGGATACGGCTGGTCTTGACAGCTTCAGCGCATCTCCGATATCGGATGGAATGACAAATGTTTTGGCTAACAGAAGCCGCCGCAGAGTAAGTAACATCGTCAGCTCGCCTGACGGGATGTTACACATCTGTTGAAACTGAACATTCGCCCTTCTCATCTGAATGATTAACTGTTGATAATCTTCTAAAGTCACCTTCTGTTCTGTCTGAGGTTCGTCTTCTGACCAGTCAGAACTGCCTGTGTCTTTCGTTTCCATATTTCCTCCAAAAAATACTTATATTTTTTTCATATACTGAAATATAACCATTTACTTTGCTATAACGATCCTGTCCTTCATCGGAACGTATTCTTTATCCATGGCTATGCTCTGGTATGCCGGACGGATGATCTTGTCGCAGTTCATCAGCTCTTCTAAGCGATGTGCGCTCCAGCCGACCATACGGGCAACGGCGAACATCGGGGTAAACAGCTGATCCGGCAGTCCTAAGATACGATACATTAAGCCGCTGTAAAAGTCAATATTGGCGCTTACACCTTTGTAAATGCGGCGCTTTTCCTGAATGGTCTCTACGGCAAGTCTTTCTACTCTGTTGTAGAATTCAAATTCTTCATCGTACCCTTTCTCTCTTGCAAGCTTATCAAGGAATCCCTTAAAGATTCTTGCTCTTGGATCAGAGATAGAGTATACGGCATGTCCCATTCCATAGATTAAACCACTATGGTCAAATGCTTCTTTATTAAGGAGCTTCAGAAGATAGTTCTTGATCTCGTCTTCGTCTTCCCAGTCTTTTACTGTCTGCTTCATCTCGTCAAACATATGTACAACCTTGATGTTAGCTCCACCATGTTTCGGTCCCTTAAGAGAGCCTAGGGATGCTGCCATCGCTGAGTACGTGTCGGTTCCTGATGATGTTACTACGTGGTTTGTAAATGTGGAGTTATTACCACCGCCATGGTCCATATGAAGTACGAGTGCGACATCTAAAACTCGCGCCTCTAATGGTGTATACTTCTTATTCGGACGCAGCATACGCAAGATATTCTCTGCGGTAGATAGTTCCGGTTTCGGTGAATGAATATAAAAGCTCTTACCTTCTACATAGTGGTTATATGCCTGATAGCCATAAACTGCAAGCAGCGGTACGGTACTTGTAAGCTGGAGGCACTGACGGAGTACGTTCGGTATGGAAATATTATCTGCCATGTCATCGTATCCGTATAAAGTGAGTACGCCTCTTTGTAAAGTGTTCATCATGTCCTTACCCGGTGCCTTCATAATAACGTCACGTACAAAGTTCGTTGGTAATGTACGATAACTTCCAAGAAGCTTCTGAAATTCTTTCAGTTCTTCCTCTTCTGGCAAACGTCCAAAAATAAGGAGATACGCGACTTCTTCATAACCAAATCTCTGCTCTGCTACAAAACCGTCTACAAGATCGTGGATATCGTAACCGCGGTATCGCAGCTCTCCATCGCAGGGAACCATCTTTCCATCAACTTCTTTGGAAGAGGTGATGGTGGAGATATCCGTAAGTCCTGCCAGCACACCCTTACCATTCACATCACGAAGGCCACGTAACACATGGTACTGGTCATACAGACCTGAAGGAATCTGCCCATGTTCCATAGAAAGCGCGGCCAGATCCTGCAGTTCCTGTGTCATCATTGAATATTCATTCATTCTATCACCATCTCTTTCTTAATTAACAATGTTAGTTATCTATGTTAATTATTATACTGAAAAAGGGATACTTTGTCAAACTAACGTGATGTATTGCACTGTCTGAAATCTATTCTGACAATATTTTACCCTGCTTATAAGTAGTTTACGCAAAAACACTGTACCTTAGCACCAAAATTTTATGTAATATGTACAAGTTTTTTCTGTTTTAAAATATTTGACTGTGCTATACTATAAATAACTTTATTTATATAAGGGGTTAGTATGCACTTTTCCCCTGTTTTAGTGCGACTGGTACTTATTTAGAATGTAGTTTTCATTGCGGCATTTGGAATACGACATTTCGATTTTGCCGGATTTTTCTACAGGATAAATATTTACTGCTATTATAATTTATCATTTAAAAATTTTTTAGAAAGGAGCGTATCATTTATGCAAATACAACGTCTCGTAGATCTGGAGGACTACGAATTTGATACATTGCTCGTTACGTATAATCATAAAAACCGCCTGAGTATCGAACTTGGAAAGGTCAGCGAAATTTTTGAAAGTCTTCAGGCTGACGGTCTTGTTGGCGGAAGCAAGGTATACGGACTTCGAGGAAAGGACTTCTCCTATCAGGGCCAGCCTTACTATAATCTGATCTTTATCGGTATCCCTGAGAAGGCAACTCCAAGAAGATTTCAGTTACAGTTTGGCCAGGCTATGAAGGAAGCGAAGCGTTTCCATGGTAAGAACCTTCTTATGACTGCGATCGGTGAAGATGTTTCCTACTGGTTAAGTTCCGCTATGAAGGGACTTCTCCTTGCAGACTATTCCTTCGATAAGTACATTTCTGACAAGCCAGAAGCCTCTGAACTTCATCTTGGAATCCTGACAGGAATTGATTCTGCATCCTTTAAGAAAGAAGAGCAGTACACAAGAATGATGGCGAAGGCTGTTACAACCGCTCGTGATCTGGTGAATGAACCAGCGAACATTATGACACCGGCTGCTCTTGCCGCTAAAGCAAAAGAAATCTGCGAAAAGAACAATATCAAGTGCACCATCCTTGAGAAACAGGACTGCGAAGCACTCGGTATGAATTCTTACCTTGCCGTTGCCCGCGGTTCAAAACAGTCTGCGAAGTTCATCGTTATGGAATATAACGGACGTGTTACTGATGATGAAAAGATTGCCTTAATCGGTAAAGGACTTTGCTTTGACTCCGGCGGATATAACTTAAAGCCTGGCACTGCCATGAAAGGTATGCATGGTGACATGGGCGGCGCAGCCGCAGTAATCGCTGCAATGGGCGCGATCGCCGAAGCGAAGCTCGGCATTAACGTAACTGCTGTCATCCCAGCCTGCGAGAACATGATTTCCGGCAAGTCTATGAAGCCGGGTGATATCGTTAAGTCTATGAACGGTAAGTACATCGAAGTTGTTAATACAGATGCAGAAGGCCGTATGGCTCTTATCGATGCCATCACTTATGCAATCCGCGAATGTGGCGCTACAACATTAATTGATGTAGCAACCTTAACCGGCGCATGCGTTGTTGCCCTCGGTGACCGCTACACCGGCGCATTCAGTAACAGCGATGAACTCATGGCTAAGATCGTTCAGGCATCCATCCTTGCAGGAGAGAACATCTGGAGACTCCCTATGGGCGATGAAGAATATGATAACTTAAACGCATCCACCGTAGCTGATATCGCAAACTGCGGTAAGAAGTGTGGTGCAACCGCTGCCGCAAGATTCTTAGGCGAATTCGTAGAAAAGAAACCTTGGGTACATCTTGATATCGCCGGAACATCCGAATCAGACGAAGACAAAGAGATTTACTCTAAAGGCGGAACCGGAGCTGCAACAATGCTGCTTTATGAAACAGTGAAGTTGATGGAGAAACCGTATAAGAGTTATTAAGGGACAAAAAGAGACGGAAAGCGAGCGAATCTTAATATAGAAAAAGCTTAGTTTCACAAAAAAAGATGGCTTGGATGCCATCTTTTTTTGCTCTAATGCGCTTTTTCTATATTAAGATTCGCTCGCTTTCCTGTTTTTTGGCTGTTGGCTTTTGCCTTTTAATAAGAACTCTCTTATACGCTTTCTCCTGTTTTTTAGCTGTTATCTTTACTGAAACAGCTGTGCTTCTCTGATTACGACGTTTTTATTTTTTGCCCAGATAGAGCCGAATTCGCCTCCGCCTAATGGTGCTGCTCCTCTTCCAACTTCTACTGTAATGAATGGAATCTTTTTCTTATAAAGGTAATATGTTCTGGAGTATCCATGTGGAAGTGCGTAGCTTTCATGCTGTACAAGCTGGTAACCTGTAAGGCTTTTTGCAGTCTGGTACATTCTTGTCGTTGCATTTCTTACTGCCTTTGGTGCGCGGCTGGTTGACTTACCGTAAATAATGGAGCCCGTGGAGTGATAGCTTACAATACCGACAATCTTGCCCTGTTTCTGGATTCTATTTGACCAGTTTACTAATGCTCTTGTCTCGCTCTCGCTTTCTGCCTTTGGTCCACAGTATCCTGAACTTCCTTTTCTTCCGGATGTTTTAAATGCTACGTTCCAGTTACGGTTTAAGTCTACACCTCTTGCATTCGCTTTCCATCTGCTGGAGCTGCCTCCCATCTTTCTAAGAGCTGAACGAAGCTTTTTATTACGGATTGCATTAAATCCACGCTGGCTAATCGCTGTTCCGTCCGGATTACAGGATGGTACATAGTGAATTGCCACTTTATCCAATGTAGCAGAAACCTTCTTGCCACTTATCTTTTTATTGTAATTACTTAAATAATATTCAATCTGCTTCATACAAAGCTGTACTGTCATATGCTCTCTTGCATGAAGGTTACCCATAACAAGAAGATGCTTCTTTGCATCAGGATTACCGATTACGACTTCATAAAGATTTCTCTTATCTTCACTCTTTCCGATCACGTTCACCTGACAGTGATTCTTATACTTTTTCTTAAGCTGCTGTAAATCTTTCTGCAATTCGCTATAGCTGTAATTCTTCTTACCACCGGAAACAATCGCTGCATCTGCAGTCACGCCCTTTGTTGTAAATCCGATACAGCAGATCAATACCGCTGTAAAAATCCAGCCCATCATTCTTTTCATGTTCTTTTTCATGATATTTTTCTCTCTTTCCCTCTTATTTGCCTTGTTTATTCCTACTTTTTCTTAGTATATGCCTTAACAAAATTGTATACAAGACACGCTGCAACAATGACTGCTGCCATTATAAGAAAATCTGCAAGTGTCATCCTCTATTCACCCCTTTATTCATAGTCCAGTCATATGATACCAGAGTCAAAAAGTCAGAAAGCCGATGCAAACTTGCTTGCAAGAGGATTTTTGAACTCTTGACCCTAACCGTTATGTGTCATATTTTTAAATTATATCATATTTTCCAAGAAAAAAATATGATATCCATAGCAAAAAATGCAAAAAACAGCCCTCGGCATTGGGTGTGGCATAGCAAAACGCAAGACATCTACACTTTTATACATAGAGCCACATTTATCCATAAATTTATATGCGATTTTCTAATGGTAGCCTCAACCTACAAATGCAAAAACAGCCCCTGGCATTGGGTGTGGCATCATTGGCAGGAATTCTCATAGGATACAGGAATCGCATGCAAAAATTTATGAAGATGCGCGGTACCTATGATATAAAAGAAGCAGATGCTTTGCAGGTTTTGCGTTATGACACTTGAGAACGAATCCGCCACCGAGCGCCTTGTTTGAGCTTTAGCGAGTTTGGGCGCGAATGGCGTTTTTATAAAACGTTCGAAAGTGGCATAGCAAAACGCAAGACATCTGCGCTTTTATACATAGGGCCACGCATCTTCATAAATTTTCACATGCGATTTTCTATATCTACATATAGATTCCTGACATAGGGTTAGGGGCTGTTTTGCAACAGCCCCCCGCCCCTTTTATAGGGAAAGTTACTTTATCCGCCTTTTCCTTTTGGTAGGGGAATGGAAAAGGCAGTTCCAAAAAAAGTTACTTTGCTCTTATTACTTTTTTCACCTCCGGACCATTACCGTATCCTTTACCTAATGCTGTACTGATTCTGATCGTCAGCTTTTTCCCTTTCTGTGCTCCGTTAGGAACCCATACGGTATAACTCTTTTTACTTCCTTTTACCCAGTTAGTAGCAACCCACATACCGCCAATTTTCGGTACTTTTTTCTTTAAGGTTACTTTTACTTTATACTTCGTATAGGTATACGGTGGTACCCATTCATAACGTGAAATGCGTCCACCAATCCAGTGCTTGCGCCACCAGCCCTTAACCGTTACCTTTTTCCTCTGTACGATTTTGATGGACTTGATAGCCGGTTTCTTCTTAGAACCAGTCTTCATCGTTACGATATCGGATGGCGTTCCTGTCATACCATTTGCATAAGCCTGTACGCGGAACTTGTAATTCGTCAGAGGTTTTAATCCTTTGATCGTCACCGGATTACTGTTACCACAGGAGAAATATCCCAACGTCTTTGCTGTCATCCATTTACCCTTCTTTAAAACCTGAATCCTTACAGACGTCTGCAGCTTATTCGGGTAATCTACCCAGAACTTTGCAGAATTATAACCAGTAGCCACACGTGGCTTTTTCAATTTCTCTGCTGGACTGATCACATAAGTTGTAAATGTCTTTCCGTTTGTTGTCTTAAAAGTGATCCATGCATGTCTGCCTGGTGCAGTAGCAGTAGAAGGAATTCCATCATAATCAACTGTATTTGAATTATACCAGTCCCATGTTTTTCCGGTAAGATGGTCATATACTGAAACAATCTTATCATCGGAATTCGCTGGTACGGTCTGTGCGATCACCTTTTTCTTCCCTATGTCGGAAAGCTGAATCTCACTTGATGAACAGGTAATTCCATTCGCAGGAATCCAATCATGACCGTTTAAGTTAAACATAAATGTTGCTGGATAATAAGCACCCTTATTAGCTATCTTCACGTAATAGGTACCACTTGTTAAAGTTTTTGAACCCAGATTCCATATATTCTCACCTGTATACTTTGTATGAGCTTCTGTATATACCTGTTCATCACGAGAATTATAGATTCGAATAGTTGTAGTATTGTAATTAAAATGTCCGTTTCTTTCTTTTTCGGCCAGCTCAAACGTTGGATTTATTACTGCTCTATCCTTGACATGAAACTTATACCAACGTTCATCTCCTCCAGGATCAGTAACACCTTCATAAAGACTGTTCTGCATACCGGATAATGGAATTATTTCCACTGCGGTATTTTTATTAAGACCAATCGCCTGCTCTTTCTTTTTTACTTCTTTACTGAGATAGGCTGCTTTAATGTTAAATGTAACAGAAGTAGAACTTGAAGCTGAAGAAGAAAAAATAACTTCACAAGCCTTCTCTATACGCTGATATGGATATAAATAAAGCACATTTGCATCTTTTGCTACTGGATTTTGGCGGCTTACACACTCATGATTTCCTACATATATACTTAGTTTATAATTATGATCCGTTTGTTCAATATTATGCTCAAAAGTTACTTTTACCGGTTTATCAGAGTTATTGGTTATATTAATATATGGATTACTATTTTCTCCTTTCGTAAATGGAACCATTTCTATCGTTCCTGGGGTAAAGTTTTTAGGAATACCGACTTCATCGGCATTCACCCCGGCATCTGCCATAAACCAGAACCCAAACACCAAAGCACATAACAATAATCCCTTCATGAAATAGTTACATATTCGTTTCGTTCTCTCTTTTTTCATAATGATCCCTCCTGTTTATTCTCCAACGAAGTTGCGGGAGTGTCGTTTTTAAACCATTAAGTTTTCTAAGAAAATTATAACAAATATGCTCATTTTTCACCCTGTCCTTAAGTACAGGTTTTCTTCACAAAGAAGGTGGATTTTTTTCCGGACTGCTTGGAATGATAAAGTTTTTATTGGTGACTGCGATTGCAAGTCGTGTTTTATTGGCATAGCCGGTTTTGGATAAAATATTGGATACATGAAACTTTACTGTTCTCTGGGATATATGCATTCGTTCAGCAATTTCACTATATTCAAGTCCTTCGCAGACGAAGCGCAGCACCTCGATTTCTTTGGCAGTAAGTTCTGAACTGTCCGCAAGCCCCAGCTTTACACTCGGTGTTTTATCCGGGAAAATGTGTTCTCCCGCCATCGTTTGTTCTATGACATCAATGAGGTTCTCCGGGCTGATATCTTTATACCAGAAGCTGTCAACTTTCGCTTCCTTTGCTCTTTTTAAATAGCCGACTTCAACCATGGAAGTGACGATAATTATTTTTATATCCGGGAATTCTGCTTTAATTTCTGCTGCTGCTTCTATACCATCTTTATTCCCGGCTGTACATACGTCCATCAAAATCAGGTCGATTTTCTCCCGTCTGCATACAGCAAGCGCAACATCTGCTCCATTTACACTGGCGGAAAGTGCGTATTTCCCACTATCTAAAAGTATTCTTTCCATATTTTCACGAGGCATCCTCTGATCTTCTACGATTAATACCTTCTTCATTCTTCCTCCTCACTTTCCCTCTCCTTTTGAAATGTTATTGTCAATGCAAAATACGGCATGGATTGTATATGCATTTCCCCACTATAATCAAATATATGCCGGGAAAGGTTATATAATCCTCCTTTGGGAACAACTTCTTTTTCCGGCGCCACCCCATTATTTGTAATACGAATACGATAAAAATCATCATTTTCCTGCATTGTGATAGAAAGTTCTGTCGCACCGGCGTGACAGACGCCATTCGTCAGACACTCTCTCATAGCAAGTATATATATATTGGCGTACTCTTCGTTCTTTGGCAGGGAACCAAGGCACTCTATCTTTACGCCAAGCGTTTTCGCATCCTGCAGAAATCTTTCAAATTCTCCTTCATCTAACGGGTACTGATTATCGTTCCAGATTGCATTTACCGCCTGGCGGAGTAATCTGACCGCATCGCTGTAATCTGCACTCTCCTGCATTAAGCTCTGCCGGATAGCTGTCAGTCCCGCTCCCATCTGATCATGCAGCTTTGTCTTCGCGGCAAGCACTTCTCTTTCCCTTGTCAAGATCAATACATTGTCCGAAAGATATCTAAGTTCTCTTGAGATTTCTTTTAACTTTTCCGTCTGCTTTGTCAAATTTATTTTTTCATGATATTGCTTTGTAATATCCATAAAAACAGCTTCTGTATACACATTTCCATCGCTGTCTTTTACTTCATTTTCCTGGTAATCCCACGCCTTTCCATCAGGAAAAAGGTACATCTCTTTTTTATCTGTGAGTCTGGTCACACCATTTTGCGTACTCGTATGAAGAGCATCCCGCAATTCGCTGAGTTTCTGCAGATCTTTATGCGCAAGAACCCGGAAAAGCCGATACATCTGTGTATTGGCAAGCTTCACTGCACCATTGGAATTAAAATAGCAAATGCCTATCGGAAGGAGGTTCATCGCTTCTTGGATCGAATTCCGTCCCACTTGCTCCTTTGTTATCCTTCTCAGCCGGATACCTTCCCAGATAAGTAAAAAATCAATAATGCCGACAATGCACCAGATTACCCAGATTGGAACAGGCAGCACTTCATAATAGTTTTCTCCCTTATCTATCTGCCCAAATGAATACGCCAGATGATTCAACAGAAAAAACAAGAATAAAAAGGCAAGAATATTCCAATGCCACTTCTTTTTATCTATCCGCATATCATGAAACATAAGAAGCAAAAATAAGGTAACGATCAAGCTGAGCAGCACCGCTGTCATTAACAGCGTCTGCATTACCTTATATGAAAGATAGAATGTCTGCATTACTTTTCACCTGCCTTTTTCACAGTAAATGTAAATTTCCATACACCGTCTTCGTACTCGCCTTTCTCTGCCTTGTCAAAAAATGAGCTCAGATTCGCTTCACTTTCTACTTCCATACAAACAATCAGTTCTTCTCCACAAGGACGAATCTTCACCCACATAAACTGAATAGAATCCACGCAGGCTTCTACTATTGATTCAAAAAAGCTATAAATACGAACTGCATCCTGCACATAAATGCGCTCACCCGCAGGAGCAGTCAGGGCACATTCTATCCCCATTAACTTCAAACTGCTAAAAGACTCTTCCAGACAGGCTCCAAGTTCCGCAACATCGGATATCTCTGCTCTTTCTCCAATAAAAATCAAATTTCCATATCTTTTTATGTATGTTCCGATCACACTGATCTTCGCAAGCAGCCTGCGGCTCTTTACCAGATCTTCCTCCACTTCGTATCGGCTAAGCAGTTCATTTAACAGCCCGATCTGTCCGGCAGTCTGTGTCTGTAACTTATCGTATAAACGATTCTTTTCCCGCAGCATATTAATCTTTGCCTTTGTCTGATAATTCTCCTGTTCCAGACAATTACTCTCCTCTATTGTTTTCCTGTTCTCTTCCATTCTTTCAAGCAGCATAATAATATATTCAATATCTTCCTGCCATAAAATATGTCCACCCTGAATCGGTCTGTTTTGGATCAGCGTCTTCTTATCAACAACAACGTCTCCCTTCTCCGCTTCCCTCATCACCGCTTCCGAAAGCTCCATTGCATTAGCAGAAGTATACCGGACACGATAATTTCGATCCGTAATCTGCGCTCCCATCGTACATACTTCAAATAGTTCTTCATACCCTGTATTCGTCTGAATCAGCCCACAGTAAATACAGCTCTCAAATATACATACAAACATCAGGCATAACGCCGCTGTAATATCTCCACCAATAACCTGCATCCACTCTGCACCGCTTGCATAAATAATCGCATAAAGAATAGAAATACCGATTCCGATCACCGGCAAATACTTCTTTCTCTGAGACAGCCGGCACTTATAAACCATTAAAGCAAACGCAGCCACCGCGCAGACAACTTCCCACAACAGCACAGTATAATATCCCCACGCATAGCTGTAGCCTTTATCCGTCCATACCTCTCCTGCCGCAAAAGAAAACACACACTGATGAAAATCATTTGACAATACCAATAAAAAACAGAGCGTTGTAGGAACATATAAAAGCTTTAACCACTTCGGTAAAATGTACTCCTCCGGCTGCCCAAGCAGAACTGCTGTCTGTACCGCCGCCTGCGGAATAAACAGCATCGGCAGGTAATAGCTGTACCATAAATAACGCTCTACATTTACATCCATCGCAAAAAAATACTTTATACTACGCACAACAAACCAGAAAATCATTAACCCCGATATAAAGATCAGTGTATTTTTCGCCGCTTTTTGAACGACCCGCTTATGAATACTGATTCCCCACCCAATATATAATCCAATATATATCAAGGTTCGTAAAATCCCCCAAAAAAGATATCGCGGACTTACCTTCCCTACAATACGGCATAGCAGCGCAGCGATAACCAGCCCTACAAAAATAACTTGATTCCAATTCCTTTGTTTTTTCTGTTGTTTTTGTTCCTGTTGTGTTTGTTTTAGTTGTATTTGTTTCCGTTGTTTTTGTTGTTTCTGTCGTACTTTTTGCATCACAGCGCTCATGCCACTCCCTTTACTGAATCGTATCGTCCATCTCTTAAGATTCATTGTACTATATTTATATTTTTCTGCACAGCAAAAAAGAGAGCACCTCGACTACTATTCTAGATGCTCTCTCTAGTAATTTGAATTTTCAATTATGTCCAACGGACTATACCTCCTGTTTCCCTTTTAACTTTAAGCTAACCATCCACAGTTTGTATTGTAATCAGTCATTCCTTCTATCTTCTACAAAAAGATTATGATTCTTAATACACTTACTTCTGATTCCTTAAAATCTCCGGTCATATGATTCATCTCAACTTTGGGCGATTATTCCTTTGAATTCTAAGCTGATTCCTGGATTCTTCAATTCTTCTTCCTACTACTACCTAAAGTGCTATCTATCTGATATTATCACTCACAATCTTTGAATCTTTAAATCTGCAATCTCACTTAAATTCTAAAACTTATGTTTTTGTTGGTCTATACCTCCCGCTATGGTATCGTTTCTTAAATCTTAACTTAACTGTTTGGTGGTCTGTACCTCCTGCTATAATATCGTTTCGAGCCTTAGCTTAAGTTTTTGTTGGTCCGTACCTCCTGGTTTAGTATCGGTTCTTAAATCTTAACTTAACTTTCTGGTGGTCTGTACCTCCTGCTATAGTATCGTTTCGAATCCTAGCTTAAGTTTTTGTTGGTCCGTACCTCCTGATTAGTATCGGTTCTTGAATCTTAACTTAACTTTCTGGTGGTCTGTACCTCCTGTTATAATATCGTTTCCTAAATAAAAATTATGTTTTTGGTGGTCTGTACCTCCTTCTGACTTATTTAAATTCTGAAATTAATTTTAATCTGTTTGCACTCTCACCTCTTTTTCATGATAAAAGCAAAACCTCTAATTTCAAAATCTATATGATGGACTGTGCCGTCCGTTCTTTGTTTATGTCTGTATTATAATGCAGAGTTCTTATTTTGTCAACACTATTTTTATATTTTTTATTGATTTTCTAATTTTATTCTTTGAATCTGATTCTTTTTAGTTTTTATTATGTTTTATTTATAATTTTCAGAATATTCACTCTTTTTACGAGCCCAAATTATAATATCAAATACCTTTCAAAACCAGCTTAATCCCCACATCACAGATAACTGTTCCTTTTTCGTCAGATTTTCTTCATTTTTTTCTCACAGACTGTTCACAAATTTCCGGTATCATAAAACCATCAAAAACAACAACAACTTATTTTTGATAGATTTTTTTCATACTTTCCTCTCTTTTAAAAAACCAGCCTTCATTGGCTGGCTTTTTTATTTTATATGGAACTTTTTCTGTATCTCCTTTCTTCCCCACAATTCCACTTCATTCCGGTGGGCAAGATTTCTGGCACTTTTCGTAAAATTACTATTTGTAACTACCATGGCATTATCTGCCTTATAGTACGCAATAGAACCGACAACTTCCTGTACGGCAGCAATCCCAACATTCCTTTCATAACGCTTTGCCTGAACAACCGTCTTTTTTCCCCATTTACGAAGAACAAGATCTGCCCCGTAATCATGACTGTAACTTGTGAGTTTCACACGATATCCAAGATGCCGGAACTGAATAGTTAAATACCGCTCAAATGCCCGTCCACTCAGCTTATCTATTCTTTTCATTGTCATATGAAGATAATACAAGGTACATAAACGTCTAATAAACTGATAAATACAAATAGCACAGAGTAAAGCACAGCCGACTGCCGCCTCTCCCTCTCTCCTTGTATAAAATGTATATCCTTGCAGAAACGTATATAGAATACCCGCTAACCATAGCCACTTTTTAATATCGAAATATCGCATCTTATCTTTTGCCTTTCTAACGCCTTTAAAATGATATCTCAAAGTATACACTATTTTACTATTTAATTCATTAGGGAACAGACGAAAATAAAAAGAATAGACCATTGCAAATGTAAAGATATCACTGCGTA